>JAESFO010000249.1_pt1 | contig 99275 bp, 88 predicted proteins | sample 9269421 | NCBI WGS metagenome assembly JAESFO01 (sample SAMN14502839, study PRJNA617101) | algae metagenome | isolation source: Nostoc desertorum CM1-VF14 and co-occurring heterotrophs from rocky... | place: USA: Clark Mountains, San Bernardino, California | collected 2000-06-05 | reverse complement strand
GAACTTCACTTCTATTCTCATGAGCGTTTTAAGTCTTGCGACTTGTTCCGAAGAACTTACGCAATTACCTTCAAACGCCCACGCTTATCGGCTGTAATTTTTTAACGATCACCGAAGCAACTTATCGTCTACTTCGTCTTGCTCGCTGCGATCAGCGAAGCCTTGTAGTCTAACACGGTTTTTAAAGAACCGTCAAAACTTTTTTTCATCCTCTTCACCATCCAACCCTACAGCAACAACTTTCGTCATCACCGCCGAAGCCAGTCAGCGAAGCCCTCGATTATGCACAGCTTTTGGGGCTTCGGTCAACGAAGTGAGAAAGAATTTTTCTGACCCAGCCGATCGTCCGCCGGAGGCCCCTCGGAATGGGAGCCGCCCGCACCGCGCAAAGTCGGCTACTCTCGCTCCTGAAGAAGGGGGCCGAGTGCGAATCGATACTTATGAGAGTGTTCAGCGGCCAGGGCTGTTTCTGAGCACCTGTTCGGGCGTGCATCCCGACACGCTGACACTTCCGACCAGTCCATCCCATGTCTTGCCATTGCGTGAATTCAAGATGAACTGGGACCCGCTGGAGCCCCTGCCACGGGTCGCCATGCATGCATCCCACATCCTCGAGGAGATTCGCCGCCAGGGCTTCGCGATCCACCTGGCGGATGTTTCATCGCGCAGCGCCTTGTAGGCCCCTGGATATAGACAAAGCGCCCGGCGCCCCCAGCTGTGGGGTCAACGGCTCGCGCGTTGCACCGCCGCGATCGCTGCCGTAGCCTGCGCTTTCCGTGGACCTGCATTCCTTTCACCCTTCCGTCGCCCGCTGGTTCCAGCGAACCTTCCCCGGCCCCACCCCGGCCCAGGCCCAGGCTTGGCCGGCGATCGGTGCCGGGCGCGACACGCTGGTCGCCGCGCCCACGGGCTCGGGCAAGACGCTCACGGCCTTCCTGGCCGCGCTCGACGACCTGGTCCGCCGCGGCCTCGATCCCGCCGGGCTGCCCGACGAGACCGCCGTCGTCTATGTCTCGCCGCTCAAGGCTTTGTCCAACGACATCCGCCTGAACCTCGATGCGCCGCTCGCGGGCATCCGTGCCGAGCTGGCGGCGCTGTGGCTGCCCGATGTCGAGATCCGCACCGCCGTGCGCACCGGCGACACGCCGCAGCGCGAGCGCCAGCAGAGCCTGCGCCGGCCGCCGCACGTGCTGGTGACCACGCCCGAATCGCTCTACGTGCTGCTGAGCTCCGCCTCGGGCCGCCGGATGCTGTCGACGGTGCGCAGCGTGATCGTCGACGAGATCCATGCCATCGCCGCGAGCAAGCGCGGCAGCCACCTGGCGCTGTCGCTCGAGCGCCTGCAGGCGCTGTGCGCGACGCGGCCGGTGCGCATCGGCCTGTCGGCCACGCAGAAGCCCATCGACGAGGTGGCGCGCTTCCTGGTCGGCGCGGGCGCGCTGCGCGCCGACGGCACGGCCGATTGCGAGATCGTCGACATCGGCTATGCCAGGCAGCGCGACCTCGCGCTCGAGCTGCCGCCCACGCCGCTCGAAGCGGTGATGTCGGGCGACCAGTGGACGCAGGTGTATGCGCGCGTGGCCGAGCTTGTCTGGCTGCACAAGACCACGCTGGTGTTCGTCAACACGCGCCGCATGGCCGAGCGCGCGGCGCGGCACCTGGGCGACATCCTCGGCAAGGAGGCGGTGGCCGCGCACCACGGCAGCCTGTCGAAGGAGACGCGGCTGACCGCCGAGCAGCGCTTGAAGCGCGGCGAGCTCAAGGTGCTCGTCGCCACGGCCTCGCTCGAGCTGGGCCTGGACATCGGCGATGTCGACCTCGTGTGCCAGCTCGGCTCGCCGCGCGCCATCGCCACCTTCCTGCAGCGCGCCGGGCGCTCGGGCCATGCGGTGGGCGGCGTGCCGAAGGCGCGGCTGTTCGCGCAGTCGCGCGACGAGCTGGTCGAATGCGCCGCCCTGCTCGACTGCATCCGCCGCGGCGAGCTCGACGCGCTGCGCGTGCTGCCGGCGCCACTGGACGTGCTGGCGCAGCAGATCGTGGCCGAGACCGCCTGCCGCGAATGGAACGAGGACCAGCTGTTCGCCCTGGTGCGCCGCGCCTGGCCCTATGCCCAGCTGCCGCATGCGCGCTTCATGGAGGTGGTGCGCATGGTGTCCGAGGGCTTCGCCACGCGGCAGGGCCAGCGCGCGGGCTATGTGCACCGCGACGCCGTGCACCACCTGCTGCGCGAACGCAAGGGCGCGCGCATGACCGCGCTGACCTCCGGCGGCACCATCCCCGAGACGGGCGACTACACGGTCGTGCTGGAGCCGCAGGCCGACAAGATCGGCACCGTCAACGAGGACTTCGCCATCGAGAGCCTCGCGGGCGACGTGTTCCAGCTGGGCAATGCCAGCTACCGCATCCTCAAGATCGAGCCGGGCCGCGTGCGGGTGGAAGATGCCCAGGACGCGGCGCCCAACATTCCGTTCTGGCTCGGCGAGGCGCCGGGTCGCAGCGACGAGCTGTCGTTCGGCGTGTCGCGGCTGCGCGAAGAGGTCGCGCAAGCGCTCGCAACGGGTGGCCTCGACGCGGCGATGGCGCTGCTGACGCAAACCATCGGCCTCGACGAGGAAGCCGCGCGCCAGATCGCCGCGCACCTCGCCCAGGCGCGTGCCGTGCTCGGCGACCTGCCGACCCAGCACACGCTCGTGATGGAACGCTTCTTCGATGCCTCGGGCGGCATGCAGCTGGTGATCCATTCGCCCTTCGGCAGCCGGCTCAACCGCGCCTGGGGCCTGGCGCTGCGCAAGCGCTTCTGCCGCACCTTCAACTTCGAGCTGCAGGCCGCGGCGACCGAGGACGCGATCGTGCTGTCGCTCTCGACCAGCCACAGCTTCCCGCTCGACGAGGTGGCGCGCTACCTGCATTCGGCCTCGGCGCTGCACGTGCTGGTGCAGGCGCTGCTCGACGCGCCCCTGTTCGGCGTGCGCTGGCGCTGGAACGCCACCACCGCGCTCGCGCTACCGCGCTTCACGGGCGGGCGCAAGGTGGCGCCGCAGCTGCAGCGCATGCGTTCCGAGGACCTGCTCGCGGCCGTCTTTCCCGACCAGGTCGCATGCGCTGAAAACATCGTCGGCGAGCGCGAGATCCCCGAGCATCCGCTGGTCGCGCAGACGCTCGACGACTGCCTGCACGACGCGATGGATGCCGACGGCTGGCTCGCGCTGCTGCGGCGCATGGAGGCCGGCGCGGTGCGCGTGCTGGCGCGCGATCTGAGCGCGCCCTCGCCGCTCGCGCTCGAGGCCCTGAACGCGCGGCCCTATGCCTTCCTCGACGATGCGCCCCTGGAGGAACGCCGCACGCAGGCCGTGCAGAACCGGCGCTACACCGATCCGCAGAGCGCCGACGACGTCGGCCAGCTCGACGCGCAGGCCATCGCCAGCGTGCGCGAGGAAGCCTGGCCGCAGCCGCGCAGCCTCGACGAGATGCACGAGGCGCTCGGCATGCTCGGCGCCCTGAACGACGACGAGGTGGCCCGGCAGGCGGACTGGAAGAAATGGCTGACGGCCCTCGCCAAGGCCGGCCGCGCGACGCGCCTGCTGCTCGAAGGCAAGGGCCGCACCGCGCGCGGCCTGTGGGTGACGGCCGAGCGGCTGGGCCTGCTGCGTACCGTGGCGCCCGATGCGCCGATGCAGCCCGCCATCGCCGCGCCGGACGACGCCGAGCAACCCGCCGATCGCGACACCGCGCTGCGCGAACTGCTGCGCTCGCGCCTGGGCGGGCTCGGCCCGGTGACCGTCGCGCAGCTCGCCACGCCACTCTTCCTGTCGACCGCCGACGTCGAAGGCGCCCTGCTCGCGCTGCAGGCCGAAGGCAGCGTGCTGCAGGGCCGCTTCACGCCCGGTGGCACCGAGCTCGAATGGTGCGAGCGCCATCTGCTGGCACGCATCCACCGCTACACGCTCGGGCGCCTGCGCCGCGAGATCGAACCGGTCGAGCCGCGCGACTTCGTGCGCTTTCTCTTCGAATGGCAGCACATCGGCGCGGGCTCGCGCGTGAGCGGCCCGGAAGCGCTGTCGGGCATCCTCTCGCAACTCGAAGGCTATGAAGCGCCCGCGCCGCTGTGGGAGGCCGAACTGCTGACCGCGCGCGTGAGCGACTACGCGGGCGCCTGGCTCGACGACCTGTGCACCGCCGGGCGCGTGCTGTGGACGCGGCTGCGGCCGACGGCCACCGAGGGGCGCAAGGGCGCGGGCAGCCTGTCGCTGCGCGCCACGCCGGTGGTGCTGCTGCCGCGCCGCAGTTCGGCGCTGTGGACAACGCTCGCACCGGCACCCGCGGACGACGACAACCTGGGCTCGCGGGCGTCCCGTGTGGCCGCGCATCTCGCCCAGCATGGCGCCTGCTTCTTCGACGAGATCGCGCACGGCACCCGGCTGCTGCCGGTCGAGATCGAGGCGGCGCTGACCGAACTGGTCGCCAAGGGCCGCGCGCGCTGCGACAGCTACGCGGGCCTGCGCGCCCTGCTGGTGCCGGCCGCCAAGCGCGCCTCGGCCGACCTACGGCGTCGGCGGCGCGCGCCGCTCTTCAGCATCGAGGACGCCGGGCGCTGGACCCTGGTGCGCCCGCCCGCCGCCGCCGAAGCGCTGACCGCCAGCTCCGCCGAGGCGCTCGAGCAGGTGGTGCACGTGCTGCTGCGCCGCTACGGCGTGGTCTGCTGGCGGCTGCTCGAGCGCGAAGCCGCGTGGCTGCCGCCCTGGCGCGAGCTGGTGCGCGTGTGCCGCCGGCTCGAGGCGCGCGGCGAGATCCGTGGCGGCCGCTTCATCGCCGGCGTGTCGGGCGAGCAGTTCGCCTTGCCCGAGGCGGTGGCATCGATGCGGCGCGTGCGCCGCGAGCCGGGCGACGGCGCGCTGATCGCGCTCGCGGCCAGCGACCCGGCCAACCTGCTGGGCACCGTCGTGAACGGTCCCAAGGTGCCGCGGGTCGCGGGCTCGCGCGTGCTGTATTGCGATGGCGTGCCGATCGCCACCAGCGTGGCGGGAGAGATCCGCCTGCTGGTCGAACTCGACGCGGCGCGGGCGCAGGCGGCGCGGCGCGCGCTCTCGCTCGAACCGTCGCTGCGCAGCGCGCTCGCATTCGCCGCCCAAACGTCGGCTTGAACCTGCGCGACGACGCGACCCGCGTCGGTGGACAGTGCTTTCCCCAGAGAAGAAAGGGCGCGGAGCCCATGCATACTCCCGCGCCGCTCCATATCTTTCTGAAAACAAAGGACCCCATGTCAGGACACGGATTCCACGTGCACGGCCCGCACGACCACGAACTCGAACACGCCGCGTCCGGCGGCCATGGCCACGGCGATGCGGCCGAGGGCGCCGGCATGAGCGTCACGGGAAAGATCGCCGTCTGCACCGCGGCCATCGCCACCATCGGCGCGATCTTCGCGTACATGGGCGGCGCCACGCAGGCCAATGCAGGGCTCTACAAGAACAACGCGGCCATCAAAAAGACCGAGGCCTCGAACCAGTGGAATTACTTCCAATCGAAGAGCACCAAGCAGGCGCTGGCCGAGTTCGCGCGCGACACCGCCACCGATGACGCCCGACGCCAGGGCTGGCAGGTGAAGGTGACGCGCTACGAGCAGGAGAAGGGCGAGATCCAGGCCGCGGCGAAGAAGCTCGAGGACGAGGCCGTCCGCTGGGATGCCTCCTCCGAGGAACAGATGCACCAGCACCACCGCTGGGCGCAGGCCACCACGGTGCTGCAGGTGTCGATCGCTCTCGCGGCCATCGCGCTGCTGACGCGCAGGAAGTGGCTGGAGCGCGCCATGTATGGCGTGGCGCTCGCCGGCATCTCGATCGGCGCGCTCGCGGCGCTGCACGTCTAGGGCGTGTTCACCAGCACCAATGCGAACAGCTCGTTGCGGTGGTGAATGCCCAGGCGATCGAAGGCCCGGTCCCTGAAGGTCTTGACCGTGCCGGCGGAAATGCCGAGGTCGCTGGCGATGCCTTCGTAGGTCCAGCCCTTGAGCAAGCGCTCGCAGACCTCGCGCTCCCGGCGCGTGAGCCCCGACAGCCGGGCATCGAAGGATTGCTCGCGCGCACCGGCGAGATCGAGGTGGCGCTGCACGCAGGAGGTCAGGATCGGCGCGCCCATGCCGACCCACTCGATCTCCTCGTCCGTGAAGAGCGGCAGGCTCTCGTGCCGGTAGAGGTTGATCGCCAGCAGGCCATCGTCCTGGTCCTTGCAGACCACCGAGAGCCGCTCGCGCAGGCCGTGCCGCGTGTAGATGCGCTCGCGATGCGCGGCCGGAATCTCCTTCGCATGCCAGTGCACGAGCGTGCAGCGGGCCTGGCCGATCTGCTCGCGCGCCGCGAGAAAGGTCTGGTCCTGCCGATACAGCGAAGAGCGGTACACGGCCCACGATTCCGCGGTGCCGTCGGGCGCGCGGTAGCTGCCCGACGCGGGCATGCGCGGCGGCGCATGGTCTGACAGCCGGAACACCGACAGCCATGAGACCGGCAGCCAGCGGTTGAGCTGCGCCAGCGCGTCGTTGGCGAAGCCGTGGCCGCCGATGCAGGCGATCAGTCCCGCCATAGCATCGACGGCGCGTCCGTCCGCGCTGGTGGCGAGCGCGGGCGTGGCGGACGAAAGAGGGATGAGCTGCATGGACACAACCGATGGGATGCCCGGAGCCTATCGGCGCGGCGCCTTCGGGCCGCACCGGGTTTTCCCCCTCAGGGCGCGCCCTGTCTACATCGCGGGGGACAGACGAAAAGTCCCCCATCGCGACACTGGCGGCCAAAGGAATCCCCCATGACGCTCTCACGCCGCGCCCTGCTCGCCGCCTCCCTGGTGCCCACCCTCGCGCAGTGGCCCCTCGCCGCCCGCGCACAGGCCTATCCCGACCGCCCGATCCGCCTGGCCGTGGGCTATGCGCCCGGCACGGCGCCCGACGTGCTGGCGCGGCTGTTCGCGATCCGGCTGTCGGAGCTGCTCAAGCAGCAGGTGGTGGTCGACAACAAGCCCGGCGCCGGCGGGCAGATCGCGGCACTGACGGTCGCCAAGGCCGTGCCCGACGGCTACACGCTGCTGCTCGGCGAGGTCGGCTCGATCTCGATCGCACCGGCCGCCTTCGGCAAGCTCGGCTACGCGCCGAGCCGCGAGCTCACCGGCATCAGCGAGGTCGCGCGCGTCGACTTCCTGCTGGCCGTGCCCGCGAACTCGCCGCACAGGACGGTGGCGGACTTCGTCAAGGCGGCGCGCGCGCAGACCGGTCGGCTCAACTTCGGCACCTTCGGCGCCGGCACCTCGGGCCACTTCGGCGCCGAGCTGTTCGGCGAGGCGGCCGGCTTCCAGGTCGAGCCGGTCCACTACCGGACCACCGGCGACGCGGTCACGGCCATCCTTTCGGGCGACGTCGCGGCCGCCTTCGTCTCCACGGCGCTCGGCAACGCGCAGATCAAGGGCGGCAAGATGCGCGCGCTCGCCACCACCGCGCCGCGGCGCTCGCCGCTGCTGCCCGAGGTGCCGACCATGGCGGAGTCGGGCTATCCGAAGATCGACATCTCCTCCTGGTTCGCGCTCATGGCGCCCCAGGGCACGCCGCCGGCCATCCTCGACCTGCTCGGTGCAGAGTCCGTGAAGGCCGTCCAGCCCGAGGACGCGCGCGCCAAGCTGGTGGAAGCCGGCTTCAGCATCGTCGGCGCGGGCCGCGCCGACACCGACCGCATGCTGCGCGAGGAAGCGGCACGCTGGGCCGCGGTCGTGAAGGCCTCCGGATTCCGCGGCGACTGACAACCAGGAGGCGGGCGCCGACCGCGCCCCATCGACCCATGCAACACCACCGTATCCGCGACGCGGAGGACCTCGCGCGCATCGAAGCGCGGCCCTACGCCTCCTTCATGGCCCACGACCACGTGTACGACGCGCTGTGCGAGGTCGCCGCCCGGCACCCCACGCGCATCGCGCTGAGCTACCTGCCCGATGCCGATCCCGAAACGCCGCCGCGGCACTGGCGCTACGCCGACCTGCTCGCCGACATCCGCCGCGCCGCGAATCTCTTCGCCAGCCTCGTGCCCGGCGAGACGCCGCGCGTCGCGATGCTGCTGCCGGCCATTCCACAGGCCTGGCTGACGCTGCTGGGCGCCGAGACCGCGGGCATCGTCTGCCCGATCAACTACCTGCTCGACGCCGCGCACCTGGCCGAACTCGTGCGGGCCTCGGGCGCGAACATCCTGGTGGCGCTGGGCCCGCATCCCGAGCTCGACATCTGGTCGCGTGCCGCGACGCTGGCCGACGCCTGCCCCGCGCTGCGCCAGGTGCTCGCCGTCGGCGGGGCGCCGGGCGCGATCGACTTCGACACGGCCCTGTCGCGGATGGCGCCGGATGCGGCGCTTCCAACACGATCTACCGACGGACTGGCCGCCCTCTTCCACACCGGCGGCACGACCGGCGCGCCCAAGCTCGCGCAGCACACGCAGCGCAACCAGCTGCATGCCGCCTGGAGCGCGGCCCAGCTGTATGCGATGCGCGAGGACGACACGATCCTCAACGGCTTCCCGCTGTTCCATGTCGCCGGCTCCTTCGTCTACGGGCTCTCGGCGCTGCTGAGCGGTGCGCGCATCGTGCTGCCGACCCTGCTCGGGCTGCGCAACACGGCACTGGTGCGGCGCTACTGGAGCGTCGTGCGGCAGCACGACGTGAGCCTGCTGGCCGCGGTGCCGACAGTGATCGCGACGCTGCTCGGGCTCGAGGCCGAACCCGCGGACCATGCCCGCGTGCGCACCCTGCTCACCGGCGGCTCGCCGCTGCCCAACGAACTGGCCAATGCCTTCGAGCAGAAGTTCGGCATCCCGGTGCGCAACATCCTCGGCATGACCGAGTGCGCGGGCGTGGTCAGCATCGAACCCTTTCTCGCGCCGCGCGTGCACGGCTCCTGCGGCATTCCGCTGCCCTTCACCGAGGTCAAGGCCGTCGCGCACGACGGCCGCGACTGCGCGCCGGGCGAGAGCGGCGTGCTGCGCCTGCGCGGCCCCAACGTGGGCCCTGGCTACACCGAAGCGCATCGCAACGCCGGCACCTTCGAGGATGGCTGGCTGATCACCGGCGACATCGGCCACGTCGATGCACAGCGCCGCGTGTTCGTGACCGGGCGCGCCAAGGACCTGATCATCCGCAGCAGCCACAACATCGATCCGCAGGTGATCGAGGCGGCGCTGCTCCAGCATCCCGAGGTCGAGCTGGCCGCGGCCGTGGGCGAACCCGACGAGTACGCGGGCGAACTGCCGGTGGCCTACGTGTCGCTGCGGCCGGGTTCGCGGATCGACGCCGAGGCGCTCTCGGCCTTCGCCAACGCGCGCATTCCGGAGCGGCCCGCGTTCCCCAAGCGCATCGAGATCCTCGCGGCGATCCCGCTGACCGCCGTCGGCAAGGTCTACAAGCCGCGGCTGCGGGCCATGGCCTGCGAGCATGCCTTGACGCAGCGCCTGCGCGACGCCGGCCTGCTCGATGGCGTGGCCGTCGCGGTGGAGGACAGCGCGCGCGGACTGCATGCGCGCTTTCGCCGGCGCGCCGCGGCGGATGCCGCACCCGACGCCGAGCGCCTGCACGCGCTCATGCACGCGTTCGCGATCCCGTACGAGATCGACGATCGCGCCGGAGGCGGCGCATGAGCCCGCCGGTGCGCCTCGACATCGACGGCGCGATCGCCACCATCACGCTCGACGCGCCCGCCACGCACCATGCGCTGACGCCGCGCATGCTGTGCCTGCTCGCGGATGCCGTGATGCGCTTCGCGGCCGACGACGCCTTGCGCGTGGCCATCGTCACGGCGACCGGCGAGCGCGCCTTCTGCGCCGGCGGCGACCTGTCGCGCACCCTGCCGCTGATGAGCGGAGCCCGCGCGCCAGAGGACGAGTGGGACCGGCGCCTGCTGTCCGACCCGCGCGTGCTCGCGGCCTCGGGGCTGCGCGACTTCGAGCTCGACAAGCCCGTGATCGCCGCCATCAACGGCGTGTGCATGGCCGCGGGCTTCGAGCTGATGCTCGGCACGGACCTGCGCATCGCCGCAGCGCACGCCCGATTCGGCCTGCCCGAGGCCACGCGTGCGCTGATTCCCTTCGCGGGCTCGATGGTGCGGCTGCCGCGGCAGCTGCCGTGGCCGCTGGCCATGGAACTGATGCTGATCGGCGAACCCATCGACGCGGCGCGGGCGCGCGAGATCGGCCTGGTCAACCGCGTGGTGCCGGGTCCGGCGCTGATGACCGAGGCACGCGCGCTGGCCGAACGCATCGCAGGCAACGGGCCGCTCGCGCTGCGGGCGATCAAGCGCACCGCGCGCGCCGCCAGCGGGCTGTCGCTCGCCGAAGGCTTCGCGCTCGAGAACCAGGCCAAGGCCAGCGTGCTCGCCAGCGAGGACGCGCGCGAAGGGCCGCGTGCCTTCATGGAGAAGCGCTCGCCGGTCTATCGCGGGCGATGAGGCGACAGGAATTTCCAACACGGACGCAGGAGACGACGAGATGAAAAAGAGCTACACCCCCGCGACCCAGATTTCGAAGCGAAGGATCTCGCTCGCGGTCTCGGTCATCGCGCTCGCGGTGCAGGCCGGATGCGGTGGCGGCGGCGGAGGCGGCGGATTCGCCCCGGTGGCTTCGGGCCTCGCTCCCGCGCCCGCGCCGGCCTCCAATACGCCCGCGCCGCCTCCCGCACCCGCTCTGAGCGCGGCCGAGGCCTGCGCCGCCTTGAACGGGCTCGGCATCCCCGCCACCGACATCGCGTTGCCGACCTCGGGCGCCGTGGTCTCCAGCACCACGCTCGTGGCGCCCGCGGGCAGTGGATCGACCGCGGTCGGCGAGTACTGCCGCGTCACCGGATCGATTGCACCGGTCGACGCCAGCGCTCCTCCGATCCAGTTCGACCTGGCCCTGCCGACCGCCTGGAACCGCAAGGCCATGCAGCTCACGGGCGGCGGCTACGACGGCAGCGTGATCGCGGGCAACGGCAACGCACCCGGTGCCTCGGGCCTCGCCACGCCGCTGGCGCGCGGCTATGCCGCCTTCGGCAGCGATTCGGGACACAGCGGCAGTGCCGCCGAGGCCAGCTTCGCGCTCAACGACGAGGCGCTCGAGAACTACTTCGGCGACCAGCTGCGCAAGACGCGCGACGTCGCGGTGAAACTGATCGCGCGGCGCTACGGCGCGGCGCCCGTGCGCACCTATGCGGCCGGCGGCTCCGGCGGCGGCCGCGAGGCGCTCTACGTCGCGGACCGCTGGCCCGCGCTCTACGACGGTGTCATCGCCTACTTTCCCGCCTGGTCGCTGACGGGCATGCTGACCAACTACGCGATCACCTCGAAGGCGCTCGCCGCGCCCGGCGCCTGGTCGAACCCGGCCAAGCAGCAGCTGCTGACCCGCTCGGTGGTCGCGGCCTGCGATGCGCTCGATGGCGCGACGGACGGCGTGATCGCCAAGGTCTCGGCCTGCGCCTTCGATCCCGCGACCCTCGCCTGCCCGGGCGGCGCCGACAGCGGCGACGGCTGCCTGTCGACGGCCCAGATCGGGGGCTTCCGTGCCTATGCCACGCCGCTGAAGCTGCCCTACCTGCTGGCCAACGGCACCGACGGCTATGCCGCGCTCAATATCTTCGATGGCGGCGTCATTCCCGCGATGGGCAGCAGCGCACCGGCCACGCCCTCGCGCTTCGACATGGCGTTCGCGACCTACATCGGCGAGTCCTTCGTGAAGTACATGGTCTACCGCGATGCCAGCTACGACCCCTTCCTCTTCGCCGTCGACGCGAACGGCTATGTCCAGCAGCGGCTGCGCTACATCTCGTCGCGGCTGGACGTCAACCCCGATCTGAGCGCGTTCGCGAACAAGGGCGGCAAGGTGCTGATCGTGCACGGCATGGCCGATCCGCTCATTCCCGCGGGCTCGTCCGAGGAGTTCCATCGGCGCGCCGTCGCGGCGATGGGCAGCGCGCGGGTCGACGCCTTCCTCAAGTACTACGAGGTGCCCGGGTACGGGCATGGCAGCGGCGCCTTCGACGTACGTCTCGATTCGGTCGACGCGCTCGAACGCTGGGTCGAACAGGGCGTGGCGCCCTCCGGCCTCACGGTGGCGGATGCCAATCCCGGCAACAACGGGCGCACCCGCCCGCTGTGCGAATACCCGGCCTGGCCGCGCTACAACGGGGCGGGCAACGTCGATCTCGCGAGCAGCTTCACTTGCGTGCGCTGACTTCTCACGGGGACCTTCACGCGCGGCGCTGCGGTCCCCGCATCAGCTTCCCGGGCAAGGCCCCGGTGCGCTCGCCGTTCTCCATGATGGTCTCGCCCGCCTTCAGCGTCGCGCGATAGCCTTCGGCGGTCTGCACCAGCCGCCGTCCGCCGGCCGGCAGGTCGAAGGCGACATGGGGCGGCGGAATGCGCAGCCGGTCGAAATCGATGATGTTGATGTCGGCCAGGTAGCCCGGCCGCAGCAGGCCGCGGTCCTCCAGGCCGTAGATGCGCGCGGTGTCGCGCGTCTGCCGCTGCACCATCAGCTCGAGCGGCAGCGTGGGTCCGCGGCTGCGGTCGCGCGCCCAGTGGGTGAGCATGTAGGTCGGCATGCTGACGTCGCAGATATAGCCGCAGTGCGCGCCGCCATCGGCCAGGCTCATCATCGTGCGCGGATGCTGCAGCTCGGCATGCAGCTGGCTCAGGTCGTTGTAGGCGTAGTTGAAGCTCGGGAAGTAGACGATGCCCTTGCCGTCGAGGTCCATCAGCATGTCGTAGACCACCTCCAGCGGTGTGCGTCCCTCGCGCTGCGCGATCGCGGCCACGCTGCGTTCCTGCGGCGGCTCGTAGTCGGGCTCGGCGCCCAGCGCATACATCTTGTGGAAGCTCTGCGTCAGGTAGGCCATGCGGCTGTCGTGCCGGGCCGCGCCGGCCAGCACGTCCATGTCGGTCAGTTGCGCGCGCACTGCCGGGTCGCGCAGCCGCGCGAGCTTCTCGTCCCAGGGCAGCGGCGCGATCTGCTGCCACAGCGGATGCGCCATGAACGGATGGGTGGAACCGAGCCAGGCCATCAGGATGCCCGCGGGCCGGCCTGCCACGGCGCCATAGAGCGGCACGTTCTGCCGGTGGGTCTCGTCGAGCGCGGCCAGCAGGCGCTTCCAGGTGTCGGGCGTCTGGTCGGTCTGCACCAGCGCGAAGGCCACCGGCAGGTTGTTCTCGCGCGCGAGCTGCGTCATCCACGGCAGCTCGGTCTCCATCTGGTAGTGGTTCGACGTCATCTGGAAGACGCCGTGGCCGACCTCGCCGAGCACGCGCGCGATGCCGAGGATCTCGTCGGGCGAGGCGAAGGTGCCCGGCGGGTACTTGCGACCCTGGTACTTGTGGATGATGGTGCGGCTGGTCGAGAAGCCCAGCGCGCCGGCCCGCATGCCCTCGCGCACCAGTTGCACCATGGCCTGGATGTCGGCGGGCGTGGCCTCGTCGTGCGTGATGCCGCGCTCGCCCATCACGTAGGTGCGCAGCGCCGAGTGCGGGATCTGCGCGCCGACGTCGAGCGCGCGCGGCATGCGCTCGAGCGCGTCGAGGTACTCGGGGAAGCTCTCCCATTGCCAGTCGATGCCCTCGGCCAGCACGGTGCCCGGAATGTCCTCCACGCCCTCCATCACGCTGATGAGCCACTCGCGCCTGTCGCGGTGCACCGGCGCGAAGCCGACGCCGCAGTTGCCCATCACGACGCTGGTCACGCCGTGGTCGGTGGAGGGACTGAGATAGGGGTCCCAGGTCACCTGGCCGTCGTAGTGCGTGTGCACGTCGACCCAGCCGGGCGTGACGATGGCGCCGTGCGCATCGATCTCGCGATGCGCGGCACCGAGCCTGCCGCCGACCTCGGCGATGCGCCCGCCGACGATGCCGATGTCGCCCGTGAAGCGCGGGTCTCCGCTGCCGTCGACCAGCGTGCCGCCGCGGATGATGGTGTCGAACATTCCGATGTCTCCTGCGCTCAGTCGAGCTTGATGTTGGCGGCCTTGATGACCTCGCCCCAGCGCTCGCTGTCGTTCTTCACGATGGCGGCGAAGGCGGGGCCGGAGGCGCCCGATGGTTCGTTGCCCTGCGTCTCGATCAGCTTGAGCATCTCGGGCGAGCGCGCGATCTTCGCGAGCAGGTCGCCGATCCTCTTCGCGACGGCGGGGTCCATGTGGCCGGGCCCGAAGATGCCCTGCCAGCCCACGATGTCCAGGCCCTTCACGCCCTGCTCGGCGATGGTCGGCATGTCGGGCAGCACCGGCACGCGCGCCGGCGTGGCCGTGCCGAGGCCGATGGCCTTGCCGGCCTTGATCAGTTGCACCGCCGTGGCGGTGCCGTCGAAGTAAAGCTGCACCTCGCCCGCGACCAGCGCGCGCGAGGCATCGGCCGTGCCCTTGTAGGGCACGTGCGTCATCTTCGTGCCGGTGCGCATCTGCAGCAGCTCGCCATTCAGGTGCGAGGTCGAGCCCTGCGAGAACGAGGCGTAGTTGAGCTTGCCCGGGTTCGCCCTGGCATAGGCCACGAGTTCGCCGATGTTCCTGAACGGCGCATCGGGCGGCGCGATCAGCACCGTGGCCGACTTCACCATCTGCGCCAGCGGCGTGAAGTCCCTGACCGGGTCGTAGGGCAGCTTCGAATACAGGTGCGGGTTCTGCGTGTGCGTGATGACGATGGTGTAGAGCAGCGTGTGGCCGTCGGCCGGCGCGCGCGCCACCTCCTGCGCGCCGATGAAGGTGCCGGCGCCGGGCTTGTTGTCGACGATCACGGGCGCGCCGCCGAGCTCGTCGGTCATCAGCTTGGCGATCACCCGGGCCGTGACGTCGGAACCCGAGCCCGCGGGGAAGGGCACGACGATGCGGATCGGCTTGCCGGGAACGGGCCAGGCGGCGGGCTGCGCCAGCGCGACCGGTGCCGCCGTGCAAGCGGCGGCGAGCGCGGCGGCAGCGAGCAGCGCGCGGCGAAGCGTCGGGATCGGATGCATCGGACTGTCTCCATTCGTGGGCCCGCCAGCGCGTTCCAGGCGGTTGGTGCAAGCGCTTGCACGAAGCATAGGAGCAATCAAATCCGGGCGACCCCGGGGTTAGCACCTAGGCATGCATGCGCTTGCACGGGGCGGCTAACATGCGCTGTCCATCGCCCGCTCATGACCGCCGCCCGCACCCCATCCACCCCACGGGCGCCCGCCGCCCGCGCCGCCTCGCTGGCCGATGTCGCGGCGCTCGCGGACGTGTCGACCGGCACCGTGTCTCGCGTGCTGAGCCGGCCGGACATGATCAGCGAGCCGACCCGGCTGCGCGTGATGGCGGCGGTCGAGCAGCTCGGCTATGTGGCCAACGGCACCGCGCGCGCGCTCGCGATGCGCCGCACGATGACGGTCGGCGCAATCGTGCCGCGCTTCGGCAGCTCGTCGTTCCCGGCGCTGATCCAGGCGCTCGAAACGACGCTGGCCGCCGGCGGCTACACGCTGCTGCTGTCCGCGCCCGAGCCGCGGGCCACCGGCGACACGGCCATCCTGCGCACGCTGCTCGAGCGCGGCGTCGACGCGGTGGCGCTGCTCGGTGCCGAGCAGCCGCCGCAGGTGCTCGCCATGCTCGGCGCGAGCCACACGCCCTTCGTGTGCATGTGGGCGCCGCCCGATGCCACCGGCAGCAGCATCGGCTTCGACGAGCAGGCCGCCGCCGTGCTGGTCGTCGAGCACCTGTGCGCGCTCGGCCATCGCAGCCTCGGCTACATCGGCGGGCGCACCGCGGACAGCGAGCGCGCCCGGCGCCGGCTGCGCGACCTCAAGCTCGCGATGGCCGAGCGCTCGCTCGCGCTGCACGGCGATGCCGTGGTCGAGACCGAGCACGGCTTTCGCGAAGGCTTCGAAGCCATGCAGGCCATCGCGCGCCGCGAGCCCCCGGTCAGCGCCATCGTCTGCGGCAGCGACTACCTCGCGGCCGGCGCGCTGGCCGCGCTCGACCAGGCCGGCATCGAGGTGCCGCGCCGGCTGTCGGTCGCGAGCTTCAACGACAACGACTTCGCGCCCTACCTGCATCCGCCGCTGACCACCGTGCACCTGCCGATCCGCGAGATCGGCGAGCAGGCGGGACGGCAGCTGCTGGCGCGGCTGGGCGCGGGTTCAGCCGCGGCGCCCGTCGCCTTGCCGGTGCGGCTGATGGAGCGCGCGAGCACGGGCCCGGTGCCGCGCTGACACGGCGCGAGGATCGTTTCAGCCCGGGTCCTGGAGCAGCGTCTGCCCGGGTCCGGGCGCCTGGCAATGCTGGAGGAAAACCGCGACGAGGAACGCCGCGGTCCGCTCGTCGCCGATCGCATCGTTGAGCATCGACGTGGCCGAGCGCTGCGTGGGCCTGTAGGGGTTCACCACGTCCAGCAGCACCTCGGTCAGGAGGTCCTTGTCCGAGCGGTAGCAGCCGTCCTGGTCGAGCATCCAGCGGGTGAGCGCTTCGCGGGGGATTTTCTTGAAGACGACTCGCGCCGGACTGGTCTGGCGTCGCCCATTGAGGAGCACGGGCAGCTCGATGTCGACCGAAAACGAGTTCGACCCGAACGAGTCAACCGCCATTGAAGCGGCACGATGATCCATGGCTCATTCACGCTTTCTCTACGGATCGTCCCCTGGGCCTCGAGGCCCTTCCTCCCCAAGCGCGCGACGCCACGTCGCCTGCCCGGCCCGTCGAATGGTCCAGGGCCGGCCCTGAACTTCCCCGAGGGTGTCGGGAGCGCGCTGCGCCGAACCGCGATCCGCACGGGGAAGCGCTATTTGGCTACATTTTTTGTAAAACTTCCATATTCATTTCTTCATAGACCCTTCGGAGACCGATAGCCGAAGGTGCGTGGCGGGTCGCGCATGACATGTGGCCGGGGCGCCGGAGCCGACACGGGCGGAGTCGCTCCCGTGCGCGACGCAATGCGCCAGGGCGGCCTCGAGCATCGACCAGCTGGCGAAGACGTAGACCCGCTCCGTCCTGTCCCAGCGCCCGCCGAACGCCTTGAGCGTCATCGCGAGGCTCGAGACACCGCCCATCACGGCGGCCTTGGGGCGGCCATAGCGCTCGCAATGGACGGCCACGCTGCAACCCAGCCGCGCCGCCAGACCCTGCACACGATCCATACCGCTCGGAGGAGAAAGAAGCATCGGTCCATTGTCGCCAAAGCCCCGGCCGCGCCGGGCCTCGCGGCCTCCCCCGAACGTGGGGTTGCGCGACACCGGCGATGCCGTGCCGGGCACCCACGGCACGGGCTCAGCGTTGCGCGAAGGCCCTGACGTGATCGACCAGCGCGCGCAACTTGCGCGGCTGGTTCCGGCGGCTCGGAAAGTACAGGAAGAAGCCCGCGAAGCTCGGCAGGAAATCGTCGAGCACCGAGACCAGTTCGCCGCGATCGATGTAGGGCCGGAAGGTCTCCTCCATGCCGATCGTGATGCCGGTGTCCGCGAGCGCGGTGCGGATCATCAGCAGCATGTCGTTGGTGGTGATCCTCGGCGCCACCGTCAGCGCGAAGTCGCGCCCGTCCTCGCGGAACTCCCAGCGGTACGGCGCTTCCTTGAGCGAACGCCGCCATCCGATGCAGCAATGCGCGAGCAGCTCGCGCGGATGCGTTGGCACGCCGTGCGCGGCCAGGTAGGCCGGGCTCGCCACGACCATCTGGCGCTGCGGCCCGGTGAGCGGGACCGCCACCATGTCCTGCTCGATGACCTCGCCCAGCCGCACGCCGGCATCGAAGCCCGCGGCGACGATGTCCGATTCGTCGTCGGTCACGGTCACGTCGAGCGTGACGCCGGGATGGGCCGCCGCGAAGCCGCCGATCAGCGGACCCGAGAGAAAACGCTCGGCGATCGAGGTCACCGCCACCCGCAGCACGCCGCGCGAGGGGCCTTCGAACGCGGCCTCCTCCAGCGCCGCGCCCACCGTCGACAGCGGCTCGGCGATCTGCCGATGCAGCGCTTCGCCCGCCTCGGTCAGGCGCACGTGGCGCGTCGAGCGCTGGACCAGCGCGATGCCCAGGCTGTCCTCGAGCCGCCGGATGCCCTGGCTGACGGCCGAACGCGTCACGCCCAGATGGTCCGCGGCAGCGCGGAAGTTCTGCTCCTTCGCCACCGCGAGGAAGAAGCGCAAGAGGTTGAAATCGGCATCCATTGGTTAGCAATGCTAACCGCCGCAGTCAGCGATCGGGGAGTTCTCCTGATCGCCAGGCCTTCCTAAAGTCGGCCCATGACTTCAGCAACCACCCCTTCTCCGGCGACCCGGCCCCGCCGGCCAGCACCCACGCGACGCGGCCTGCTGGCCCTCGCGCCGATGGCCCTTTGCGCGGCCCTCGCCTCCCCTCACCGAGCCCAGGCTCGATCTTCCAAGGAATCGGACATGACAACGCATCCCTATCTCGGCATGTGGGTGACCGGCGACGGGCACGTGCGCCATCAGTTGCTGCCCAACGGCCGCTACGACGAGGCGCGCGGCAACCGCGAGAGCGCCTACCGCGGCCGCTACGTCATCGAAGGCAACCACATCGAGTACGTCGACGACACGGGCTTCACGGCCGATGGCGACTTCATCGACGGCGTGCTGCATCACGGCGGGATGGTACTCAGGCGCGTCGCGCCAGCCGCCACCCGATGACCCGAACCCTCTTCTCCAACCCCAGAAAGAACCCACCATGAACGCAAAGACTTCCAAGGTCGTCCTCATCACCGGCGCCAGCAGTGGCATCGGCGAAGCCACCGCCCGCCTGCTCGCGAAGAGCGGCGCCACCGTGCTGCTCGGCGCCCGGCGCACCGAGCGGCTGGACCTGATCGTCGCGGACATCGTCGCCGCCGGCGGCATCGCCGAGGCCCGCGCACTCGACGTGACGCGGCGCGAGGACGTGCAGGCCTTCGCGGCCCACGCCCTCGCGCGCTTCGGCCGCATCGACGTCATCGTCAACAACGCCGGCGTCATGCCCCTGTCGCCGCTCGCCTCGCTCAAGCTCGACGAGTGGGACCGGATGATCGACGTCAACATCCGCGGCGTGCTGCACGGCATCGCCGCCGTGCTGCCCACGATGCAGAAGCAGGGCGCGGGCCATGTGGTGAACGTCGCGTCGATCGGGGCGCACGCCGTCTCGCCCACGGCGGCCGTCTATTGCGCGACCAAGTACGCGGTCTGGGCCATCTCCGAAGGCCTGCGCCAGGAGCACCAGGACATCCGCGTCACGACGATCAGCCCGGGAGTGACCGAATCGGAACTCGCCGACACCATCTCGGACGAGAAGGGCCGCGAAGAAATGAAGGAGTTCAGGAAGGTGGCGATCAGCGCATCGGCGATCGCGCGCGCCATCGACTTCGCGATCTCGCAGCCGGAGGACGTGGATACGAGCGAGATCGTCATTCGGCCCACAGCCAGCGCGCACTGATCGGTGCTTCGATTCGCGCCGGGCGTCACTTGAAACGTCCGGCGCGCGATCTTCATGACAGCCGCAAGCGTCACGCCGCTGACACGCCCACGTCACCCCGTCTTCCTACGCTGCGCGCCTTCATCCTTTCGTTCAGCTTGCAATGAATTTCCCCGACGATCCGCGTGGCACGACCGAGCCGCGCGACGCCTCGCCTTCCGCACCCGAATCCACCACACCGCCGCGGCGCGACCTGCTCAAGCTCGGCGCCTCGCTGCTGACCCTCGGCGGCAGCGGCGCGCTGCTCGCCGCCTGTGGCGGTGGTGGCGGCGGCTCGCCGGTGCTGGGCGCCCTGCCCGCGCCCGCCCCGGCCGCCCCCGCGCCGGCACCGGCGCCAGCGGTCGCCGCGAAGATCTCGAGCTTCGCGCTGGCCGTGATGCCCGACACCCAGTTCTACGCGCGCTACGCCACCGCGGCCGAGAGCGACCAGTACGACAAGCGCTTCGGCAGCGCGCCCTTCGCCGCGCAGACGAAGTGGATCGCCGACAACGCCAGGGCGCTCAACATCCCCTTCACCATCCACCTCGGCGACGTGGTCGACCAGGTCGGCAAGCCCGACCAGTGGAAGGTGGCCGATGCGGCGATGAAGCTGCTCGAGGACGCGAAGCTGCCCTACAGCGTGCTGGCCGGCAACCACGACGTGCTGCGCGACGTCGACTACGGCGTCGACCCGGTCGGCGGCACCGACGCCGACCGCGACCCGGGCAAGGAGCCCTACATCCAGTGGTTCGGCACCGAGCGCGCGAAGAAGCAGGCCACCTTCGGCGGGCGCGACCCGAGCGGTTTCCACGAGTACCACGTGTTCGAGGCGCAGGGCCAGAAGTTCATGGTGCTGTCGCTGTCGTGGCGCATCTCCGCCGCGGGCATCGCCTGGGCGCGCCAGGTGATCGCGAAGAACCCGACCCTGCCGGTGATCCTGTCGAACCACCAGCTGCTCAACATCGATGCCGACGGCACCAGTCCGCTCGAGACCGACTACGGCAAGATGCTGTGGGAGAAGCTGATCCGCGACAACGACCAGATCTTCATGACGCTCAACGGCCACCACCACGGCGCCGCGCACCTCACGAAGACCAACGACTTCGGCCACAAGGTCGAGGAGATGGTGGTGGACTACCAGATGGCCTACCAGGGCGGCAACGGCCTGATGCGCCTCTACGAGTTCGACCTGACGAACAAGAAGATCAAGGTGCTGTCGTTCTCGCCGTGGGTGCCGCAGAAGCCGGCCGCCACGCTCAACGCCTTCGACCAGGCGGTGCTGACCACGCCCAACGAGGCCTTCGAGATCGAGATGGATTTCGCGCAGCGCTTCGCCGGCTTCAACAAGGCCTTCGGCAGCGGCAGCGCCGTCATCGAGGGTTCGCTGGTCGACAAGGCGCGCGCGATGATCCTCGCCAACTACAAGGATCCCGAGACCGTCGCGCAGCGCCCCGCCGCCGACGCGGAGGACTATCCGAAGGTCGCGAACACGCTGGCGCACTGGCGCTTCTTCGGCGGCGCGCTCCACCAGCCGGTGCTGCCAGGCACGGTGGTGGCCGACGTCACGGGCAACAACCCGCTGCACCGCGATGCGCTCGACCAGAGCGGCGTGAAGGGCGCGGCCAATGGCGACGTGGTCTGGACCGACGACCGCCATCACCTGTCGGCGGCGCCGGGCTCGGTGCGCTTCCTCAACACCAACAAGAACACGCCGCGCCTGAGCTACTTCCTCACCGACGCCAGCGCGCCGATCAATGCGCAGACGCTGGAGAACGGCTACACGGTCGAGGCCTTCGTCAAGATCGACAAGAGCTGGACCAGCGGCAACCAGGCGTGGATGAACATCATGACGCGCGACGGCCGCCGCGGCGACCTCGCGGGCTACGCGGGCGGCGACGGCGAATCGCCGCCGATGCTGTTCGCGATCTCGAGCCTGCGCGAGGTGCAGTGGGAGGTGGTGCCGAGCCCCACGGGCCGGCGCGAGCCCAAGGCCAACTGGTCGGGCGAGGTGATCGCCGACCGCTGGGTGCACATCGCCATCGTGAACGACCCGGTCTCGCACGACACCACCATGTACGTCGAGGGCGCACCGGTGCTGCGCAACGCCGCCGCGATCCCCGGCCTCGCCACGCTGTCGGCGAGCTCGCCCTGGGTGGTGGGAGGCGGCTCGTGGGACGGCGACCGCGCCGACGGCTTCTTCGGCAACATCGGCGAGGTGCGCGTGGTCGCGGCGGCGTTGACGCCGTCGCAGTGGCTCACCGCGCGGCGCTAGGGGCGCGGGGCAACTTCAGGACGTGGCCGGAAACGCTTCCGGCCGGCGGTCCGCCCAGGGCGCCGCGCGCTCGATCTGCCCCGCGAGCTGGTACAGCGTGTCCTCCGCGCCGAAAGGCCCCGTGAACTGCACGCCGATCGGCAGGCCTTCGGTCGACCAGTGCAGCGGCACCGACATCGCGGGGTTGCCGGCCACGTTCCAGATCGAGGTGTAGCCCGTGTGGCTGCGCGCGATGGCCTTGTAGGTCGCGAGGTCGGTGCTCTCCATGTCGACCTCGCCGAGCTTGTGCGGCGGCGTGGCGCAGACGGGTCCGAGCAGCATGTCCCACTTCTCGAACTGCTGGCCCAGCGCGCGGCTCGCGCGCTGCAGGGTCTGGATGGCGTTGAGGTAGGTCTGCGCGCTCACCTCGCGGCCGGCCTCGGCGAACAGCGCGGTCACGCGCTGCAGGTCGCGGCCGCTGAAGTCGCGGCCCAGTTGCCGGTTGCGGCGCAGCAGCGAGGTGTACATGCTGGCGTGGATGATGTCGGCGCGGCACTGGATGTACTCGTCGTCGGAGATCACGTCGTCCAGCGCGGGATCGACCCACTCGACCTGGTGGCCCAGCGATTCGCACAGCTTCGCCGCGTTCTCGACGCCGGCGCGCACCTGCGGATCGAGCGTCACGGCCTCGAAGGACTTGAGCGAGACGGCGATGCGCAGGCGCTGCGGATCGCGCTTCGTCAGCTCGAGGTACGAGGCTGCGGGCGGCGGTGCCCAGTACGGATCGCCGGGCGCGGCGCCCTGCGAGACGTCGAGCAGCACGGCGCTGTCGCGCACCGAGCGCGTCACCACGTGGTGGATGGTCATGCCGGCCCAGCTCTCGCTGATGTGCGGGCCGAGCGGCACGCGCGCGCGCGTGGGCTTGAGGCCGAACAGGCCGCAGTGCGAAGCGGGGATGCGGATCGAGCCGCCGCCGTCGGCCGCGTGCGCGCTCGGGATGATGCCGCCGGCCACGGCCGCGGCGGCGCCGCCGCTCGAACCGCCCGTGGTGTGCTCCAGGCTCCACGGGTTGCGGCAGGGGCCGAACATCTCGGGTTCGTTGGTGGCGCTGATGCCGAATTCCGACAGGCTCGACTTGCCGAAGATCACGAGGCCGGCGCGCACGTAGCGCTCGGCCAGGGTGCTGTCGATCGGCGAGCTGAAGTCGGCGAACAGGCGCGAGGCGCTGGTGGTCCTGGTGCCGGCATAGAACACGCCCAGGTCCTTGAGCAGGAAGGGCACGCCGCGCAGCGGGCCGTCGGGCAGGCCCTGCGCGATGCGGTCGCGCGCGAGGTCGAAGAAGCGCGTGGTGACGGCGTTGAGCACGGTGTCGCGCGCCTCGGTGCGGGCAATGGCCTCGTCGAGCAGTTCCTCGGCCTTGAGCTCGCGGCGGCGGACCAGGTCGGCCATGGCCACGGCATCGAGCTTGTCGTATTCGGCAATCATCGGTATCGCTTTCCTTGTGTGAGTGGATGTGCAGTCAGCGGAAATGGCAGGCCACCCATTGGCCCGCCGTCTTTTGTTCGAGCACCGGCTCCTCCTCGGCGCAGCGCGCCTGCGCCATCGGGCAGCGCGTGTGGAAGCGGCAGCCCGAGGGCGGCGCGGCCGGGTTGGGCGGATCGCCCTTGAGCAGCCGGCGCTGCGTGCGCACGCGCGGGTCGGGCACGGGAACCGCCGACAGCAGGATCTCGGTGTAGGGATGCAGCGGCGCGCGAAACAGCGTGTCGCGCCCGGCGATCTCGACGATCTTGCCGAGGTACATCACGGCCACGCGGTGGCTGATGTGGCGCACCACCGCGAGGTCGTGCGCGACGAACAGGTAGGCGATGCCGAACTCGGCCTGCAGGTCGGTCAGCAGGTTGATCACCTGCGCCTGCACCGACACGTCGAGCGCCGACACCGGCTCGTCGCAGACGATCAGCTTCGGGCTCAGCGCCAGGGCGCGCGCGATGCCCAGGCGCTGGCGCTGGCCGCCCGAGAACTCGTGCGGCAGCTTCTTCATGGCCTCGGGCCGCAGGCCGACCTTCGAGAACAGCCACGCCACGCGCTCGTTGCGCTGCGCGTCGTTCGACTCGCCGAAGTTGCGCAGCGGCTCCGCCACCAGCTCGCCGGCCGTCATGCGCGGATTGAGCGAGGCGTAGGGGTCCTGGAAGATGATCTGCATCTCGCGCCGCTGCTCGCGCATCGCGCCGGCGTCGAGCGAGAGCAGGTCGCGCCCATTGAGTTGCACCGTGCCCGAGGTCGGCTCGATCAGCCGCAGGATCGACTTGCCGGTGGTGGTCTTGCCGCAGCCCGACTCGCCGACCAGCGCCAGCGTCTCGCCCGCGGCCACCGAGAACGACACGCCGTCGACCGCGTAGACCTTCGAGGCCTTGCGCCGCGAGATCCACGAGCCCGGCGACTGGTAGTGCTTGCGCAGGTCGCGCACCTCGAGCAAGGGCGTGCCCGCCTCGGTTGTCGCGTTCGTGCTCACTGGCCTACCCTCCGTTCCCTGGATGCGTTGGATGGGCCACGACGCAGGGTGGTCAACCCTTGCTGAGCGGCACTGATGCGACGTGAACAGGGTCTTGGCTTGACCGAAGGAGTTGCATAGGCAGAACGTTCTGCCCGACTTCCGTGCCCCCGGGGTGACTGCCTGTAACGCTGGCCATGCGATGGCCCGTATGAGACCCGCGGCCCTCGGGGTGCCGGAAGACCCAGACGGGCTACAGGGTGTAGCGCCAAGGTGTACCGCCAGGAGCGCCGATCAGTGAGCGACCCGCGTGGGCTTCCGACACGGCAAGTCATACCGCAAAAGCAAGGAGACTGTCTATGGGTACTTTCTTCGCCGGGCTGGATTGGGCCAGCCAGTCGCACGCGGTGTGCATCATCGATGCACAGGGCAGCGTGCGCGAACGCCTGGAGGTGGCGCACAACGCTGCCGGCCTGGCCGAGTTGCTGCGTCGCTTGAAGCATTGGCACTGTCCGCCGGTGGCCATCGAGCGTCCGTCGGGCCTGGTCGTTGACACCTTGGTGGAGGCCGGCATCGTGGTGGTGCCGATCCACCCCAACGCTGTCAAGGCCACGCGCCCACGCTACCGCAGCCACGGCGCCAAGAGCGATGCCAGCGATGCGTATTTGCTGGCCGACCTGCTGCGCACCGATGGCCATCGGTTCAAGCCACTGAGCCCGCAGGGCGTTGAGATCCGCGCCTTGCGTACGCTGGTACGCGGGCGTGACGACCTGGTGGCCACGCGGGTGCAATTGGCCAACCAGCTGCGCAGCCTGCTGGAGTCTTTCTGGCCAGGCGCTGGCGTCGTCTTCGCCGACGTTGATTCGCCCATCGCGCTGGCCTTCATCGAGCGCTACCCTACCGCGGAGAGCGCCGCCCGCCTGGGGCCCAAGCGCATGGCGGCCTTCTGCGCCCAGCACGCCTACTGCGGTCGGCGTTCGCCCGAGGAATTGCTGCAGCGGTTGCACGAGGCGCCAGCGCCTGTCTGCGGAGAATTGGAGATGGATGCAAAGGGTGAATTGGTGCGCTGCCTGGTGCGCACACTGATGCGCCTGGTCGAGCAGATCCGCCTGCTGTCCGCTCGCATCGAACACCACGTGGCTGCCAGCGACGACGGCCGCATCCTGATGAGCTTCCCACGCGCCGGGCGCATTTGTGCCGCACAGATCCTGGCCGAGTTGGGCAGCGTGCGTGAACGCTTTGACACCGATGCGCAGTTGGCCGCCGAGGCCGGCGTCGCCCCCGTCACCTACGCCTCGGGCAAATCCAAGGCCGTGGCGTTCCGGTGGGCCTGCAACCACCGCTTGCGCGCGGCCCTGACCTGCCTGGCCGATAACTCGCGCCATGCCAACGCCTGGGCCGCCGAGGTCTATGCCAAGGCGCGCGCCCGTGGATGTGACCATCCGCATGCCGTGCGCATCCTGTGCCGCGCCTGGGTACGCGTCATCTGGCGCGCGTGGGTCGAGCGCAAGCCCTACGATCCCGCTCATCACGGCGCCATGCAAAACATGCTCAGAACGGTCGGGGGTTGACACAGGGTGTCTCATGCGCCGGCCTCCTGCATCAACGCGGCCTGGGCCGTCGGTACCTCGGTCGTGCGCACCAGCTCATCGACATGGAAGCAGGCCGACAGGTGCGACGCGCCCGCGCCGTGTTCCTCGAGCGGCGGCACCTCGTTGCGGCAGCGCTCGCTGGCGAAACCGCAGCGCGGCGCGAAGGCGCAGCCGCGCACCGCCTCGTGCGGCGAGGGCACGATGCCGGGGATCTCGGTCAGCCGCGCACTGTGGGTGTTCATCGAAGGCATCGAGGCCATCAGCGCGCGCGTGTAGGGGTGCAGCGGACGCTCGAACAGGTCGAGCACGTCGGCCTCCTCCACCTTGCGCCCGGCATACATCACGACCACGCGGTCGCAGCATTCGGCCACCACGCCGAGGTCGTGCGTGATCATCACGATGCCCATGCCGAGCTCGCGCTGCAGGCCGCGCAGCAGCTCGAGGATCTGGGCCTGGATCGTCACGTCGAGCGCGGTGGTCGGTTCGTCGGCGATCAGCAGCTCGGGATGGCAGGCCAGGGCCAGCGCGATCATCACGCGCTGGCGCATGCCGCCCGAGAGCTGGTGCGGATACTCGTTCACGCGCCGCTGCGGCTCGGGGATCTGCACCAGCCGCAGCATCTCGGTGGCGCGCGCCAGCGCCTCGCGGCGCCCCACCTGCTGGTGCAGCATCACGGTCTCGGCGATCTGCCGGCCCACGGTCAGCACCGGGTTCAGCGAGGTCATCGGTTCCTGGAAGATCATCGAGATGCGGTTGCCGCGGATGCGGCGCATCTCGGCCTCGCTGAGTTTCAGCAGGTCGGTGCCGCGGTAGCGGATGGCGCCGCCGGCGAAGCGCCCGGGCGGGGTCTGGATCAGCCGCATCACGGACAGCGCCGTCACGCTCTTGCCGCAGCCCGACTCGCCGACCACGCCGACCGTCTGGCCGGCCTCGACGCGGTAGGAGACGCCGTGGACCGAGCGCACCTCGCCGGCCAGGGTGTCGAAGTAGGTGTGCAGGCCGTCGATCTCGAGCAGCGGCGCATCGCCCGCGCGGTGCGCCGCGCCCTTGGCGGCCAGGGGGGTGTCGTTCATGGACATGTCCTCAGAGCTGGCGCGCCACGTGCGGGTCGAGCGCATCGCGCAGGCCGTCGCCCAGCAGGTTGATCGCCAGCACCGTGAGCCCGAGCAGCAGGCCCGGGAACACGATGGGATAGAACACGATCGCGATCAGGTTGCGGCCTTCCGAGATCATGTTGCCCCAGCTCGGCACCTGCGGCGGCACGCCGACGCCGAGGAAGGACAGCGCGGCCTCGGCCAGCACGGCCGACGCGGCGATGAAAGTGGCCTGCACCAGCAGCGGCGCCAGGATGTTGGGCAGCACGTGCCGCCACAGGATGGTGCGCAGCCGCGTGCCCAGCGCATGCGCGGCCTCCACGTAGAGCCGCTCGCGCAGCGACAGCGAGAGCGCGCGCACCAGCCGCACCATGCGCGGCACCTCGGGCACGGTGATGGCGACGATCACCGTCGTCAGGCTGGCCTTGGTGAGCGCCATCAGCGCGATCGCCAGCAGGATGCCGGGGATCGCCATCAGGCCGTCCATCACGCGCATGATCGGCCCGTCGGTCCAGCGCACGAAGCCCGCCAGCAGGCCGAGCAGCACGCCCAGCAGCGTGGCCAGCAGCGCCACCGAGGCGCCGGTCACGAGCGAGACGCGGGCGCCCCAGACGGCGCGGCTGAAGGTGTCGCGCCCGAGCGCATCGGTGCCGAAGTAATGCTCGGCCGAGGGCGCCTTCATGCGCGCGATCGGGTTGATGGCCTGCGGATCGTGGGTCGCGATCCACGGCGCGCCCAGCGCGGCCGTGACCACCACCAGCAAGATCAGCACGCCGAGGATCAGCGTGTAGTGCTTCCGCAGCAGCCGCAGCGCCGGCGAGGGAGGACGCCGCGCGGCGCCGGGGTTCAGGATGGCTTCGGTCATTCGCGGGGCCTCAATAGCGGATGCGCGGGTCGAACAGGCTGTAGCTCAGGTCGACCAGCAGGTTGATCAGCACATAGGCCGCCGCCGACAGCAGCAGCAGGCTCTGGATCACCGGGTAGTCGTGGTGCTGCACCGCGTCGACCACCAGACTGCCGAGTCCCGGAATCGAGAACACGGTCTCGGTGACCACCACGCCGCCCAGCAGCAGCGCGATGCCCACGCCGATGGTGGTGACGATCGGGATCGCCGCGTTGCGCAACGCATGGCCCAGCACCGGCAGCACGCCCAGGCCCTTGGCGCGCGCGGTGCGGATGTAGTCCTCGTGCAGCACCTCGAGCATCGAGGCGCGCGTCATGCGCGTGAGCAGCGCGGTGTAGAGCAGCCCGAGGTTCAGGCACGGCAGCACCAGGTGCTTGAGCCAGGGCAGCACGCCCTCGGCGATGCCGCGGTAGCCCTGCACCGGCAGCCACTGCAGCTTGAGCGCGAAGGTGTAGACCAGCAGGTAGCCGGTGAGGAACACCGGCATCGAGAACGCGCACACCGCGAACACCATCACCAGCCGGTCGATCCAGCTGCCGGCGCGGTAGGCCGCGAGCACGCCCAGCGGGATCGACAGCATCACCGCCACCAGGATGGTGAAGAAGGCGATCGACAGCGTGGCGCCGATGCGCTGGCCCAGCAGTTGCGACACCGGCATCTGGTTGAACAGCGAGACGCCGAAGTCGCCGCGCACCACGTTGCCGACCCAGACCACGAACTGGTGCCACAGCGGCTGGTCCAGCCCCAGGGCGGCGCGCGTCTGCGCGATCTGCTCGGGCGTGGCGAAGTCGCCGACGATCAGCAGCACCGGATCGCCGGGGGCGAGGTGGATCAGCAGGAACACGATCACCGACACCACCAGCATCACCGGCACCGTGGCGAGCACGCGCCGGATCACATATTCCATGCCGCGGTCCCCTTACTTCTCGACGTTCCACATGATCGGGATGCCCATGCCGAACAGCTCGGTGCCCTTCACGTCCTTGCGCGCCGCGAAGGTGGCCGGGTACTGGCCGTAGGGGATGTAGGGCGGCGCTTCATAGAAGCGGCGCTGCAGGTTGTCCACCAGCTGCTTGCGCTTGGCGGCATCGCCCTCGCGGATCCAGGCGTCGCGCAGTTCGTCGATCTTCGCGTCGCAGGGCCAGCCCGGCACCACGCTGCCCTTGCACGACGAGAGCACCCAGCCGTTGGTCAGCGGCGTGTCGACGTCCGCATTCTTCGAGGCCGTGAGGTAGAGGCTCCAGCCGCCCTGCGCCGGGCCTTCCTTCTTGTAGACGCGCGCCAGCACCGAGGACTGGTCCATCACCTGCACGTCGAGATTCAGGCCGGCCTTCTTCAGGTACTGGATCCAGATCAGCGCGGCCATCGACTGCGTGCCGTCGGTAGGCTGCAGGAACACGATCTTCTCGCCCTTGTAGCCGGCCTCCTTGAGCAGCGCCTTGGCCTTCTCGAAGTCCTGCTTTCTGAAGGCTTCCGCGCCCGCGGCGGTCTCGTTGGGCGCGCCGCACATGAACACGGCCGGGCAGTAGAAGGACTTGCCGGGCTCGGGCGTGAAGCCCATGCCCGCGAGGATCTCCTCCTGGTTCACCAGGTGCAGCAGCGCCGCGCGCGCCTTCGGGTTGTTGAACGGCGGTGCCAGCGTGTTGGCCACCATGAACGGCTGCCAGATGCCGGTCTGCGCGAGACGCACGTTGGCGTCGGTGCGCAGCGCGGCCTGGTAGTCGGGCGGCACCACGTTGACGATGTCGACCTCGCCGTTCTTCAGCGCCGAGGTGGAGGTGTTGGCATCGGGCATGTAGCGCCACTCGACGCGGTCGAGCTTCACGCGCTTGCCGCCGGCCAGGCCGTCGGCCGGCTCGCTGCGCGGCACGTAGTTTGGATTGCGCACGAACACCATGCGGTTGCCCGGGATCCATTCGTCGCGCTTGAAGATGAACGGGCCCGAGCCGATGGGTTCGGGGATCGGCGCGTCGGGGAAGGCCTTGGCCTGCTTCTCGGGCACGATGAACAGCGTCTTGGCCGCGAGGATCAGCGGCACCTGACCCATGCCCTCCTTGAGCTGCAGCGAGAAGGTCTTGTCGTCGACCACCTTCCACTCCGCGCCCGAGTCGGCCAGCAGCAGGCCCATGGTCGCGCGCTTGGCCCAGCGCTGCAGCGTGGCCACCACGTCGGCCGATGTCACGGCGCTGCCATCGGAGAACTTCAGGCTCGGACGCAGCGTGAAGGTCCAGGCCTTGTTGTCGGGCGACTGCGTGAAGCGCTCGAGCATCTGCGGCTTGGGCTCGCCTTTGCTGTCGCGCGAGAACAGCGTGTCGAAGGCCATGTAGCCGTAGTCGCGCGTCACGTAGGTGTTGCTGAACAGCGGGTCGACCACCTTGAGGTCGTTGTTGATCGCCATGCGCAGGGTCTTGGCGGCCGGCGCGGGTGCGTTCTGCGCGCACACGGCGGTCGCGGCCGCGCCCATCGCGCATGCCACCGCCCAGCCGGCGAGCCGTGCGTACAGGGGAGGGGAATTCTTCATGAGCCGGGTTCCTTTCAGGGTTTCGAGGGTTCGTGGAAAAACGCTGGAAATCTCTCGATATGAAATTTGATACACGATATATCATGTGTCAAACGAAGACAATCCGGGCATCTCCCATGCAAGAGCTGTGCGCGCTTTCTCTTTTTTGCGCCGACCTTGCGGCAGGCGCTGTGCTCGCGATGCCGGCGGCGCTCGCGCGCCGCGGCCTCAGGCCGGCACGAGCCGCGCGTGCGAAGCGGCTTCGGCCGCCACGATGCGCCAGTCGTAGTGCATCGGCACCGTTTCCGCGCGCCGCCAGGTGTCGCTCTGGTCGGCGTAGTGCGCATCGCGCGGATCGCCGGCCGCGCCGTGGAACACGATCCAGCGGCAGGCCTCCCACTGCCCCACGTCGAACACGTAGCGCGCCAGCGAGGCGTAATGCGCGTGCAGGCCCAGGTGCGGAAGGTAGCCGGTGGTGAAGACGGTCTCGTTGTCGCCGCCGATCGCACCCATGTCGCGCGGCGCCACCAAGGGCTCGGCGGGGAACACCGGCGCCAGCGGATGGCGCAGCTCGAGCCGGTGCCGCTCGCCCCATGCCGCCAGCGGCAGGCGCGCGACCTCGGCCAGGGCCTCGGTCAGCACCTCGTCCCAGCTCGCGCCGCCGAGCAGCGCGCGATCATCGGCACGCAGCAACTGCGGCACGCACCAGCCGAGCTGGTAGTCGATCGCCAAGCCGGGCGGCACGGTGCGCTGCCGGCTCACATCGAGCGCGGCGAGCCCGCTGCGCCGCGCCACCGCGCGCGCCAGCGCCATGCGCAGCGAAACATAGGCATCGGCTTCTTGCGAATCGGCCTCGAGGCGCGCGTCCCAGGCCACGAGGCGGTCGCGCAATGCACGCGATGGGGCATCGGCCAGCGTCAACGGTGCGAGCCGCGCACAGATTTCGCGCGCCGGCAGGCTCAGCGTGTCGCGGTGCACGGCCTCCATGCCCGCGACATCGGCCGATTCCATCGCCTTCAGCAGCTGCCAGATGCGCTGCGCGCGGTGCGGCGGATGGCAGTCGGTGCAGAGATAGTCGTCGTGGCGCTCGACCACGCGGTTGTTGGCGGTGACGATGAGGCCCGCTTCGGGATCGATCTGGCGCGGCATGCGCTCCCAGTCGATCCAGCCCTTCCAGGCATGGCGGTCGAGCCAGCCCGGCACCGGCAGCCAGCCATTGGCGGCCGCGCGCCGCGGCACCTTGGCGCGCACATGGTGGCCGATGTGGCCCTGCGTGTCGCCGGCCACCAGGTTGTGGTCGACCAGGCCCCAGCCGCGCACCGACTCGAACAGCGCATCGACGCTGCGTGCTTCCATCATCGGGCGCATGCAGTCGAGCGAGCGATCGGCCTCCACGTCGGCCGAATGGCGCAGCACCAGCGCGCTGCCGCTCTTCGCGTCGCCGGCCACCACCGGGCCGCGCGCGGTCACGAGGATCTCGCAGTCCACGTCGGCCTGGCCGCGCACGCGGATGCGTTCCACGCGGCGCTCGACCTCGGCCCATTGCGCATCGCCGCCGCCGGGCGCGTCGCTGCGCAGGTAGCGCCGGCCCTCGTCGGCGAAGCGCTCGAGGTAGACGTCGGCCGTGTCGACGAAGGCCACCGTCACGCACCACGCCACGTCGGGGTTGTGCGCGAAGTGCGGAAAGCCCGGCACGCCCGGCGAGGTCAGGCCGATCACGTCGAAGGCATCGCAGGCCAGGTGGCACTGCAGGTACATGTTGGGCATGTCGAGCACGCGGTGCGGATCGCCGGCCACCAGCGGCCGGCCGCTGCGCGTGCGGCTGCCGTGCACCGCCCAGTTGTTGCTGCCGCCGCCGGCCGCCTCGGTGTCGGCCTCGCCGATGAAGGCCGAGATGGCATCGGCCAGCTCGGCCATGTCGGGCGACAGGCGCCCGGCCAGCGAACCCGGCGGCAGGCAGACCAGTTCCTCGCCGCCGTCGTCCATGCGCAGGCGGTCGATGGCCTCGGCGCCGATCACCGGCAGCGCGATGGCGCGCCACAGCTTCGGATAGACCGAGTTCAGCAGCAGCCCGGTCTGGCGCAGCACCGCGATGCTGTGCCACTCCTCCCAGGGCTCGGGCGTCTCGCCGAGCAGCGCGTACTCGGGCGACAGCTCGCCCTTCGCGATGAAGGCATTCACGCCCGCGGTGTAGGCCGTGAGCATGGCGCGCGCGGGCGCGCCGAGCGCGGCCAAGTCGCGGCGGCTGCACTCGGCCAGGCCGAGCCGGCGCACCAGCATGTCCATCGGCACGGCGGTCGGGCCGATCCATTCGGCATAGCGGCCGATCGCGCGGCGGCGCAGCGCATCCATCTGCCACAGGCGATCGCTCGCATGCACGTGGCCGAGCGCGAAGAAGGCGTCGTCGGCGTTGGCGGCGCGCAGATGCGGAATGCCCCAGGCATCGCGCCACAGGTCCACCGGGGCGTGCAGTCCCTTGAGCGGGCGGGTCGGGTTCATCGGGGGGGGGTGCTCCTTGTCTCGTTCGTTCTTTATGGTGTGTGCGGGAGCCCGCCCCTCAATCCATGCGCAGCGCGGGCGGCGCCATCCGCAGGAAGGGACTGAGGCTTTCGTAGAGGTGGGTGAGTTGCAGCACCGAGAGGTCGTCGCGCGGACGGCCGATGATCTGCATGCCCATCGGCAGGCCGCGCGCATCGAAGCCCACGGGCAGGCTGATGACCGGGCAGCCCGACAGCGTGCCGGGCGTGACCACTTCCATCCAGCGGTGGTAGCTGCTCATGGCACGGCCCGCGATCTCGCGCGGCCAATGCTCCTCGATCGCGAAGGGGAAGACCTGCGCGGTCGGCAGCGCGAGGAAGTCGTGCCGCTCGAACAGGCCCAGCAGGCGGTCGTACCAGGCGGTGCGGTCGAGCGCGGCGCGGTAGAGGTCGTCGGCCGAGAGCTTGCGGTACTGCTCGATCTCCCATTGCAGCTCGGGCTTCTGCAGCGCGCGCGAGGCCGGTACGTCGTAATGCGCGCCATGCTTGCCGCCGATGATGAACTGGCGCAGCACGGTGAAGGCGTGCCAGACGCGTTCCCAGTCGAAGTCGGTACGCACCGGCTCGACCCGCAGGCCCGCATCCCCGAAGCGCGCGAGCGCCGATTCGCACAGCGCGAGGATGCCGGGTTCGAACGGCAGGTGGCCGCCGAGGTCGCCGAGCCAGCCGATGCGCGCACCGGCGAAATCGCGCTCGAGGCGGTCGTGCCAGTCGGGCACCGCGCCGTCGAGCGACAGCGGCGCGCGCGCGTCGTAGCCCGACTGCACCGACAGCAGCAGCGCGAGGTCGTCGGCGCTGCGGCCCATCGGGCCTTCGGTGGTCAGTTGCCCGAGGAAGGCATCGCCGCGCGGCCAGAACGGCACCCGCCCCTGCGAGGGCCGCAGCCCCAGCACGTTGTTGAAGGCCGCCGGGTTGCGCAGCGAGCCACCCATGTCGGCGCCGTCGGCCACCGGCAGCATGCGCAGCGCGAGCGCCACTGCGGTGCCACCGCTGGAGCCGCCGGCGCTGAAGCGCGGGTCCCAGGCATTGCCGGTGGCGCCGAACACCGGGTTGTAGGTGTGCGAGCCCAGGCCGAACTCGGGCACGTTGGTCTTGCCGATGAAGATCGCGCCGGCCGCGCGCATGCGCTCGACCATGATCGCGTCGGCCGCCGGCAGGTGGTCGGCGAACAGCGGCGAACCGAAGGTGGAGCGCAGGCCGCGCACCGGCGCCGTGTCCTTGATCGCCTGCGGCAGGCCGTGCAGCGCGCCCAGTGAGTCGCCGCGCGCCACCGCGGCATCGGCCGCGTCGACCTCGGCCAGCACCTGCTCGCGCTCGACGCGCGAGACGATCGCGTTGAAGCGCGGGTTCAGCGCATCGACCTGCTGCAGGAAGGCGCTCACCACCTCGCGCGACGACAGCGCGCGGCGCCGGATCAGCGCCGCCAGCTCGCGCGCGGGCAGCCGGCAGAGCTCGGGCACCAGCACGGTATCGGTCATCGCGTCTTCTCGCCCGAAGCCAGTGCCGCGCGCACCGCGTCGGCGATGCCCTGCGCCGTGAGGCCGTGGCGCTCGAACAGCCAGGGCATCGACGCGCCCTGCGCGAAGCGGTCGCGCACGCCCAGGCGCACCAGCCGCGTGCCGGCGCCGGCCTCGGCCAGCACCTCGGCCACGGCCGAGCCCAGGCCGCCGACGATCGAGTGGTTCTCCACCGTCACGATCAGGCGCCGGCGCGCGAGCTGCCGCTGGATGAAGGCCTCGTCGAAAGGCTTGAGCGTGTGCGCATTGGCCACGGCGACCGCGATGCCCTGCGCACGCAGCGCGCGCGCCGCCGCCTTCGCGGGCTCGACCATCAGGCCGCTCGCGACGATCAACGCCTCGCCATCGCCGTCGTCCAGCGGCTGGATGCGGCCGAGCTCGAGCGGCTCCCAGGGCGTGCCTTCGGGCAGGGCCGCGGACGCGCGCAGCAGCCGCAGATAGACCGGGCCCTTGTGGTCGGCGGCCGCGCGCACCGCGGCCGGCACCTGCGCCGGGCCCGAGGGCTCGATCACCGTCATGTTCGGCAGCGCGCGCATCAGCGCGATGTCGTCGATCGCCTGGTGGCTCACGCCGAGGATGGTCGACAGGCCCGGCAGGAAACCGACGATCTTGACGTCAGTGCGCGGGTAGGCGACCTGCATCGCGATCTGGTCGAAGGGCCGGCGCGTGGCGAACACGCAGAAGGTATGGACCCAGGCCTGCAGCCCGCTGCGCGCGAGGCCGCCGGCCACGCCCACCATGTTGGCCTCGGCGATGCCGGGGTTCAGGAAGCGCTCGGGAAAGGTGTCGCGGAAGATGTCGGTCTCGGTCGACGAGGTGAGGTCGGCCGACAGCGCGACGATGTTCCGGCGTTCGCGCGCCAATGCCAGCAGCGCCTCGCCGTAGTAGCGCGGCACCGAAGATGCACCCGCCGATTGCGCGGCCGACATCGCGGTGTGGGCACCGCCCTGCGTGAAGTCCTCGACCTCGAGTGTGCGCGCCGGCGCCTTGATGTTCGCGTTCATGCCATCTCTCCCAGTTCGCGCAGCGCCGCGTCGGCCACCTCGGCCGGCAGCTTCGCGTTGTGGCTGATCACGCCCTCGAGCAGGCTCACGCCCTTGCCGGGCACCGTGGTGGCGACGATCATGGTCGGCCGCGCGGTCTGCCCGCGCGCGGCCGCGAAGGCCGCGAGCAGCGCCTCGAGGTCGTGGCCGTCGAGCTCGATCACCTGCCAGTTGAAGGCACGGAACTTGTCGGCGATGGGCGAGAGGCGCAGCACGCTGTCGGTGTGGCCCTCGACCTGCATCCAGTTGAGGTCGAGCACCACGCAGAGGTTGTGCAGGCCCTCGGAGCCCGCGAGCATCGCGGCCTCCCAGACCTGGCCCTCCTCGAGCTCGCCGTCGCCGAGCACCACGTTCACGCGGTAGTCGATGCCGCGGATGCGCGAGGCCAGCGCCATGCCGGCGGCCACCGACATGCCCTGGCCCAGCGAGCCGAAGGTGCCTTCGACCACGGGGCCGAGCCGCTCCGAGACATTGATCTCGAGCGCCGAGCCGTCCTTCACGTAGTCGTCGAGCGAGACCGAGGGGATCATGCCGCGCAGCGCGAGCGCCGCATGGAACAGCGCCGAGTTGTGCGCGGTCGAGAGGATGCAGCGGTCGCGCTCCTCCCAGCGTGCGTCGGCGGGGTCGATGCGTGCCTCGTGGAAATAGAGGCTCGCGAAGATCTCGGCGGCGCCCAGGCCCTGCTGCACATAGCCCTGGCCATGGCGGCGCACGAGCTCGATGACCTGGCGGCGCAAGGTGTGCGCCACGCGCCGGAGTTGCGGCACGGGCAGCGCGAGGCGGTCGCGGCGTTGCCAATCGGGAGGGAATGCCGTGGGGTGCAGGGCGCTGCCGGGGTCCGTCATGTCGGGCTTTTCTTTCTGCTGGAGGGGGGTGGCTGGTTGCGCAGCGCGAGCAGTTCCTCGGCGCGCGCGGGATTCGCATCGATTTCCTTCAGCACGCGCACGAAGTCGCGGCCGCCTTCGATCAGGTCGTCCTCGATGGCCTTGCGCACCATCGCCGTGTCGCGCAGCTGCAGGCCGCGCAGCACGTTCACATGCTGGTGCTCGGCCTCGTAGGTCGGATGGCCGTGCGGGTAGAGGAAGTTCAGCATCGGACCGACCTGCACCCAGATGCGGTCCAGCAGCTCGGTGAGCTGCGGCATGCCCGAATGGCGGTAGATGCCGAAGTGGAAGTCGAAGTTGTGCTGCAGGGCCGCGCGGTAGTCCTTGGTCTTCTCCGCGCGCACCAGCAGGCGATGGCTCTCGGTGAGCTGCTTGATCGTGGCGTTGTCGAGCAAAGGCACGGCGCGCTCGGCCGCCAGCGGCTCGAGCGCGAAGCGGATGTCGCGCAGCTCGAGGTACTCGGCCAGCGTGAGCTGGCGCACGCGGATGAAGTAGCCCTCCTTCATCTCGAGCGCGCGGTCGCGCACCAGCTGGATCAGGGCCTCGCGCACCGGGGTCTCGCTGGTGCCCATGGTCTTGGCCAGCTCGCGGATCTTCAGGCGCTGGCCCGGCTGGAAGGTGGCCGACATCAGCTGCTCGCGCAGATGCTCGTAGATCTGGCTCGCGAGGTTGGTGCGTTCGACCACGTTGATGACGGGGGTTGCCATGGCTTCTCTCTCCTTGAGTGCGGGTGCGTGAATCGCGCGGCTATTGTGGCGTCGGCGTTTCGGGGACTCGCACGGGGGAGCGGCTCAGCGGTGGCCGAAGCGTTGGGCGACGGCGGCGAAGGCCGCGTCGGTGGCCTGCAGGGCCTGGTCGATGTCTTGCACGGTGTGTGCCAGCGACAGGAACATGTTGTGCTTCGGATGCAGGTAGACACCGCGGCGCAGCGCCTCGACCGTGAACACCGCGCCCTTGTCGAAACCCGGGTCCTCGTCGAACAGGATCAGCGGCAGCGCCGCCGGACCCGTCTGGCGCACCGGCACGCCATGGCTCGCGGCCTGCGCGGCGATGCCGTCGCGGAAACGCTGGCCCATGGCCTGCACATGGCCCACCACTTCCTGCGCATCGGCCACCTCGATCGTCGCCAGGCCCGCGGCCATCGCCACGCCGCCCGACCAGAACGAGCCCGTGGTGTAGATGCGCGTGGCCGCTTCGCGCAACGCATCGACACCGGTCACGGCCGCGAGTGCGTAGCCATTGGCGATCGACTTGCTCCAGGCGCTGAGGTCGGGGCGCACGCCCACGGTCTCCCAGCTGCCGCCCGCATGCACGCGAAAGCCCGCGCGCACCTCGTCGAGGATCAGCGCGGCACCGGCCTGGTCGCACAGCTCGCGGGCGCGGCGTGCGAACTCGGGCGTGGGCAACTCCTGGTCCACGCCCAGGTCGTGCTTGAAGGCCGCGCAGACGATGGCCGCCAGATCGGAGCCTGCCTGTGCGACCGCGGCCTCGAGGCTCGCGATGTCGTTGTAGGTGTAGTGGATCAGGTGCGCGCGGTCCTCGGGCGTGATGCCCTGGGGGATCGGCGTGCACCAGGGATCGGCGCCGTGATAGGCCTTGGTCGCGACCAGCACCTTGCGCTTGCCGGTGGCCGCGCGCGCCACCATGAGGCAGACGGTGGTGGCGTCGGTGCCGTTCTTCTGGAACAGCACCCAGTCGGCATGGGCGCTGCGCGCGACGAAGCGCTCGGCCAGCTCGACGAAGCGCGCCGTGGGGCCATCGAGGCAGTCGCCCAGCGCCTGCTGCTTGCGCGCCGCCTCATCGACCACCGGATGGTGATGGCCCAGCAGGTTCGGGCCCCAGCTGCACATGAAGTCGATGTATTCGTTGCCGTCGACGTCCCAGACGCGGCAGCCCTGGCCGCGCTCGAAGAACTGCGGATAGCCCGCGGGCAGGCCCGCGGCATTCAGATGCCCCGTCATGCCGCCGGGCACGACCTTGGCGGCGCGTTGCCGGAGCTGGAGATCGTGACGGTTCGACAAGGGGGACGAGGCGACGGACGACACGGACGGCATGCGGGATCCTTGGCTGCTTTTTCGAAGTTTGACACATGATATATCATGTTTGATGTAGTACAAACCCCGGATTCGCAGCCCTGCTCAACGCCCTGGGCCGGCGCGCCCTCCCCTCGCGCCCGGCTCAGAAGGCGTGCCGCACGCCCATCACGTAGCCGGTCGAGGTCGCGGGCACATAGCCCGCGGTCGCTGTGAACGCGGGCGCCCCGCCGACGATCAACGCAGCCCCGTTGCGATTGCGCACCCGCGCCGCCGTGACATACAGCGCCGTACGCTTCGAGAGGTTGTGCACGTAGCCGATCGCGAGCTTCGACGCCGAGGGATCGGCCGCGGGGAACGCCGCGTTCAGGTCGTAGCGCACCCGCGCATAGGACGCGCGGATCAGGCCCGGCCCGATCGGCACCTGCACGCCGAGCAGATAGCCCGAAAGCTCCGTGTCCGGCACCACGCCCACGGCAGGCGGCTGCGCGTACCTGCGCACGCGCTCCACGCGCGAGAGCTCCGCCGTGAGCTTGGCCACCTCGAAGTCGTAGGCCACGCCGAGATTGGCCGTGCGCACGCTGTCCGTGGTTCCCGCATAGAAGCTGTCGGCCACGGTGTTGGTGCTGTAGGCCAGGGCGATGTCGAGCGGGCCGCTCGCATAGCCGAAGCGCCCGCCGAGATAGCGGCCGGCACGCACCGCCGGCACCGCGCCGGCGTTGAGCCGGCCGGAAGGCCCGATGCCCGGCGGCGTGCTGTCGCCCGGCGTGTAGCGCGTGTTCTCGTGAAAGCCATACATCAGCTGCCCATAGAAGCCGCCGAGATCCTTCGGCAGGAAATAGCCCACCGAATTGCCGACGCGCGCGTAGTTGCCGTTGGCACCGAAGCCCGGCTCGCTCGTGCTGGCCGCGAGCAGCAGGTTCGTTCCCGGCCCGACCTGGCCGAAGGGGTCCATCACCGAGTCGTTCCAGAAGGTGGGCGTGTAGTCGCGGCCCAGCCGGATCTCGCCGAAGCCGCCCGACAGGCTGACGGTGGAGCGGCGCGAGAACGAGGCGATGCCGGTCTGGCCGTCGTCGTTCGAGATCGGTGCCTCGAGCCAGAAGCTCGCGACCAGGCCGCCGCCGAGGTCTTCCGTGCCCCGAAAGCCGAAGCGGCTCGAGTTGTGGCCCGAGTTGATCATCGCGTTGCGGCGCAGGCCGATGGCGCCGCGTGCCGCCGCCGCGGGATCGCTGGCGAGCGTGCGCAAGGAAGGCTCGGCGCGGCTCGAGAACGTGCCGATGGCCGTGTCGACCACGCCGAACATGAAGATCGACGACTGCGCCGAAGCGGCGGAAGCGGCGCAGGCCGCAGCGACTGCCGCGGTCGCGGCAAGGCTTGGTTTCATGGGTTGTCTCCAGTGGTTCTTGTCTGCCTGCTCGCACCGCCGGTGCGAGGGCCACTGGAATTTAGAAAGAAGGGCGGCGGCGCGGTTTAGCTTCGAGAGCGGACGCCCTTCGCCGCTGGAGAAAGCCTCAGCCGGGCGGGCGCGCGGCCGCCTCGATGCAGTGCGCGAGAAAGGACTGCGCGGCTCCCGACAAGCCGTCGTCGCCCGAACGGATGCCGATCAGCAGCTGGCGCCGCGCCCAATCGTCCTCGAGCGCCACCAGCTCGACCGGCGTGGCCGACACGTAGTGCCGCACGATCAGGTAGGGACTCACGCCGATGCCCAGGCCCTCGGCCACCATTCGGCACAGTGCATCGCAGCCGCGCACGTTGATGCGCACCTTGAGCTTGCCGCCGCTCGCCGCCATCAGGTGCTGCGCGATCGAGCTGCTCGGCGACAGGCCGATGAAGTCCTCGTCCAGCGTGTCGGCGAAGCGCACGCTGGGGCGCGCGGCCAGCGGGTGGCCCTTGGGCACCACCAGGCACAGCCGATCGGTGTGGTACGGATAGGTGGCGATCGCATCGTTGCCGCTGGGCCCGATGAAGATGCCCATGTCCACGCGTCCGTCGAGCACGGCGTCGACGATCTGCTCGCTCGTCCATTCCGACAGGTCGATGGCGATGTTCGGATGCAGGTCGCCGAAGCGCTTGAGCTCGCCCGGCAGGAATTGCGTGACCGCCGAACCCGTCGCCGCCACGCGCACCATCCCCTTCGCGCCGAGCGCGTACTGGCTCAGGTCCATGTGCATGCGATCGACACCGAACAGGATCTGCCTGGCGTGCTGCAGCAAGGCGCGCCCTGCGGGCGTGAGCGTCATGCCGCGCGCATGGCGATGGAAGAACTGGCTGCCCGTCGAGCTCTCGAGATCGCTGATGCGCTTGCTGACCGCCGCCACCGCGATATTGCTTTTCTCCGCGGCCGCCGAAAGGCTGCCCGCCTCCGCGACGGCGGCGAAGAGCCGGAGGGTGGTGAACTCGAGTTGCTTCATGGCGGCCGCCTCGTCGGCTGGGTGAAGGGTTCGCCGGTGGCGCATCGCAACCGGCGGCTGCCGGCCCTTCGGCGCGGGCGGCGCCTCAATTCTCGGGCTTCAGGCCGATGCGACGCGACAAGTCCGCATAGCGCGCGATGTCGCGTGCGATCAGCTTCCCGGCCTCCGCCGGCGAACTCGCCACCACCTGGCTGCCCTGCTCCTCGACGAAGCGGGAGACCTCCTTCGACTTCAGCACGCGGACGATCTCGGCGTTGAGCCGCTCGAGCGCTGGCGCCGGAATGCCGGCCGGCGCGATCATCGCCTGCCAGCCGCCGAGATCGAACCCGGGCAACCCGGCCTCGGCCATCGGCGCAACCTCGGGCAACAGCGCCAGCCGCCTCGGCGTGGTGAGCGCCAGCGCGCGCAGACTGCCCTGCCTGACCAGCGGCATCGCGACGCCCGCCGCGATGAAGCCGGCATCGAGCTGTCCGCCGACGAGGTCGGTGGTGAAATTGTTGTTGCCCTTGTAGGGCACATGCAGCAGCTTCACGTCGGCCGACGTCGCCATCAGCTCGCCCGCGAGGTGGCCGACGGTGCCCACGCCAGCGCTGCCGAAGCTCAGCGACTTCTCGACCGGCCGCGACTTCGCGAGCGCGATGAAATCCGCCAGCGTGCGGGCCGGCAGAGCGGGATGCGTGACCAGCACCATCGGCCCCGTCACCAGCAGCGACACCGGGACGATGTCCCTGGTGGGGTCGTAGGGCAGCCGATAGAGGCTGGGACCGATCGCATAGTTGTTCGCCACCATGCCGATGGTGTAGCCGTCGCGCGGCGCGCGCAGCATCTGGCTGATGCCGATCAGCCCGCCCGAGCCGGGCACGTTCTCGACCACGATCGACTGGCCGAGCGCGGTGCCGAGTCCGACCGCGAGCTGGCGCGCCATGTTGTCGACCGAGGAGCCCGGCGCATTGGGCAGGATCAGCCGGATCGGCTTCGTCGGATAGCCCTGCGCCCAGGCGAAGGGGACGGGCAGGAATGCGGCGGCACCGATGGTCAGCGCGCGACGGCGCCGCGGGTTGAAAGGGATGGTCGTCGTTGGCATGTCGTGTCTCCGGCAGTCCGCATCGGACGCGGCCTCTTGTCGTTGTTCGAAAGGCAGGTCGGCGCGCGCATCAATCGCGCGCCAGCGATTCCTGCACGAGATGGGCCCACTGCGCGCCGTGCAGGTCGCGGTCCTCGAGCGAACCCTGCACCACCGGCCTCGGCAGGCTGATCTTGATGACGTTGAGGGCCTCGATGCGAAACACCTTCACGCTGGCGGCATCGCCGCGCAGCAGCCGGGCGATCTCGTCGGCCTGCAGCCGAGGCTCGTCGCACAGCGCCCGGAAGGCCCGGGCATCGTGGCAGAAGATGTCGATGGTGAGCCAGAACGGTCCGGCATTCTTGGAGCGTACGTCGTAGCTGGAAGGATCGGGGCGGGTCACTGCGGTTCTCCGAAGGTGGCGTAGTCGAAACGGAACGGCGACAGCGGATCGGACACCGTCATCACGTGGTTGAGCACGAACTCGTAGACTACGCCCCGGTTCATCGAGGCGGGCGACAGCGGGAAGCAGTGCGTGGGCAGCTCCTCGTCGTCCGGCAGCGGGAAATGCAGCATCGGCGAGTTGAGGATCGCCAGCAATTCCCGGGTGCGTTCCTGCGTGGGCGAGGTGACGATCGCCATCACCCCGATCTCGGCCGGGCTGCCCGGAAGCGATTCCAGCGCACCGAGCGTCGCGTCGCGGCCGATGGCGCGGAACTGCAGATGGTAGTCGCCGCGCTCCAGCTTGAGCTGCAGCGCGATCAGTTCGCGCGAGCGCCGCTCGAGATTTCCGAGCCATTCGTCGAAACGGTCCTTGTAGCGCGACGCGCGCAGCAGGCACATGATCAGCGCCTGATGGCCGGCCGGCGCCGCGCCCTCGAGCTTGACGGTATAGGCATCGGCCGGCGTCCAGGTCGAGCCCTCGACGCGCACGCGCCGGTCGTCGATCGATTCGTAACGGGCCTGCTCGACCTCGAGCGTGCCGCCCGGCTCGACCAGCACGTGCGGGTTCGAGTTCTCGTAGAGCATGTGCGCCAGCACGGTCCGCGGCGTGGCGCGCGCGCCCTCGGCCAGGGCCTGCACGGTGAAGCCGGTCTGGTCGATGGTCGCCATCACGGCGCCCGCCATCGGCTTGGTGGTGCAGTGCGCGCCGCACTCCAGGATCTTGCCCGCGTGCCAGGCGGCCCCGGCATGGACACCGCGCATCAGCGGCACGGCCGCCATCAAAGCCGTGTCCGTCGCACGCCCGGCGAGCACGATGTCCACGCCCTGTCCGAGCGCATGGATGATCGGCTCCACGCCCATGGCCGCGACGATGTGCGAGCAGCGCTCGATCAGCGCGTCGTCGATCGACAACGGGGGCTGCAGGCTGGCAATGCGGCCTTGCGCCAGCGCCGTCTTCACCGCCTCGGCCGACTGCTCGCTGTAGATGCAGGCCACGCGCACCGTCTGTCCGAGCTCGATCGCGATCTCGCGGCACAGATCGCGCATGAGGTCCACGCCGGCATCGGAGCCGCAGGTGCCGCAACTGCCGACGATGAGCGGAATGCCCAGCTCGGCGCGTGCGACCATCAGTTGCCGCAGCTCGTAGCGCAGCGCGCCCACCGAGCATTTGGCCTGGCCCGATCCCAGGTAGTGCGGACCGGAATCGGTGGAGCCGCCGTCCACGGCGATCACGTCGGGGCGTTCGCGCATGCCGCGCTCGAAGGGCTGCTGCGATCGCGCGCCCGCGCCGATCGAGCCCGAGGGAACCAGGACTTTCACGCTTGTCTGCATCGTTCTTCTTTCATCAGGAGAGGTGGGGAGAGCGGCCATCGGCCAGGAGGCATTCGGCGGGCGGCGCCCCGCCATCGAGGACCTGCACCACGCAGCGCGCCGCGATCAGGTTCGTGCGCGCGAGGCTCTCGGCGGTCGAGGCCCCCGCATGCGGCGTGGCGACCACCTGCGGCAGCCGCACCAGTGCGCGCGTGACCGCCCGCAAGCCGGAATCGGCCTCGCTCTCGAACACGTCGAGCCCCGCGCCGCCGAGCCGTCCTTCCTCGAGCGCGGCCAGCAGCGCGGCATCGTCGACCAGTCCGCCGCGCGCGGTATTGACCAGGATGGCGTCGCGCTTCATGCGTGCCAGCGCCGCGGCATCGATCAACCTGTGCGTCGCCGGCGTCAGCGGCGCGTGCAGGCTGACGATGTCGGCGCAGGCCAGCAGTTCGTCGAGGCTCGCGAAGCGCGCGCCCTGCTCGGCGGCGAAGGCCTCGTCGCGCTCGGGCGTGGCGATCAACACCCGGGCCTCGAAGCCGCGCAGGCGTCTCGCCACGCCGCGGCCGATGCGCCCGAGTCCCACCACGCCGACGGTCTTGCGGTAGAGCTCGCTGCCCAGCGGGATCGACCAGTCGTCCGCGGCAAGTCCTGCCCGCGCCTCGTGCAGGCGGCGTCCCAGCGCCAGCATCAGCGCGATCGCGTGATCGGCCACCGCGGCGTCGTTGCCGCCCGCGGCGATGGTCGCGACCTTGCCATGGCGGCGCACCGCGTCACGGTCCACCCGTTCGTGGCCGACGCCGCGGCGCGCGATGACCCGCAGCGCGGGCAGCGTGCGCAGCAACTCGTCGTCGACGCGCGCATGACCGACGATCCAGCCCTGCGCGCCCTCGAGATGGCGCCGCAGGACGTCGACGCCGAGATCCCCATCGGCCACGCCGGCCGGAAGCTCGACTTCGCTCACCGTGCAGCCGTGCTGTTCGAGAAAGGCGCGGGCCTGCGCATCGAAGAAGCGCTGCGTGACGACCACGCGCCGCGACTGCACAGGCGCGTTCATGGCGCGAGGGCCTCCTCGACCGCCGGGCCTCGGCTCGCCGCCGCTTCCGGCGCGGCGCCGATCTCGATGACCAGGTTGAAGTGCCGGTCGATGGAGAACACGCAATCGGGACCGAAGCTGCAGCTCGATTCGCGCTCCTCGACCACGGCCGGCCCCTGGAAGCGGTCGCCGGGCTTGAGCGCATAGCGGTCGTAGACCCGCGCCGGCAGGTCGCCGAACTCCGCGAAATTCACCACCCGCACGCCGCGCAGCGGGTCGCTTTGCAGCGGTGCATGCGCGAGGCTGATGTCCTGCGCGGGCAGGCTCGCCGACAGGCGCCAGTTGATCGCCTCGATGCCGACGTCGCGCACCGTGCGGTCGAAGCGCGCCGCGTAGGTGGCGACGAAGGCATCGCGGATCGCGCCGCGGTCGGCCGCGCCCAGGGGGCCGCGCGGAATGTCCACGGTGATCTCGAAGCCCTGGCCCAGGTAGCGCATGTCCGCCGACCAGCGCAGCGAGATCTCGCGTGCGTCGCCGCCGGCCCCGAGCAGCAGCGCGCGGGCCGATGCCTCCATCTCGGCATAGATGCCATTGACGTAGTCCCAGTCGACCCGGTCCAGGCTGCTCACGTAGCCGCGCACCTCGTCGACCGCGGGCGCCGCCACCAGGAACCCGAGCGCCGAGATCACGCCAGCCCCCATCGGCACGATGATCCTGCGCATCTTCAGCAGCTTGGCGAGCGCATAGGCGTGGACCGGACCGGCGCCACCGAAGGCGAACAGCGTGTAGGCACGCGGGTCCTTGCCCTTCTCGGCCAGGTGCATGCGCGTGGCCGCGGCCATGCTTTCGTCGACGATGCTGCGGATCCCGCGCGCCGCCTCCTCACGGCCGATGCCCAGCGGGCCGGCCAGCTTCTCGCCGACGGCCGAGCGGACCTTGTCGATCGACAGCGTCATCTCGCCACCGAGGAAGAATGCGGGGTCGAGGCAACCCAGCAGCAGGTCGGCGTCGGTCACCGTCGGCTCGGTGCCGCCGCGGTTGTAGCAGACCGGCCCCGGCACGGAACTCGCGCTGCGCGGGCCGACCTTCATCAGGCCCACCCCATCCACCGCGGCGATCGAGCCGCCGCCCGAGCCGATCTCGATCATGTCGATGACCGTGACCTTGAGCGGCAGGCCCGAGCCCTGCTTGAACTTGCGCAGACGCCCGGCCTCGAAGTCGTGCTTCAGGTGCGGCTGCCCCTGCTCGATGAGGCACATCTTGGCGGTGGTCCCGCCGACGTCGAACGACACCATGCGCGGCTCGCCGGCGCTGCGTGCCACGAAGGCGGCCGCCATCGCGCCGGCCGCCGGGCCCGATTCGATCAGGCGCACCGGATAGCGCTTGGCCTCGTCGACCGTGGTGATGCCGCCGCCGGACAGCATGATCCTCAGGTCGCCCTCGAAACCCAATGCCGCCAGGTCGGCGCCGAGCCGGTCGAGATAGCCGTGCACGCGCGGCTGCACGTAGGCATTGACGCAGGCGGTGGTGGTGCGCTCGAACTCGCGGATCTCCGGCGCGACCTCGGCCGACAGGCTCACGAGCAGGCCGGGATACAAGCCGTGCACGATCTGCCGCGCGCGCCGCTCGTGCGCGGGATTGCGGTAGGCATGGAAGAAGGCGATCGCCAGGGCCTCGATGCGGTGCTCCTCCACCAGCGCGCGCACCGCGCGCGCCACGCCCTCCTCGTCGAGCGGCGTGCGTTCGCTGCCGTCGGCGAGCAGCCGGCCACCCACCGCCAGGCGCAGCGAGCGCGGCACGATCAGCGGCGCCGGCTGCAGGAACAGGTCGTCGACGTCGTAGCGGCTCTCCCGCCCCATCTCGAGCACATCGCGGAAGCCCTCGGTGGCCAGCAGCCCGACCTTGGCGCCGGTGCGCTCGAGCACGGTGTTCGTGATCAACGTCGTGCCATGGACGATGCTGGCGATCTGGCCGGCCCGCGTGCCGGTCTCGTCCAGCAGCCGCTCGATGCCTTCGACGATGGCCTGGCTCGGCTGCGCCGGCGTGGTCAGCCGCTTGCCGGTGCGCGTGATGCCGCGTGCCTCGTCGTGCAGCACGAAGTCGGTGAAGGTGCCGCCGATGTCGACGCCGATGCGGGTGGTCTTTGTCATCGCGCCGCTCCCTCGGCCTGTCCATAGCTGGCCAGGGCGGCCGCGGGCGACACGAAGCCGTCCGAGACGTCGCGGCGCAAGCGCTCCGGGTCGCGCTCTCGCGGCGGACCGTAGCCGCCGCCGCCCGCGAACAGCAGCGTCACGCATTCGCCCGGCGGGAATTCGACCTTGGATTTCAGCGGCAGCGCCGCTCCATTCGACAGCGAGGCGGCCGTGGGCGCGCCGGGCTGGCCGCCGAGGATGCCGAGCGCGGGATGGCGCTCGCGGTCGGCGAGCAGCGCCAGTTGCATGGGCCGCCCGGTGATGTTCTCGACCTCGCAGCGCTGCCCCAGCCCGCCACGGTGCCGGCCCGCGCCGCCGGAGTCGGTGCGGTATTCCTTGCGGCGCACCAGCACCGGCGCCACCGCTTCCAGCGCCTCGATGCTGCCGGCGCCCGAGTTGGTGGGGAAGGCCGTGGTCGACAGCCCGTCACCCTGCGCCGACGCCCCCATGCCGCCGCTGGCGAACAGGATCTGCGCGAAGCGCGAGCCCGAGCCGGTGGCACCGCTGAAGCGCACCCGCATCGCCGGCGTGCCGCCGCTATCGGCCAGCACCTGGTCCGGGATCACGCGCGCCAGCGCCTGGTAGATCGCGCAGCACAGCATGTGGCCGGTCAGGTGACGCGCCGCCACGGCGGCCGGATGTCGCGCATTGAGGATGCTGCCTTCGGGCGCCTTGACCAGGATCGGCCGGTACGAGCCCTCGTTCCTGCGCGTCGCGGGATCGAGCACGCACTTGATCGGATAGACCGAGTAGGCCTGCGTGTAGTTCATCGTGCAGTTGGTGCCGCGGTCCACCTGGGGCGAACTGCCTTCGTAGTCCACCGTCATGGAGTCGCCGCTGATGGTGATCGCGCACCGGATGTGCGTGGGCCGGTGCGCGAAGCCGTCGGCATCGATGGCGGATTCGTAGCGGCCGTCGGGAATCGCGGCGATCGCCTTGCGCACCGCCATCTCCGAGCGCGCGTGCACCGCCTCCGAGAGGGCGTCGAGCGAGCGCAGGCCGGCATCGGTCATGAAGTCCACGGTGCGGCGGCGGCACACCTCGTTGGCCGTGACCTGCGCTTCGATGTCGCCGAGCACCTGCTCGGGCAGGCGCACATTGTTGAGGAACAGCTTGAGCATGTCGTCGTTGCGCCGGCCCGCGCGGTAGAGGTGCATCGGCGGGATGCACACGCCTTCCTCGTAGAGCTCCTGCGCGCCGGCACCCGGATTGCCGCCGATGTCGGGCGAATGCGCGACCGATCCCGCGAAGCCGGCGAGTTCGCCCGCGAAGAAGATCGGCGTGACGATCGCGATGTCGGGCAGATGGCCGGTCGCCAGCCACGGGTTGTTGGTGATCAGGCAATCGCCCTCGCGCCAGCCGGACGCCGGGTAGGCTTCGAGCATGGCTTTGGTGGTGCGCGGCACGATGCCGGCGAAGGCGGGAATCCCGCCGGTGCTCTCGGCGATCGACTGGCCGTGCCGGTTCATCAGCACCGTGGCGAAGTCGTTCGACTCGCGCACGATGGTCGAGAAGGCGGTCCGAAGCAGCGCGGTCGCCGCCTCGTCGGCAATGGCGACGAGGCGACTCCACCAGATTTCGAGGGTGATGGGGTCGATGGTTTCGTTGTCTCGGGAAGGCATCTCTTTTCCTGTTCGGGGCCATCGTCGTGGCCCGTGGCGCCACTTTAGGAACACGAGCCTCCGCGTGGTTTAGCTTCGAGGCGCGGAGCTTTCGCGGCCGGTGAAAGCACGCGAGACCCGGCGCCGGGGCCCCTCCATAATTTCGCCATGCAACGCTTCACCATTTCCCTCGACGACGACCTCGCGGCCCAGTTCGACGCCTTCATTGCCGCCAAGGGCTACGTCAATCGCTCCGAGGCCGTGCGCGACCTGATCCGCTCGCGCCTGGGCAGCGCCTCGCTCGACAAGCCGGCGGCGAAGCGCTCGAACTGGTGCGTCGCCAACGTCAGCTATGTCTACGACCACCACGAGCAGACCGTGACCACGCGGGTGCTCGATCTGCAGCACGACCACCACGACCTGGTGATCACCAGCCTGCACACCCACCTCGACCACGACCATTGCCTCGAGACCGTGGTGCTGCGCGGCCCCACCGCCGCGGTGCGGGCCTGCGCCGAGCAGCTGGTGGCGCTGCGCGGGGTGCGCCACGGCAACGTGCACCTCGTGCCGCTCGACGCGGGCGAGTCCCACGCTCATGGCAACGCCAGGCCGCACCGCCATCTGAAGCCGCTGAACTGAGCGCCGCGTGCGCCGATTGGCGTATGGTTGCCGCGCCGCGTCGTATGAATAATTAGAAGTTGTTCATACAAAAAGACGGACTCCATGCGCATCCTCCCACGGCGCTCCCCGTGCCTGTTCGCCACCGCGGTGCTCGCCGGCGCTCCGGCCTGGGCCCAGCCCGTCCACCTGCCGCCGATCGAGGTCAGCGGCCCGCGCGACGCGGCCATCGGCACGGCCGACAGCGCGAGCGAGGGCGCGGTGGAGAAGGCCTCGTTCCAGGCCCGCCCCAAGCTGCGCCCCGGCGACATCGTCGAGGCCGTGCCGGGCGTGGTCGCCACGCAGCACTCGGGCGACGGCAAGGCCAACCAGTACTTCCTGCGCGGCTTCAACCTCGACCACGGCACCGACTTCGCGGTCACGGTCGACGGCATGCCGGTCAACATGCCTTCGCACGGCCACGGCCAGGGCTTCGCGGACCTCAACTTCCTGATCCCCGACCTGGTCTCGGGCGTGCGCTACCGCAAGGGTCCCTACTTCGCCGATGGCGGCGACTTCTCGCTCGCGGGCAGCGCCTCGCTCGACTACGTGAGCGCGCTCGACGCGCCCTTCGCCGAAGTCACGCTGGGCGCCAACAACTTCCGCCGCCTGCTCGCGGCAGGCTCGCGCACCGTGCAGGACCAGACCTGGCTCGGTGCCATCGAGCTCGAAGGCAACAACGGACCCTGGGACACGCCCGAGCGACTGCGCAAGCTGAACGCGGTGCTGCGCTATTCGCAAGGCTCGCCGGTGCGCGGCTTCAGCCTCACGGCCATGGCCTACCAGAGCCGCTGGAATTCGACCGACCAGATCCCCGAGCGGCTGGTCGACAGCGGCGAGCTCTCGCGCTTCGGCTCGCTCAACACCACCGATGGCGGCAGGACACGGCGCATCAGCCTGTCGGGCAAGTGGTTCGACAACAGTCCCGAGGGGCAGACGCAACTCAGTGGCTATGCCATCGACTACCGCTTCGGCCTGTTCTCGGACTTCACCTACTTCCTCAACAACCCCGAGCAGGGCGACCAGTTCGAGCAGACCGATCGCCGGCGGGTCTTCGGGCTGCAGGGCACGCACAGCCGTCCCAACTCGATCGGTGGACTCGATGGGGTGCTGAGCTTCGGCGGCAGCTGGCGCGGCGACCGCATCGGCGAAGTCGGGCTCTACAACACGGTGGCCCGCGAACGAATCTCGACCGTGCGCAACGACAAGGTGCAACAGGACCTGTTCTCCGTGCACGCCCAGCAGCTCGTGAACCTCAGCGAGCGCTGGCGCGGCTACGTGGGCCTGCGCGGCGACCTGCTGCGCTACGACGTGCAGGGGCGCGAACCGCTCTACGGCCCGATCAACAGCGGACGCGGCCACGACTCGCTCGTGAGCCCCAAGGCCGGCCTGGCCTTCACCGTGACGCCGGCCCACGAGCTCTACCTCAACGTAGGCACCGGCTTCCACAGCAACGACGTGCGCGGCGCGACGATCAACGTCGACCCGATGAGCGGCCTGCCCGCCGAGCGCGTGCCCGCGCTCGTGAAGGGGCGCGGCGCCGAGATCGGCTGGCGCTTCCAGCCCGATGAAGACTTCAGCCTCACCACGGCGCTGTGGCAGCTGCGGCTCGACTCGGAGCTGGTCTATGTCGGCGACGCCGGCACCACCGAGCCCGGCCGCGCCAGCAGCCGCCGCGGCATCGAAGCCACGCTGCGCTGGAAGCTCGGTTCGCGCTGGCGCTTCGAGGCCGATGCGGCGATCTCGCGCGCGCGCTTCCGGGGCCTGGCGCCCGAGGGCGAAGGCAACCACATCGACAATGCGGTGGAGCGCGTGTTCGCGGCCGGCGTCATCTACACCGAAGGCCCGCTGACTGCCTCGCTTCGCCTGCGCTACATGGGCCCGCGCGCGCTCGACACGCTCAACACGGTGCGCTCGCGCGCCACCACGCTGCTGAACTTCGGCGCGCGCTACGCAGTGAACAAGCAGCTCACCTTGGGCCTGGACGTGTTCAACCTCGCGGGCCGCAAGGGCAACGACATCGAATACTTTTACGCCTCGTGCAGCGCGAGTGAAGTGGCACGCGGTGCCTGCGGCGACGGCATCGATGGGCGCCACATCCATCCGATGGAGCCGCGCAGCGCGCGGGTCAGCGCGCGCTGGACCTTCTAGCTACCGAAAACCCGGGATGGCCGCGCGCGCCGGCTGAGCAACAATCGATGCTTTTGCGGTGGATCACCTCAGGCGAATGCGCGCTCCCTCCCTCTCGGTCCGGCTCCTGCTGGTGGCCTCGGCGGCCCTGCTGCCGCTCGCCGTCGTCTGCGGCTTCGCGCTCAACGGGCTGCTGCAGGCCCAGCGCGCGCAGACCCAGACCTCCACCATGGGCGTGGCGCGCGCGCTCGCCACCTCGGTCGACAGCGAGCTGCGGCTCACGATCTCCGCGCTGCAGGCGCTGGCGCTGGCCGAACCGCTGGGCGCCAACGAGGACAGCGGCCTGATCGACGCGCTCGTGCTCGCCAAGGCGCTGCGCGCCACCCATCCCGAATGGCGAGGCGTGCTGCTGATCGCGCCCTCGGGCAAGGTGGTCTTCAGCAGCGAGGGCTCGGTGGCCGGGCCCGACGGCGAGGTGGTCGAGGCCGCCAGCCTGGCCGAGGTGATCCGCACGCGCCAGCCCGGCATCGGCGTGCTGGCGCCGGGGCCGCGGGGCAACTTGGCCTTCGCGGTGCGGGTGCCGGTGGTGCGCGACGACACGGTGCGCTACGTGCTCACCGCCATCGTGCGCCCCGAGGCGATCGGTGCTGTGCTGGCGCGCCAGCGCGTGCCCGAGGGCTGGGCGGTCTCGGTCTTCGATTCGGCGCTGACGCGCGTGGCGCGCTCGCGCGATGACGAGCGCTTCCGCGGCCGGCCGCCCAGCGAAAGCCTGCGCGCGCTGCTGCAGACGATGAAGGACCGGCGCGAGTACGTCGGCACCACGCACAACGTCGACGGCACCGAGGTGCAGACGGCGGTGGCACGCATCGACGTCGCACCCTGGATCGTCGCGCTCGGCGCGCCCACCGCGGTGGCCGACGACGCACTGCGCCGCACCCTGCTCGCCTATGGCGGTGGCCTGCTGGTGTCGCTACTGCTCGGCGCGCTCGTGGCCTGGTGGATGTCGCGCTCGATCACGCGGCCGATGGCGCGCCTGCGCCGTAGCGCCGACGCGCTCGGGCACGGCCTGCCGGTCTCGACCCATGCCTCGGGCATCGCCGAGATCGACGCCGTCGCGCATGCGCTGGCCGATGCCGCCACGCAGCGCACCGAGCACGAAGCCGAGCGCGACAGCCTGCTGAACGCCGAGCGCGAGGCCCGCACCGTGGCGCAGGCGGCGCAGACCCAGCTCGAGCGGCTGGTGAGCGCGAGCGCGGTGCTGTCGCGCTCGCTCGAGGAAGAATCGACCCTGCAGGCCATCGCCGGCATCATCGTGCCGCACGTGGCCGACCTCTGCCGCATCGACCTGCTCGACGAGCACGACGTGCTCGAGCGCAAGCTCACCCACCATGCCGACCCCGCGCGCAGCGCCGAGATCGCGCGGTTCGTGGACAACAGCGCCGCGCCGACCACCGGCCCTGGCTCGTTCCCCTGGGCCATCGCCAGCGGCCAGACCTTCATCGGCAACCTCGACAGCCCCGGCGACTTCGAGCTGCTCGACCCGCAGCTGCGCGCCTTCGTCCAGATGCTGGGCATCACGGCCGGCTGCGTGGTGCCGCTGGTGGCGCGCGGGCGCACCATCGGCGCGATGGCGATCCTGCAGGACCGCTCGAAGCGGCGCTTCTCGCCCGCCGACGGCGCCCTGATCGGCGAGCTCGCGCAGCGCGCCGCGCTCGCGCTGGACAACGTGCGCCTGCTCGCGCGCGCCCGCAAGGCGCAGACCCAGGCCGAGGTGGCGAGCCAGGCCAAGGACGAATTCCTCGCCATGCTGGGCCACGAGCTGCGCAATCCGCTGGCGCCGATCTCGCTCGCGCTCACGCTGATCGAACGCAAGGACGAAAAAGCCTTCCCGCGCGAGCGCCAGATCATCGAGCGGCAGGTGCGCCATCTCTCGCGGCTGGTCGACGACCTGCTCGACATCTCGCGCATCGTGTCGGGCAAGATCGTGCTGCGGCCCGAGCCCGTCGACCTGCGCGACGTGGCCGCCAAGGCGATCGAGCTCACGCAGCCCGCGCTGCAGCCGCGCGCGCGCATGCCGCGCCTGAGCCTGCCCGATCAGCCGGTGCCGGTGCTCGGCGATCCGCTGCGGCTGGTGCAGATCGTGTGCAACCTGCTGAACAACGCCGCCAAGTTCACCCAGCCCACCGACGAGATCGTGCTGGACCTGCGCATGGCCGGTGGCCAGGCCGAGCTGTCGATCAGCGACGAGGGCATCGGCATCGCGCCCGAGTTGCTGCCGCATGTGTTCGACCGCTTCGTGCAGGGCGCGCAGCAGCTGCAGCGCGCGGCCGGCGGCCTGGGCCTGGGCCTGGCCATCGCGCAAAGCCTCGCGAAGCTGCATGGCGGGCTGATCGAGGCACAGAGCGCCGGCGAAGGACAGGGCAGCCGCTTCATCGTGCGCCTGCCGCTGGCCGGTGCCGCGGCCGCCGAGCCCGAGGCGCCCGCCGATGCGGCCGCCATCGGCGCGCCCACGTTGCGCCTGCTGCTGGTGGACGACAACTTCGATGCGCTCGACGTGCTGGCCGAGTGGTTCGCGCTCGAAGGGCACGATGTCCGCAAGGCTGGCAGCGCCGAGGAGGCGCTGCAGCTGCTCGAGGCCGGGCCGGTGGACGCGGGCATCTTCGATATCGGCCTGCCCGGCATGAGCGGACATGAGCTCGCGCGGCGCGTGCGCGAGCGCGAGCGCGAATCGGGCACGCGACGGATCGCGCTGCTCGCGCTGACCGGCTATGGCCAGGAATCGGATCGGCGCCAGGCGCTCGAGGCCGGTTTCGATGCGCACTTCTCGAAGCCGGCCGACCTCGACAAGCTGCGCGAGGCGCTGCGGCAGCTCACGGACGATGCGCCGGCGACCGCCTGAGGGCGGTGGGTCTCAATCCAGCTTCTGCTGCTGCGGCAGCGAGGTGATGAAGAAGCGGATCGGCACCTCGCGCCAGACCACGGTGCCGTCGTCGGGCGTGGGCTTGAACTGCCACTTCCACACCGTCTCGACCGCCGAGCGGTCCAGCCGCGGATAACCACTCGATTTCTGCACCTCGATCGCGGCCGGCTTGCCCGCCGGCATGGTGCGCACGCGCAGCATCACCATGCCCTGCTCGCCATTCGTGCGCGACTCGGCGGGATACGGCGCGTTGGGATTGGGCGGGTTGGGCTTCCATTCGCCGGGGTCGGCGGGCGGGTTCGAGGCGCAGGCGGCCAACAGGGCGAGGATCGCGCTCGCCACGAGTGTGCGGGCAAGAGAGGAGCGGAGGTTCATGAGGCTGTTGTCGTGGTTGTGGTCGCTGGCGACGGGGGCATTCTGCATCGCCCTCTCCTGCTGGCGGCTGCGCGTCATCCCGGATACAGGCGCGCGCTCAGGCTCGCACTGGCCTTCTGCAGTGCCGGCAGAAAAGCCTCGCGAAACTCGACCAAGGTCATGCGCTCGGTACGCACCGCAATGCTCATCGCCGCCACCACCTGCTGCGCGCGGTCGCGCACCGGCACGGCCATGGAGCGCACGCCGAGCTCGAGCTCGCCGTCGTTGCTGGCGTAGCCCTCGCGCCGGCAGCGCGCGACGATGGCCAGCACCTCGGCCGCGTCGGTGACGGTGCGCGGCGACAGCCGCGGGCGCGGCATGGCGCGGATGCGGCGCTCGGCCTCCTCGGGCGGCAGGCTCGCGAGCAGCACGCGGCCCAGCGCCGCGCAGTAGGCCGGCAGGCGCGAGCCGATGCCCAGGCCGGTGCTGAGGCTGCGCCGCGCAGTGGAGCGCGCGATGATGATCGCGTCGTCGTCCTGCAGCAGCGCGAGCGAAGCCGACTCGCGCGTGCGCTCCGACAACGCATCGAGCAGCGGCTGCGCCACCGACGGCTCGGGCCGTGAGGCGAGATAGGCATGCGCCACCAGCAGCGCCTTCGGCAGCAGCCAGAAGCGCTTGCCGTCGCTGTCGAGATAGCCGAGCGCGCGCAAGGTCAGCAGCGAGCGCCGCGCCGAGGCCGGTGTGCTCAGCGTGAGCCGCGCAACCTCCGACACGTTGAGCCGGCTGTGCTGGCGGCCGAAGCAGGTCAGCACGGCCAGCCCCTTCTCGAGCGAGGCGACGAAGTTCTTGTCGGGAGCGGGCTCTTCCTCGCTCGGGGCGTCGGTCCGGGTTTTGCGCATAGCGCAAATCTAGCTTGTTCGCGCACCGGCCCGCAAGGACACTGAAAACCCCTCGATGCACGAACAAGACGGAGACACACGATGTTCCACAGACTCGCCGCGCGCACGCTCGGCCTGGCGGCCCTGGCCGCGCTGATGCTGCCCGCGCTGCCGCCCGCCGCGCAGGCGCAGACCGCCAACGAGAAGGTCGCGCGCATGATCGTGCCCTTCCCCGCCGGCGGCACCGCCGACATCCTGCCGCGCGTGGTGGCCGACAAGCTGCGCGACCAGTTCCCCGGCGGCCTGGTGATCGAGAACCGCACGGGCGCCGGCGGCAACATCGGCGCCGACGTGGTCTACCGCGCCGAGCCCGACGGCAAGACCCTGCTGGCCTCGCCGCCCGCGCCGATCGCGATCAACCAGCACCTCTACAAGAAGCTGGGCTTCGACCCCACGCGCTGGGTGCCGGTGACGGTGCTCGCGACGGTTCCCAACGTGCTGGTGGTAAACCCGAAGCTGCCGGTGCACAACGTGGCCGAGTTCATCGCCTACCTCAAGGCCAACCCCGGCAAGGTGAGCTTCGCCTCGCAGGGCAACGGCACCACCTCGCACCTCACGGCCAGCCTGTTCATGCAGCTCACCGGCACCGAGATGACGCACGTGCCGTACAAGGGCACGGCGCCCGCGCTGGTGGACCTGATCGGCGGCCAGGTCGACGTGTTCTTCGACAACATCTCCTCCTCGCTGCAGTTCGCGCGCACCGGCAAGGTCCGCATCCTCGCGGTGGCCGACGAGCACCGCAGTCCCGCGCTGCCCGAGGCGCCGACCTTCGCCGAGCAGAAGCTGCCCGCGATGAACGCCGTGACCTGGTTCGCGGTGGTCGCGCCGCCGGGCACGCCGGCACCGGTCGTGGCCTCGACGCAGAAGGCCATCGCCACCGCGCTCGCGCTGCCCGACGTGAAGCAGAAGTTCGCCGAGCAGGGCGCCGAGCCGCGCGGCTGGGACAGTGCCCGCACCGGCCAGTTCATCCAGGCCGAGTCCGCCAAGTGGCACAAGGTCATCCAGAGCGCCAACGTCACTCTCGAATAAGCCCGCCATGTCCATCGCTTCATCCACCGCGTCCGCGCAGCCGATCCACTGGTCCGGGCCCGGCCTCACGCGCATTCCCTTCGGCGTCTACAGCGACGCGCAACTGGCCGCCGACGAACAGGCGCGCATTTTCCGCGGCCAGACCTGGAACTACCTGTGCCTCGAGGCCGAACTGCCCGAAGGCGGCAGCTACCGCACCACCTTCGCGGGCGAGACGCCGGTGGTGGTGGTGCGCGACGACGACGACGAGATCTACGCCTTCGAGAACCGCTGCGCGCACCGCGGCGCGCTGATCGCGCTCGAGAAGTCGGGCCGCAGCGAGAACTTCCAGTGCGTCTACCACGCCTGGAGCTACAACCGCCAGGGCGACCTCACGGGCGTGGCCTTCGAGAAGGGCGTGAAGGGCCAGGGCGGCATGCCCGCGAGCTTCTGCAAGGAAGCGCACGGGCCGCGCAAGCTGCGCATCGCGCGCTTCTGCGGGCTGGTGTTCGGCAGCTTCTCGGAGGACGTGCCCTCGATCGAGGAATACCTCGGCGACGACATCTGCGCGCGCATCGAGCGCGTGCTGCACAAGCCGGTAGAGGTGATCGGCCGCTTCACGCAGGCGCTGCCCAACAACTGGAAGCTCTACGTCGAGAACGTGAAGGACAGTTACCACGCGAGCCTATTGCATCTGTTCTTCACCACCTTCGAGCTCAACCGGCTGTCGCAGAAGGGCGGCGTGATCGTCGACGAGAGCGGCGGCCACCACGTGAGCTATTCGATGATCGACGCGGCCGCCGAAAAGGATGCCTCGTACAAGGAACAGGCGCTGCGCTCCGACAACGACCGCTATCGCCTCAAGGACCCGAGCGTGCTCGCGGGCTTCGCGGAGTACGACGACGGCGTGACCTTGCAGATCCTCTCGGTGTTCCCTGGCTTCGTGCTGCAGCAGATCCAGAACTGCCTCGCGGTGCGCCAGGCACTGCCCAAGGGCAGCGCGCGCACCGAGCTCAACTGGACCTACATCGGCTACGTCGACGACACGCCCGCGCAGCGCCGCGTGCGGCTCAAGCAGTCGAACCTGGTCGGCCCCGCGGGCTTCATCTCGATGGAGGACGGCGCGGTCGGCGGCTTCGTGCAGCGCGGCATCGCGGGCGCGGCCGACCACGAGGCCATCGTCGAGATGGGCGGCGACGGCGCCGTCTCGAGCGAGGGCCGCGCGACCGAGGCCTCGGTGCGCGGCTTCTGGAAGGCGTATCGCCAGCACATGGGCGCTTGAGCACCCGACGAGGAAAGAACACCCATGATCGACCTGCTGGCGCTGTGCGCCTTCAACGCGGCCTATGCCGATGCCATCGACAGCGATGCGCTCGAGCGCTGGCCCGACTTCTTCGCCGACGACTGCCACTACCGCATCACCCACGTCGAGAACGAGCGCGAGGGACTGCCCGCGGGCATCGTCTACGCCGACTCGCGCGCGATGCTCGAGGACCGCATCGCCGCGCTGCGCGAGGCCAACATCTACGAGCGGCAGCGCTACCGCCACCTGCTGGGCATGCCGCTGCTGCTCGAGGCCGAAGCCGATACTGCCCGCACGCGCACGCCCTTCATGGTGGCGCGCATCATGGCCACGGGACAGACCGAGATGTTCGCCACCGGCAGCTACGAAGACCGCTTCGTGCGCCGCGACGGCCGCCTGCTGCTGCAATCGCGCGTGGCCGTGTGCGACAGCACGGTGACCGACACCCTGCTCGCGCTGCCGCTGTGAACGCTGAGTCTTCTCTTCGAACGCCGCGCCGGCTCGCGCTCACGGCGGGCGATCCCAACGGCATCGGGCCCGAGATCGCGCTGAAGGCCCTGGCCGCGCTGCCGCGCGAAGACCGCGAACGCATCGTGTTGTACGGACCGGCAAACGTGTTCGAACGCACGGCGGCGCAGCTCGGCCTCGACGCGCTGCTGCGCGATGCGGCGCTGGTCGCCACCGGCGACCTCGAAGCGCAACCCGGACGTATCGACGCCGCAGCGGGCGCCTCCGCCGTCGCATCGGCCACGGCCGCGCTGCAGGCCTGCCGACGCGGCGAAGTCGATGCGGTGGTCGCCTGCCCGCACCACGAGACCGCGATCCATCGCGCCGGCATCGCCTTCAGCGGCTATCCCTCGCTGGTGGCGCGCGTGTGCGGCACGGCCGAGGAGCGCGTGTTCCTGCTGCTCGTGGGCGGCGGGCTGCGCATCGTGCATGCGACGCTGCACGAGAGCGTGCGCACCGCGCTCGACCGCATGACGCCCGCGCTGGTGGCCGAGGCGATCCGTGCCGGCGCGCGGGCCTGCGCGCTGCTGGGCGTGGACCGGCCTTCGATCGGCGTGTTCGGCATCAACCCGCATGCTTCCGAGGGCGGGCTGTTCGGGCCCGAGGATGCCGCGATCGTCGCGCCGGCGGTCGAGGCCGCGCGCGCCGAGGGCCTGCGCGTGGACGGCCCCGTCGGTGCCGACCTGCTGCTCGCGGAGCGCACGCACGATCTCTACGTGGCGATGTTCCACGACCAGGGCCACATCCCGGTCAAGCTGCTGGCGCCGCGCGCAGCGAGCGCCCTGAGCATCGGCGCCGATGCGCTGCTGTCGAGCGTCGGCCATGGCAGCGCGATGGACATCGCGGGCCGCGGCATCGCGAGCCCCGAGGCCGTGCTGCGCACCATCGCGCTGCTGTCGGGTCTGCCGAACGTGTCCGGCGAGGTGGTGCCATGAGCCACCGCATCGCTATCGCCGACAGCGACCTGGCCTTCGACGGCAACGAGGGCGAGACCGTGCTCGACGCCGCATTGCGCGCCGGCATCGAGCTGCCCCACTCGTGCCGCAAGGGCGTGTGCGGCAACTGCGCGGGCACGGTCGCGCAAGGCGAGGTCGCACCCACGGGCCGCGGCGCGATGGTCAACGAGACCTGCTTGCCGGGCCAGGTGCTGTTGTGCATGTGCACGGCCGCGAGCCCCGCGCTCGAGATCCGGCCGGTGTCGTGGCGGCGCATTGATCCGGCGGCACGCAAGCGCTTCGCTGCCAAGGTGTTTCGCCACCAGCTCGTCGCACCCGACGTCTCGCTGCTGCAGCTTCGGCTGCCCGTGGGCCAGCGCGCGCGCTTCCAGGCCGGCCAGTACCTGCAGCTCAAGCTCGACGACGGCAGCACGCGCTGCTATTCGATGGCCAATCCGCCCCACGAGAGCGACACGCTGACGCTGCATGTGCGCCATGTGCCCGGCGGCGCGTTCAGCGCGCGCGTGCCGCGGCTCGAAAGCGGCGAGCTGCTCGAGGTGGAACTGCCCTTCGGCGCCTTCTCGCTGGCCGGTGAAGCCGACGACACCGCGCCGCTGGTCTTCGTGGTCGGCGGCACGGGTTTCGCGCCGGTCAAGTCCATCCTCGACGACCTGATGAAGCGCCGCGCCGATCGGCCGATCACGCTGCTGTGGGGCGCGCGCCGCGCACAGGACATCTACCTGCCCGCGGCGATCGCGCGCTGGCAGCGGCAGTGGCCGTCGCTGCGCTTCGTCGCGGCCCTGAGCGACGAGGACGCGACAGTGGACGAAAGCCTGCGCGCCGAGTACATCCGCGGCCGGGCCGACGAGGCGCTGGCACGGGCCTCCCCCGACCTGCGCGGGCACGCGCTGTACTGCTGCGGCTCGCCAGCGATGGTGGCGGCGGTGCGCGAGGCCGCGCTCGCGCGCTGCGGCCTCGACGCCACCGACTTCCATTCCGACGTGTTCGTGGAGGGCCCGGCCGCCTAGGCGCTTGCGCTCAGCCGTGGCGCTGGTTGATCAGCGCGATCAGCGCATGCGGCTGCAGCGGCTTGCCCAAGTGCGCGTCGAAGCCGGCCTCGGTCGCCTTGCTGTGGTCCTGCGGCCGGGTGAAGGCCGTGTGGGCGATCGCGAAGATCCGCGGCTTGCCGCGCGCGACCTCGAGCTGGCGCAGCTCGCGGATCAGGTCGTAGCCATCGCGCCCCGGCAGGCCGATGTCGCTCACCAGCACGTCGGGCCACTTCTGGTCGAGCAGCTGCAACGCGCCGTCGAAGTCGGGCGCGATGCGCACCAGCGCGCCCGCGTCGGACAGCACCACGGCGAGGATCTCGCTGGCATCCACGTTGTCCTCGACCACCAGCACCTCGAGCCCCGCGAGCAGATGGTCGGAAAGCGAATCGCCAGCGGCCTGGCGCGCATCGAGCAGGATGATCCCGCCGTCGCCGTCGGGCACCACGCCGAGCGACACGCGCAGGGTCGCTCCCTTGCCCTCGCCTTCGCTGTGCGCCGAGACCTGCCCGCCATGCAGTTCGGCGAGGTTCTTCACGATCGACAGCCCGAGGCCGAGGCCGCCATGGAAACGGTTGTCGGGCGAATCGCTCTGCGAGAAGCGGTCGAACAGGTGCGGCACGAAATCGCTCGCGATACCGCGGCCGAAGTCCTGCACCGACAGGTGCAGCCGGTCGCCGCTGCGCACCAGGTCGACCACGATGCGCCCGCCCTCGTCGGAGAACTTGATGGCATTCGACAGCAGGTTCCACACGATCTGCTGGAAGCGCGTGCCGTCGAGCCAGGCCGCCTGCTCGGCGCCTTCCTGGTTGAAGCGGATCGCCAGTTTCTTCGCGGCCGCGGCGGCGTTCGAGGCCTCGATCGAGGCGGTCACCAGCGCGGCCGGGTCCACCCATTCGCGGTGCAGCCGCAGCTTGCCCGAGCTGATGCGCGAGACGTCGAGGATGTCGGAGATCAGGCGCGCCTGCGCCTTCACGCTGCGGTCGATGGCGTTGAGGCCCTTCTCCATCTGCTCGGGCGCGCGGTTGCCGACCTTCAGCAGGTGCACCCAGCCACCGATGGCATTGAGCGGGTTGCGCAGCTCGTGCGAGAGCACGGCCACGAAGTCGTCCTTGGTGCGACTCAGGCGCTCGGCCGAGGCGCGCGCCGCCTGTTCGCGCTCGAGCACCTCGCTGCGGCGCGCCTCGAGTTCGAAGCGCTCGGAGACGTCGAGCGCGATGCCCACGCGCAGGCCGGGTTCGATCGGCGTCGACAGGGTCCATTCGAGGCGGACCCATGTGCCGTCCTGCCGCAACAGCGGGAACTCGCCGGTCCAGGTCGCCGCCGGCTGCAGCGGGTCGCCGCTCTCCGTGGTGTGTTGGTGCACGAACTCGGTCCAGTCCGGCGGGGCGAAGGCGCTGACCGCCTGGCCGACCAGCATCTCGCGAGCGCGGCCGAGCATGCCGACCATCGCGGGATTGACGTCGGCGATGCGCCCCCGCGCATCGACCAGCGCGATGCCCAGCGGCGCCTGGTCGTAGATGGCGCGAAAGCGCGCCTCGCTCGCGCGCTGCCGCTCCTCGGCCATGCGCGCGCGGATCAGCGCCTGCAGCGTGGCGATCAGCACCGGCGGCTCGACCGGGTGCACCAGGTAGGCGTCGGCGCCCGCGTTGAGTCCGGCCACCTTGTGCTCGTTGCGCACGAAGGTCGCCGACAGGTGCACCACCGGCAGGGTCGAGGTCTCGGGGCGCAACCGCAGCTGCTGGCAGACCTCGAAACCGCTGAAATCGGGCAGGTGCACGTCGAGCACGACGGCCGAGATGTTCTTCGGCGCCAGCCGCACGGCCTCGCCGCCGGTGCCCGCTTCCTGGGTCTGGAAGCCGGCCGCGCGCACCACGCGCGCGGTGGCGTAGCGGGTGGTGGGGTTGTCGTCGACCACCAGCACCGTGTGCTGCGAGCGGTCGATGGTGATGTTGATGACGGGGTCGATGTTCATGCCTGCCCCGCGTGCTGTTCGTTCGCGGCGCCGCCCGCCCCGTTCCAGCCCCAGTCGCGCTCCCCGTCCTGCGCCTCGGCGCCAGACTGGCGCCGCAGTTGCACCGGCAGCGTAACCGAGAAGGTCGAGCCCTTGCCGAGTTCGCTCTCGAGTTCGACATGGCCACCAAGCAGCGTGGCGAGCTGCTTGCTCAGCGACAGGCCCAGGCCGGTGCCGCGCAGCCGCTTCTGCACCGGCGAGTCGACCTGCGAGTAGTCGTCGAACACGGCCGCATGGTGCTCGGGCGCGATGCCGATGCCGGTGTCGGCCACCGAGAAGCGCACGCGATCCTCGCCCACGCGCATCGCGGTCACGCGCACCTCACCCTCGGGCGTGAACTTGAGCGCGTTCGAGATGAAGTTGCGCAGGATCTGCGACAGCTTGCGGTCGTCGGTGTAGAGCTTGGGCAGGCCCTCGGGCTCCTCGAAGATCAACGCGGTGGCCGGGTTGCCGAGCACCGGGCGGAACATGCCGCGCAGCGCCGAGAACAGGTCGACCATCTCAAACCAGGCCGGCGAGATCTCCACGCGGCCGGCCTCGATCTTGGCCAGGTCGAGCAGGTCGTCGACCATCTCGGCGAGTTCCGAGGCCATGGTCTCGACGAAACCGACCTGCTTCTCCTGCTCGGGCGTGAGCGGGCCGTCCATGCGGTCGTTGAGGATGCGCGTAATGCTGCGGATCGCATTGATCGGCGTGCGGAACTCGTGGCTCATGTAGGCGAGGAAGCGGCTCTTGAGTTCGGTCGCCTTCTTGAGCTGCTCGGCCTGCGCATCGAGCTCGGCATAGAGCGCCACCACGCCGCGGTTGGTTTCCTCGAGTTCGGCGCGCAGCTCGTCGCTCTCCTGGCGGCTCTCGGCCAGCTGGCGCGCTAGCGCCGAGGCCTCGGTGTCGTGCGCGGTGTCGAGTTCGCTGCTGCTCATCGCCATTCCTTTCGCCGCAGAACCACGACCGTCGCATCGTCGCGGTGGCGCGTATGGTCGCGCAAAAGCACGGCCGCCACCAGCGTGGGGTCCTTTTGCAGCAATGGCCGGATGCGGTCGGCCTGCCAGCGCGTCTCGATGCCGTCGCTGTGCAGCACCACCAGCGCATGCGGCGGAAGTTCCATGGTGGCGGCCTCGGGCTTGCGGATCTGCATGCCGGCGGTGCCGTGCTGGGTCAGGATGCCCTTGTCGAAGATGCCCGAGAGCACGCGCCCGACGATATTGCCGGCGCCCGACCAGGCGATGGACTCGCCCTCGGTATCGAGCTTCAGCACGCACACGGCCGCGCCGCGCGTGGTCTGCAGGCGCTGGTGCAGTTGCTGCACCGCGTCGCGGACCTCGCGCCCGGGCGCCTCGGCGAAAGCCTCGGTCGCGGCCTGCGCGGCCTTGGCCGCCTCGGGCCCGTGGCCCAGCCCGTCGACGAGCAGTAGGTTGAAGTGGTCACCCTCGGGCGACACCGAAGCCGCCCACGCGTCGCCGCTGACGGATTCGTAGGGCGCCGGAAGGCACAGCGCACCGATCTGCACCCGCTGCGCGCCCGGTACCTCGGCCGCGCCGCGGCCGCGCGCCTCGCGCACGCGCGCCACGCAGACCGTGCCCTCGGGCACCGACGAATGGATGTCGAACTCGTCGGCCAGCCGCCGCACCGCGCCCAGGCCGGTGCCGGGCGTGCTGCCCGAGGAATGGCCGTCCTGCATCGACAGCGCGAGGTTCTCGATGCCCGGTCCCTCGTCGATCGAGACGATCTCGAGCTCGTGCATCTGCGGCCGCGAAGCGATCAGCAGCCGGCCCTTGCGCGCATGCCGCAGCAGGTTGGTGCCGAGCTCGGTGATCACCAGCGCGACCCGGCCCGCGTCGACTTCGTTCCAGGCCATCTCGGCCACGGCCAGTGCCGCATGGCGCCGGGCCTCGCCGATGCGGCTGGCATCGTCGATCGGAAACGCTCGATGGGTCCAGCCCGCGATCACTTCCACTTGGTGATGCTCACGCGCGTGCCGGCACCGGGTGCCGACTGGATCTCGAAGTCGTTCACCAGCCGCTTGCTGCCCGGCAGGCCCAGGCCCATGCCGCTGCCGCTGGTCCAGCCGTCGGTCAGCGCCAAGGCGATGTCCTCGATGCCGCGGCCTTCGTCCTCGAAGTGCAGCTGCAGCCCGCGCCGGCCGTTGCGCTCGACGAACTCCCAGCGCATGCGCCCGCCGCCGCCGTGGATCAGCGCGTTGCGCGACAACTCGCTGGCGGCCGTGATCATCTTGGTCTGGTCGACCAGCGACAGCTTGAGCTCCTGGCACAGCGTGCGCACCATCTGGCGGCTGGCCACGATGTTCTGCTCCGAGAGCAGCGGCAGCGTGCCCGTGGGGTCAGCGGCCAAGGGTGTTCTCCAGGCGCGCGCGGCGCAGCATTTCCATGCCGCGCTCGACATTGAGCGCCGTCTTCACGCCCTCAAGCGAGAGCCCGAGCTCGACCAGGGTGATCGCCACCGCCGGCTGCATGCCCACCACCACCGTGGTGGCCGAGAGGATGCGGGCGATGCCCGAGATGCTGGTCAGCATGCGGCCGACGAAGGAGTCGACGATCTCGAGCGCCGAGATGTCGATCATCACGCCCGAGGCGCCGGTCTTGGCGATCTGGCCGGCCAGGTCGTCCTGCAGCTGCAACGCGGTCTGGTCCTGCATGTCGACCTGGATCGTCACCAGAAGGATGTCGCCCATGCGCAGGATGGGAATGCGGTCCATGGCGGCTCCGCTCAGGCCATGCGCTCGATGCGCCAGCCGGTCTGCCTCAGGGCCAGCGCGAGCGCATCGGCCAGCGTGGCCTTGGTCTGCACGCCCTGCAGGTCGATGCCCAGGTGCACGATGGTCTGGGCGATCTGCGGCCGGATGCCACTGATGATGCAGTCGGCGCCCATCAGGCGGATCGCGGTCACGGTCTTGAGCAGATGCTGGGCGACCAGGGTGTCGACCGTGGGCACGCCCGTGATGTCGATGATCGCGATGCCGGAGCCGGTCTCGACGATGCGCTGCAGCAGCGCCTCCATCACCATCTGCGTGCGGCCGCTGTCGAGCACGCCGATCATCGGCACGGCCAGCACGCCTTCCCACAGCTTCACGACCGGGGTCGAGAGTTCGAGCAGTTCCTCCTGCTGGCGGCGGATGATGTCCTCGCGAGCCTGCTGGAAAGTGGTCACCGTGTGCTGCGCGAGCTTGTCGACCGAGGCCGACAGGGTCCACAGCGCGCTGGCCAGCGCGGCGGGATCCTTCGCCAGCCGGCGCTGCAGCGCATCGAACAGCGGCTTCTTGAGCGCCAGCACGAACAGGCTGGTGTCGCCGGCCGACTCGCCCTTGGCCGCGCGCGTACGCGAGAGGTTGGCCAGCGTGTCGCGCAGCGGTGCCCATTCGGCCGCCTCGAAGCGCGCGGCGTCGCCGCCCGCGGCCAGAACGCCGTCGAGCTGGCGCAGCAGCTCGCCGCCCTCGGCCTTGGCGGAGCGACGCGCCCCCGGTTCGCTCACGCGGGCTTCGTCCAGCCAGCCCTCGAGGACGTCGTTCTCTTCCTCGCGCAGCGTCGCGCGCAACGCTTCATGGTCGTTCTTCATGGATTTCCTCTCGGTATTTGCACGGTTCGCGGTCCCACCACCGACCGCCCGTGCATTCGATCATGCACGCGGCGGCTCCCTTCCCTAATTTGAGTATTTGGTTCGCGTCGGGGATCGTAGCCGTCGGCGGACCGCGCCGACGAAGCTGCATCAGTCAAGCGATGCCGCATCCTCGTGTAGGTCGTATCCCACATATAGGATGGGTGAGGCGATCTTCGACTGGGCCCGGTTTCGCGCCGGCGCGCAATGTCTTTTGACATAGCGGCGGGCTTCTTGTTGCCACGGTGTGGGATCCAGGCCGCGCTGCGTATCCATTCGTACGCCGACGTACTGCTTGCGCCTACATGAGCGACGCCCGGGCACGAGACAATCGCGCCATGGTGGAGATCAGCAACATGGACATGGATGCACTGGCCGCAGAGGCTGCGGAATGGCGCCGGCGCGCCCTGCGCGGCGACGCGCAGGCACGCGGCATGGCGCATGAGCTCGAGCGCAGGCTGCGCCGGCACCTGCCCACGATGCCGGTGGCGGGCCTGGAGCTCGACACCCGGCCGCTCGAGTTGCGCCGGCCACCACCGCGCTGGTGGAAGCTCTGGTAGGCCCGGCGCCCTGCCGGCCCGCGATTCAGTTCTTGCCGAGCGCCGCGACCACCGCGTCGCCCATCTCCTCGGTGCCCACGCGCGTGCTGCCGGTCTGGTAGATGTCGCCGGTGCGCAGGCCATCGGCCAGCACGCGGCGCACCGCCTGCTCCACGCGATCGGCGTTCGCGGCCTGAGCGAAGGAGAAGCGCAACATCATCGCCATCGACAGGATCGCGGCCAGCGGGTTCGCGAGGTTGCGCCCGGCGATGTCGGGCGCGGTGCCGTGCACCGGCTCGTACAGGCCGAAGCTGCCGGCCGCCATCGAGGCCGAGGGCAGCATGCCGATCGAACCCGTGAGCATCGCGGCCGCGTCGGACAGGATGTCGCCGAAGATGTTGCCGGTGACGATCACGTCGAACTGCTTCGGCGCGCGCATCAGCTGCATGGCCGCCGCGTCGACGAACAGGTGCGTGAGCTCCACGTCGGGATACTCGGCGCCCACGCGCGTGACCACCTCGCGCCACAGCTGCATCACCTCGAGCACGTTGGCCTTGTCGACCGAGCACAGCCGGCCCTTGCGCGCGCGCGCCGTGCGGAAGGCCACGTGCGCGATGCGCTCGACCTCGGGCTCGGAATAGCGCATGGTGTTGAAGGCCTCGCGCTCGCCCGCGGCATTGACGCCGCTGCCGCGCGGCTCGCCGAAGTACACGTCGCCCGTGAGCTCGCGCAGGATCAGGATGTCGAGCCCCTCGACCACCTCGGGCTTGAGCGTGGAAGCGCCGATCAGTTCGGGGAACAGGAAGGCCGGCCTGAAGTTCGCGAACAGGCCCAGCTCCTTGCGCAGGCGCAGCAGGCTCGCGCCGGGCCGCATCATGAACGGGATGGCCTCGTCGCCGGGCATGCCGGCCGAGCCGAACAGGATGGCATCGGCCTTGCGCGCGATCTCGCTGGTGGCCGCGGGCAGCGGGTCACCCGCGCTGTCGATGCCGGCCTGCCCGATGGCGGCATGCGCGAGTTCCAGCGGCTGGGCCTTGCCCACCACGGCCTTCAGCACCTTCAATGCCTGGGCGGTCACCTCGGGGCCAATGCCGTCGCCCGGCATCACTGCGATCTTCATGTCTGGGAACCTTTTCTAGCTGTTCAGAGGGTGGAATGGGACAACGCGGCCTCGGCGGCGCGGCGCCGCTCGAAGTCCTCGATGCGCGCGCGCTGGGTCAGCGTGTAGTCGATCTCGTCGAGGCCTTCGAGCAGGCAATGCCGCGCGAAGGGATCGATGGCGAAGGACTCGAGCTCGCCGCCGGGCCGCGCGACGGTCTGCGCGCGCAGGTCCACGCGCAGGCGCGCGCCGGGCGCTGCGGCGAGTTCGGCCAGCATCGACTGCACCGTGTCTTCGGGCAGGCGCACGGGCAACAGGCCGTTCTTGAGCGCGTTCGAGAAGAAGATGTCGCCGAAGCTCGGCGCGATCACGGTGCGAAAGCCGCCGTCGTGCAACGCCCACACCGCATGCTCGCGCGAGGAACCGCAGCCGAAGTTGCGGCCCGCGACCAGGATGCGCGCCCGCGCGTACACCGGATCGTTGAGCACGAAGTCGCCGCGGCGCGCGCCCGCGGCATCGTGGCGCACGTCGTGGAACAGGTAGTCGCCGAAGTCGTCCGAGCGCGGCTTCTGCAGGTAGAGCGCGGGCACGATCTGGTCGGTGTCGACATTGATGCGCGCGAGCGGCGCGGCGACCGCGTCGAGGGAGGTGAAGGCTTCCATGGGTTCGGGGCGTGGGTTCGTGGCAGCGGCGCTTCAGCGCGCCGGCGGGATCGCGCGCACGTCGGTCAGCCGGCCGGTGATGGCGGCGGCCGCGGCCATCGCCGGGCTCATCAGGTGGGTGCGCGAGCCCGGCCCCTGGCGGCCGACGAAGTTGCGGTTCGAGGTCGAGGCGCAGCGCTGGCCCGCGGCCACCTGGTCGCCATTGGTGCCCAGGCACATCGAGCAACCGGCATGGCGCCATTGCAGGCCGGCGTCGCGGAACACCGCGTCGAGCCCCTCGGCCTCGGCCTGCTGCTTGACGAGCCCCGAACCGGGCACGACCCAGGCTTCGACGCCTTCGGCCACGCGCCGGCCGCGCACCACCTCGGCGGCGCTGCGCATGTCCTCGATGCGGCCGTTGGTGCACGAGCCGATGAAGACCCGGTCGACCGCGAGATCGGTCAGCGCCTGGCCCGGTGCCAAGCCCATGTAGGCGAGCGTGCGCTGCATCGCCTCGCGCCGTTCGGCGCTGGCCGCCTGCGCGGGATCGGGCACGCGGCCGGTGATCGGCAACGCGTCCTCGGGGCTGTTGCCCCAGGTGACCATGGGGGCGATGTCGGCCGCCGACAGGCGCACCTCGCTGTCGAAGGCCGCGCCCTCGTCGCTCGGCAGCCGGCGCCAGGCGGCCAATGCCGCGTCCCAGGCGGCACCGCGCGGCGCCTCGGGACGGCCGGCCAGCCATTCGAAGGTGGTGTCGTCGGGCGCGACCATGCCCGCGCGCGCGCCGGCCTCGATCGACATGTTGCACACCGTCATGCGGCCCGCCATCGAGAGCGCGCGGATCGCCTCGCCCGCGTACTCGATCACGTGGCCGGTACCGCCGGCGGCGCCGATGCGCGCGATCACGGCCAGGATGACGTCCTTGGCCGACATGCCTTCGCCGAGCCGGCCGTCGATGCTCACGCGCAGCGTGCGCGGCCTGCGCTGCCACAGCGTCTGCGTGGCCAGCACGTGCGCCACTTCCGAGGCGCCGATGCCGAAGGCCAGCGCGCCCAGCGCGCCGTGCGTGGCCGTGTGGCTGTCGCCGCAGACGATCACGCTGCCCGGCAGGCTCAGGCCTTGCTCCGGGCCGACCACGTGCACGATGCCCTGGCGGATGTCTTCGAGGCCGAAGAAGCGGATGCCCGCGGCCGCGCTGTCGTCGTGCAGCGCCTGCGCCATCGCGCGCTTCTCGGCATCGGCGATGTCGGCCAGCACGCGCGAGCCGGTGGGCACGTAGTGGTCGGGCGTGGCGAAGGCGCGCTCGGGCCGGCGCACCGGCAGCTGCCGCTGGCGCAGCATCTCGAAGGCCGGCGCGGAGCCGTCCTGCACCAGGTGGCGGTCGACGTACAGCAGGCTCTGGCCGTCGTCGCGCTGCATCACGACATGCGGCTCCCAGATCTTGTCGAACAGGGTGCGGGGAGCGGAGGAAGCGGACATGGGATCGTCGGAAGGGTGGGAAGAAGAGAGGACAGGGCCAGGGTTCAATCGAGCTTCACGCCCGAGATGCGCACGATCTCGGCATACCGCCTGGTCTCGCTGGCCATGAAGCGGCCGTACTCCTCGGGCGTGCCGCCGCCGACCTCGGCGCCGAAGGCCAGCATGCGCTTCTGGAACTCGGGCGACTTGAGCACCGCGTTGGCCTCGGCATTGAGCTTGGCGATGATGGCCTTGGGCGTGCCGGCCGGCGCCGACAGGCCATACCACGAGGAGGCATAGACGCCGGGCAGCCCCACCTCGTCGAAGGTCGGCACGTCGGGCAGCGCGGGGTTGCGCTTCTTCGAGGCCACCGCGAGCGCGCGCATCTTGCCGCTGGCGACGAAGGGCAGGCAGGTGGTGGTGTCGAGCATCAGCGAGACATGGCCCGCCGCGAGGTCGGCCTCGGCCGGCGCCGTGCCCTTGTAGGGCACGTGCACGATGTCGATCTTGGCCGCGCTGGCGAACTGCACCGCCGCCAGGTGCTGCGAGGAACCGATGCCGCCCGAGGCGTAGTTGAGCTTGCCGGGATTGGCGCGCGCGGCGTCGATCACGTCCTTGGCGGTCTTGAACGGCGAGTCGCCGGGCACCACCAGGATGTTCGGCACCGCCGACACGTAGATCACCGGTTCGAAGTCCTTGACCGGATCGAAACCGAGCTTGCTGTAGAGGCTGGCATTGACCGCGTTCGGGCTGATCGAGGACATCAGCAGGTTGTAGCCATCGGGTTTCTGCCGCGCCGCGAGCTCGGTGCCGATGTTGCCGCCGGCGCCCGCGCGGTTGTCGATCACGAAGGGATGGCCGAGCCGGTGGCCGAGCATGTCGGACACGATGCGTGCCGTGGTGTCGACGCCGCCGCCCGCGGGCCAGGGCACCATGAGCTTGATCGGCTGGCTGGGGTAGTTGGCGGCCGCGTCCTGGGCCGGCGCCAGCGTGGGGCCGAAACCCGCGAACAGCACCGCGGCCATCGTGCAGGCATGCAGTTTCTTCATCATTGCGCGTCTCCTGTCTTGTAGTGGCCGCATCCTAGGCCCGCAGAGGAAGGCGCCGCAATCACAATTAACGCATGCAGGCATGAGCTAAAGTCAGACCCCATGACACGCCGCCTGCCACCGCTCAATGCCTTGCGCGCCTTCGAGGCCGCCGCGCGCTGCGGCAACTTCACGCGCGCCGCGCACGAGCTCTGCGTGACCCAGGGCGCGGTGAGCCGCCACATCGCCACGCTCGAGAGCTGGCTCGAGGTGCAGCTGTTCGAGCGCGGCCGCCACGGCATCCGGCTCACGCCCGCGGGCCAGAGCTACCACGCCAGCATGCGGGTGGCCTTCGACCAGATCGAGCTCGGCACGCGGCAGCTGCAGCAAAGCCCCGACGAGTGGCTGCTGCGCGTCAAGCTGCCGCCCACCTTCGCGATCCGCTGGCTGATTCCGCGGCTGGCGCGCTTCCATGCCAGGCATCCGCGCATCGACGTGCAGATCACCACCTCGCACAAGCCGACCGATTTCGAGCGCGACGACGTGGACGTGAGCATCCACTCCGAGCCCAGCCCGCCCGAGGGCCCGGGCTACCGGCTGCTGTTCCGCGAGACGCTGCTACCGGTGTGCGCGCCAGCGCTGCTGCAGCGCGATCCGCCGCTGGCGCAACCGGCCGACCTCGCGCAGCACGCGCTGCTGAGCTCGCTGAACCGGCCGCAGGACTGGCCAGCCTGGCTCGAGGCCGCGGGGCTGAGCGGTCTCGACACCCATCGCGGCCTCAAATTCGAGAACGCCGCCATGGCCTACCAGGCCGCGGCCGAGGGGCTGGGCGTGATGATGGGTTTGCTGGCCTTCGTGCGCGACGACCTCGCGAGCGGCCGGCTGGTGGCGCCGCTCGCGCTGCGGCTGCCGACCGAGGGCGGCTACTTCATGGCCTGGCGCGCCGACCGGCCGGTGCCGCAGCGGGTGCGCGACTTCGAGCACTGGATGGCCGAGGAAGTGGCGGCCGCCGAAGGCTGAAACAAGGGTTCCGACCGGGCCACGGGCTTTCCCCGATGCGCCGCGGCGCCCATGCGGCCAAAAATGACTACGTATTCATGAATACGTACCCAAAGACGACTCCACCATGACCCTGAAGATCCAGAAACTCCCCTCGGTGCTGGGCGCCGAGGTGACCGGCATCAGCCTGCGCACCCTGACCGACCCCGACACGCTCGCGCAGTTGCGCGCCGGCATGGACGAGCACGCGGTGCTGGTCTTTCGCGACCAGCCGCTCGAGAACGAGGAGCAGCTCGCCTTCGCCGAGCGCTTCGACGGCACGCTGCACAGCAAGACCTCGGTCGCGGTGCTCGCCAAGAACCGCTTCGGCAACGAGGCCCTGACCGACATCTCCAACGTCGGCGCCGACGGCCAGATCCTGCCGGCCGACCACCGCCTGCGCATGAGCACCATCAGCAACCGGCTGTGGCACACCGACGCCTCGTTCGAGAACCCGCCCGGCCGCTACTCGATGCTGTCGGCGCGCGTGGTGCCGCCCGTGCGGGCCGACACCGAGTTCGCCGACATGCGCGCCGCCTACGACGCGCTCGACGACGCGACCAAGGCCGCCATCGAAGGGCTGCAGGTCTTCCATTCGATCGCCTACTCGCGCCAGATCATGGGCTTCGAGTTCTCCGAGGAAGAGAAGCAGCGGCTCAAGGGCGCGGTGCATCCGCTGGCGCGCACCCTGCCGCGCACCGGGCGACGCTCGCTCTACCTCGCCTCGCATGCCTCGCACATCGTCGACATGGCCGTGCCCGAGGGCCGGCTGATCCTGCGCGACCTCAGCGAGCACGCGACGCAGCCGCAGTTCATCTACCGCCACGAATGGCGGGTGCACGACTTCGTGATCTGGGACAACCGCACCACCATGCACCGCGCGCGGCCCTTCGACGACAAGAAGTACCGGCGCGAGCTGCGGCGCACCACGACGCTGGACCTGCCGCTGCCCGCGGCCTCGACCGCGACGGTGGCCGCATGAAGGCCCGCTCCCTGTGGCGCGCCGCGGGCCTGTGCGTGGCCTCGCTGGTGGTGTCGGCCGCCGCGCTGGCCCAGGCCTGGCCGGCCAAGCAGCCCGTGCGTTTCGTCGTGCCCTACCCGCCCGGCGGCGCCTCCGACGTGACGGCGCGCCTGCTCAGCGTGAAGCTCACCGAGGCGCTGGGCCAGGCCTTCGTGGTCGAGAACCGGCCCGGTGCCAACGGCCTGATCGCGCTCGAGTACGTCGCCAAGTCGGCACCCGACGGCTACACCATCCTCATGGCCAACCTTGGGCCCAACGCGATCAACCCGGCCGTCTACCGCAAGCTGCCCTACGACGCGATCAAGGACTTCACGCCGATCACGCTGACCTCGGTGGTGCCGCTGGTGGTGCTGGTGCAGCCGTCGATGCCGGTGAACTCGATGAAGGAGCTGATCGCCTATGCCAAGGCCCATCCCGACAAGCTGACCTATGCCTCGGCCGGCAACGGATCGGCCAACCATCTCGCGGGCGAGATGATGAAGTCGATGGCGAACTTCAAGATGGTCCACGTGCCCTACAAGGGCGATGCGCCCGGCCTGCAAGACACCATCGCGGGCAACGTGAGCGTGATCTTCCCGACCGTGATCGGCGGCATGTCGCAGATCAAGAGCGGGCTGCTCAAGCCGATCGCGGTGACCGGCGCCAAGCGCTCGTCGGCGCTGAGCTCCGTGCCCACGGTGGCCGAAGGCGGCATCCCGAACTTCGAGGCCAACTCGTGGGGCGGCGTGATGGGTCCGGCCAACCTGCCGCCCGAGATCGTCACGCGGCTCAACACCGAGATCGTGAAGATCCTCAAGCAGCCGGAGACGGCCGCCAAGCTCACGTCGATGGGCGCGGACATCGTCGGCTCGACGCCCGAGGAGTTCGCGAGCTACCTGAAGAACGAAGTCGCGAAGTGGGGCAAGGTGGCCCACGAGAACAACATCACGTTGGACTGAGCCGCGAGGCGTTGATCAGCCGGCCGTGCCCCGCACGATGAACGCGTGCGGGAGCACCACGCGCGCCGGCTCCATCTGCTGGTTGTCGAGCCGCGCGCACAGCCGCGCGACGGCGGCCTCCACCATCGCCTCGCGCGACTGCGAGACCGTCGTGAGCGCGATGCTGTCCCAGGCGGCCATCGGCACGTCGTCGTGGCCCACCACCCAGACATCGCGCGGCACCGCGAGCCCCCGCGAGCGCACGCCGTCGAGCGCGCCGATCGCCACGATGTCGTTGACGCCGAAGATCGCATCGACACGGCCCGACTGCAGGATCGCGCGCGCCGCATCCTGGCCCGCGGCATAGGAGAACTTCGGCACCCGCGTCACCGCGCCCGGGCTCAGCGCGACACCACGCCGCGCGAGCTCCTCGACGAAGCCCTGCTCGCGCTCGCGCAAGGTGCTCGGCAGGTCGTGGCCCGAGATCAGGCCGATCCGCGTGCGCCCATGGTCCACGAAGAAGCCCGCGGTCGAGGCACCGCTCGCGCGGTTGTCGCTCGAGAACTGGTCGAAGGCATCCGAGCCCACGGTGCGATGCAGCAGCACCAGCGGCACCTTCTGCGCGATGCGCTCGAGCAGCGGCAGCGAGGCCTCTGTGGCCGTGGTGGTGATGACGCCGTCCACGCCGCTCTCGACCATCACGCGCATGGTCGCGTCGCTGAAGTCTTCTTCCTCGTAGACCGAGGCCGAGAGGCCGCGCTTGCGCAGCGCCGCGGAGAGCAACTGCAGCATCGCCGGGTAGAGCGGATTGACCGCGAGGTTGGCGACCACCAGCGCGATGATGCCGGTGCGCCTGGTGCGCATCCAGCGCGCGGCCGCGTTGGGCGCGTAGCCCGATTGCGCGATCGCATCGAGCACCGCCTGGCGCGTGGCCGGCTGCACCAGCGGCGAGTTCTGCAGCACGCGCGACACCGTCGCCTGCGACACCCCCGCGAGCCGCGCGACGTCCCTGCTGGTGGGCCTGCCGCCGGAACCGATCATGAAGAAGCCGCTGGAGATGCCATGCGGCGATTCTAGGGTGGCGAGCCGACGCGCCGCCCCTCGCAGCCCGGCCCGCGACGGCCTCAGAGATCGAGCGTCAACACCTCGCCGAGCGCGCGCGAACAGCACGGCAGGAACTGGTCGTGCAGCGCCTGTTCCTGCGCCGTGAGAAAGGCATCGCGGTGCTCGACCCGGCCCTCGAGCACCGGTGTGAGGCAGCTTCCGCAGACCCCTTGCTCGCAGGACGATGCGATCTCGATGCCCTCGCGCCGCAGCGCCTGCAGCGCCGTCTCGTTGGCCGCGACCGCGATGCGCCTGCCGCTGCGCGCCGCGACCAGTTCGAAGCCGCGATCGCCGTGGGCCGCTGCCACCGGTTGGAAGGACTCGTGGTGCAACCTGCGCTCGTCCCAGCCCGCGGCCTTCGCGGTGTGCAGCACATGGTCCATGAAGCCCTGCGGGCCGCAGACATAGAGCCGCGCGTCGCCGGGCCGGCCGGCCAGCACCCGCGCGGCATCGAACGCCCTCTCGTCGTCCGGATGCAAGTGCACTGCGCGCGCGAACGGCGAGCGCAGCAACTCGTCGACGAAAGCCATGGCGCCGCGCGAGCGCGCGCAGTAGTGCAGCTCGAATGGCGAGCCCGCCGCATGCAGTGCCGCCGCCATGCTCAGCAGCGGCGTGATGCCGATGCCGCCCGCGACGAGCAGCGACCATGGGCTTTGCGGCTGCAGCGGGAACAGGTTCCTCGGTACCGAGATCCGCAGCGCGCTGCCCGCCTGCAGCCGGGCGTGCACCGCCTCGGAGCCGCCGCGCGAGGCGGCGGTCTTCAGCACCGCGATGCGATAGCGCGCGGGCGCCGCGCACGGCGCGCCGAGCAGCGAGTACTGCCGCACGAAGCCATCGACATGCACATCGATGTGGGCCCCGGCATCGAAGGCCGGCAGCGGCGTGCCGTCGCGCGCCTCGATCTCGAGGGCGCAGATGTCCGGCGCCACGCTCGCGCGCGCGGCGATGCGCGCCTCGATCGGCCGCGTGCCGGTCATTCGGCTTGCACGGCGTTCGACAGGATGCCCACGCCGTCCACCTCGATCTCCACCACGTCGCCCGCGCGCAGGTACAGCGGCGGCTGGCGCTTGAAGCCCACGCCGCCGGGCGTGCCGGTCACGATCACGTCGCCCGGCTCGAGCGCGGTGAAGGTCGAGATGTAGGCGATCAGGGTGGGCATCGGGAAGATCAGCTGCGCGGTCGTCGCCTGCTGCACCACCTCGCCGTTGAGCCGCGTGGCCAGTCCCAGTTCCTGCCCGTCGGCGATCTCGCCGCGCGTGACCATCCAGGGCCCGAAGCCTCCCGTGGCGGGAAAGTTCTTGCCCGGCGTCCACTGCGTGGTGTGGGCCTGCCAGTCGCGCACCGAGGCATCGTTGTAGGGCGCATAGCCGACCACGTGCGTCCAGGCATCCTGCTCGCGGATGCGCCGGCCGCCGCGGCCGATGACGATCGCGATCTCGCCCTCGTAGTCGAGGCAGGTGGATTCGCGCGGCAGCACGATCGGCTGGCCGTGGCCGACCTGGGAGGACGCCACGCGCAGGAACACGGTCGGCTGGCCGGTCTTCTCGCGCCGCGCCTCGACGCGGTGCTCCTCGTAGTTGAGGCCGATGCAGAAGATGCGCGGCGCGTCGGGCACGACCGGCAGCAGCGTCACCTCGCCGAGCGCGACGCCGGGGACGGCGCTCCTGGCCAAGACCTCGATCGCGGGCAGGTCCAGTTGGGCGAGCGCGCTGCGCAGCGTGGGACAGCGCCCCTGCGACGCGGCCTGCAGGTCGACGATGCGTTCATCGACGAGCGCGCCCCAGCGCGCCCGTCCCTGGTGGGAATAGCTCAGAAGTTTCATGACGGAAGACGGCCCCCTGACGAGGGGCGGGTGGAAGAAAAACGGAAGAAGAGCCGCGCTCAGTCGGCCGTGACGCCGGCCGACTTCACGATGCGGCCCCACTTGTCGTACTCGGCCAGGAAGTAGCTCCTGAACTGCTCGGGCGTGCCGCCGCGCACGCTCGCGCCCTGCGAGGCCAGCGTCTCCTGCAGTTCCTTCTCGCCGAGCGCCGCGTTGACCGCGGCCGAGAGCTTGTCGATGACGGGCCGCGGCGTTCCGGCCGGCGCCAGCAGCCCGAACCAGGTGCCGGCCTCGAAGCCCGCGACCCCGGCCTGCTGCATGGTCGGTACCTGCGGGAACTGCGGCGAGCGCTCGGTGGAGGTGATCGCGAGCGCGCGCAGCTTGCCGGCCTTGACCAGCGGCGCCGAGGTGCTGAAGACGTCGAACATCAGGTCGATCTGCCCCGCCACCAGGTCGACCAGCGCGGGCCCGCTGCCCTTGTAGGGCACGTGCACCATGTCCACGTCGGACAGCGTCTTGAAGTACTCGCCGGCCAGGTGCGCGGCACTGCCGTTGCCGAAGGATCCGTACGACAGCTTGCCGGGGTTGGCCTTGGCCTGCGCGATCAACTCGGCCACGCTGTCGGCCTTGAGGCCAGGCTTCACGGCCAGCAGCAGCGGTTGCGTGGCCACCAGCGCGATCGGCTCGAAGGACTTGACCGGGTCGTAGCTCAGCTTCGCATAGGTGTGCGGCGTCACCGTGAGCGGACCCGCGGCGCTGAACAGCAGCGTGTAGCCGTCGGCCGATGCCTTGGCCACGAAGTCCTGGCCCAGGGTGCCGCCGGCGCCCGCGCGGTTCTCGACCACCACGGCCTGCCCGAGCCGTTCGGACAGCGACTTGGCCATGAGCCGCCCCGTCTGGTCGGTCGAGCCGCCGACCGCGTAGGGAATGATCAGCTTGATGGGTTTGGACGGGTAGGTGCTCGCATGGACGGTGGCGGCACCGACCAGCGCGCAGGCCGCGAACGCCAGCGCGGCGGACCAGCGGAACTTCTTCAGGGGGTTCATCGTGTCTTGTCTCCAGGATTTCTTGTCGGGAACGGGGAAGCGGAAAAAGCTAGCGAGCGCTGGCGGCCTCCTCGGCGCTCGGTGCGCCCGGCGCCGCCGCGATGCGGCCGACGGTGTCGCCGAAGCGCTCGAGCATCACCTGCTCGAAGGACACGCCCTCGGAAGCGAACCAGCTTCCCGAGCGCAGCCGGTAGGCCTCGTGCCGCAGCGGCGCCTCGGGCTCGATGCCGCGCGCCAGTGCCTTCGCACCCGTGAGCACGGTGCGGCGAAAGCGCACCACGGCGGCATCGGAGGCCGAGAGGTGCTCCTGCGTGCGATCCGCGATGCGGCCCTGGCTGTCCTGGATCATCGCGTCCTGCTCGGCCACGCCGCGCACGCCGGTGAAGCTGATGTGCTTCTGGTGGACGCGATCGATCAGGTATTCGTTCGAGCGGTTGCGGATCGGAATGAAGTCCGCGTCCACCTCCGCGATCACGCCGTGGCCTTCCTTGAACTTCGCGACCTCCTCCTCGCCGAGCGGGCGATCCGGATTCCACGCATAGGTGTAGATCCAGCAGTTCTCGTCGTCGATCGGCACCCAGGTGTAGCCGAAGTGGGTCTCGCCGGGCAGCGTGGAGGGCGTGGTGCTGTGCGAGGGCAGCGCGAACTGCGCGCTGCGCCAGTAGCGCACGCCATCGTCGGCGCGGCGCGCGCCACCCACGACGAAGCCGACCTCGTGCTCGAGGATCGAGAACAGCGGCAACGGATCCTCGCGGATCCAGCGCAGGCGCTTCTCGTCGGCCGGCGCGTCGGGGTTCGCGTTCGAGGGCACGCCCGGCGCCGGCATGTGCAGGAACGAGAAGTGCGAGGTATCGAGCGCGCCCTCGATCGATTGCGCCCAATTGCATTCCTGCAGCTTCTTGGTGACGTAGCGGTGCGACTCCGGCAAGGCCGCGAACTCGAGCTGCGGCAGTTCGGGCAGTTCGCGCTCCCACGGATCGGGTCCCATGTAGGCCCAGACCACGCCGCCGTGCTCGCGCGTCGGGTAGGCCTTGAGCCGCAGCGTCTGGTGGTAGCTCGCGCCGGGCGGCACGTTGGGCAGCTCCACCGGGCGCCCCTGCAGGTCGAACTGCCAGCCATGGAACACGCAGCGGATCGCGCAGTTCTCGTTGCGTCCGAAGTACAAGTCCGCGCCGCGGTGCGGGCAGCGCGCGTCGACCAGTCCGACCACGCCCTCGCTGTTGCGGAAGACCACCAGCCTCTCGCCCATGATGTTCACGCGCATCGGCGCGCCGTCGCGCTCCGGCAGTTCGCGCGACAGCGCCACGGGCTGCCAGAAGCGGCGAAAGAACTGGCCCATCGGTGTCTGGGCCCCGGTGCGGGTGAGCATGTCGTTGTCGGCGGCGCTGAGCATCGCGGTCGTCTCCTCGTGGTTGTGTTCAGTGCGCGGCCGCTGGCGTGCGCGGATCGCGGATGCCGTGATCGGCGGCCCATTGCAGCGTGTCGAGCGTGTGGCCTGAAGGCGCGTACTCGCAGCCGATCCATCCCTCCCAACCCATCTGCTCGATCAGTTCGAACAGGTAGGGGAAACGGATCTCGCCGGTGCCCGGTTCGTTGCGGCCCGGCACGCTGCCGACCTGGATGTGCCCGATGTGAGGCCATGCGGCCTTCAGGCGTTCGGCTATGGCACCTTGCTCGGTCTGGATGTGGAAGGTGTCGAAGCACAGCTTCACGTTGCCGCGGCCCAGCGCCTCGACCACCGCCACGCCCTCCTCGATGCGGTGATAGAGGAAGTCGGGAAAGCGCGCGCGGCAGCAGGGCTCGAGGATCAGCGTGAGCCCGCTGGCGCGGGCCTGGTCGGCGGCCCAGGCGATGTTCTCCTTGAACAGGTCCATGCAGCGCGCGCGGTCCATGTCCCGCCCGATGTTGCCGGGCATCACGTGGATCATCGCACCGCCCACCTGCGCCGCGTAGTCGATCGCGGTGTGGATGCTCTGCCGGAAGCGCGCCTCGAGTCCCGGCAGCGCCGCGTAGCCGCGCTCGCCGGCGTCCCAGTCGAAGGGCGAGAGGATCTGCACCAGCGCAAGCCCGTTGGCCTCGAGCCGGGCCGCGATCTCGCGTGCCGGGTATTCGTAGGGAAAGGCCACCTCCACGCCGCGGAAGCCGGCCCTGGCGGCCGCCTCGTAACGCTCGAGCATCGGGTATTCGGTGAACAGCCACCGCAGGTTGGGATCGAATCGCAGCATCGTGGAATCGCTTCGTGTTGGTCTCGGATGAAGGGCATCGTAGGTAGCGGGTATTGCTAAGACAAGCTAGACTTTTTTAGGCCCTGTTGAGCTTGTCTTATGAATATCGGAAACGTGTCCCTGCGCCAGTTGCGCGCCTTCGTCGCCATCGCCGATGCCGGCAGCTTTGCCGCGGCGGCGCGCCGGCTCCATCTCACGCCTTCGGCGCTGAGCCTCTTGATCCGCGATCTCGAACGCAACGTGGGAGTGCGGCTGTTCGACCGCACGACGCGGTCGACCGCCCTCGCGCTGGCGGGCAGCGAGTTCTATCCGCTCGCGCGGCAGGTGCTCGACGATCTCTCTCGCGCGCTCGAGAGCACGCAGGACCTCGAGCAGAAGAAGCGCGGCACGGTGCGCATCGCCTGCACGCCGCTCTATGCGGCGACGACGCTGCCCGAAATGATCCATCGCTACCGCCGCCGGTATCCGGCGATCGCGGTCTACGTGCTCGATTCGCTGAACCAGCAGGCCACCGCGCGGGTCGTGAGCGGCGAGGCCGACCTCTGCATCGCGCCGCAGCGCCCGACGCCGCCCGAATTGCTGCAGCAAAGCCTGATGCGCGATCGCATCCGGCTGGTGTGCCCGGGCGACCATGCGCTGGCCGCGCGCGCCCGCGTGAGCTGGGCGCAGGCGCTGCAGCATCCGTTCGTGAGCCTCACGCCCGACTTCACGAACCGGCTGCAGGCCGATCTGTTCAAGCACTCGGATGCGCTGGCGCTGCATCCGGCGCACGAGGTGTCGTTCATCACCACCGCGCTCGGCATGGTGCGCGGCGGCTTCGGCATCACGGCCCAGCCCAGCCGCGTGCTGCCGATGCTCGAATCCTTCGGCCTGGTGTCGCGGCCGCTGACCTCACCGACGGTGGATCGCCACCTGTCGCTGTTCTGCGCGCGGGCCCGCGCACTGTCGCCGGCGGCCGAGAGCTTCAGGGACTTCCTGGTCGGCGAGCTGTCCGATTCACCGGCCGAACTGCGCCCCGGCGCGGGATGAGTCCCGCGCTCAGCGCTCGAGGTAACCGTAGGCCGACAAACAAGCCTTCAGCGGCGCGCTCGCGCCCGTGCCGTACTCGAGCCGCTGCGGCGTGGTCGACTGCCGGTTCTTCTCGTCCTGTTCCGCCAGCGTCTTGCCCACGCGGTACTGGCACAGCAGCATCAGGTTCTCGGGCACCGACACGCCCGCGGTGTTGGTGAAGGACTTGGGCCGGTCCGAGTGGTAGGTCTCGCTCGGTGCCGCGGCCTTCGGCGCATCCTTGGACGGGCCGGACTTCGGCCACAGGCTGCAGCCCGACAGCGCCACGACGATGGCCACGAGGCCGCAAAACTTTGGATGCACTTCGATCTCCTGAGGGGTTGCGAGACGCAACGGCTTGCGCTCCCGCCGGCCGCGATGGGGCCGGCGGAATATAGCGGACGCACGGGTCGCGCGCTCGATCGCCCCTTCAGTCCGACAGTGCCCGCATCCGCGCGTACAGGTCGGCCTTGCCCTCGAAGCCGATGCCCGGCAGCGGCGGCAGCGTGACGTGGCCGTTCTCCACCTGCACGCCGTCGGGGAAGCCGCCGAAGGGCTGGAACAGGTCGGGGTAGGACTCGTTGCCGCCGAGCCCCAGCCCGGCCGCGATGTTGAGCGACATCTGGTGGCCGCCATGCGGGATGCAGCGGCTCGCGGACCAGCCGTGCTGCTTGAGCATGTCGAGCGTGCGCAGGTACTCGACCAGGCCGTAGCTGAGCGCGCAGTCGAACTGCAGCCAGTCGCGGTCGGGCCGCATGCCGCCATGGCGGATCAGGTTGCGCGCATCCTGCATCGAGAACAGGTTCTCGCCCGTGGCCATCGGGTTGGCGTAGTAGTTGCGCAGCGTGGCCTGCAGCTCGAAGTCGAGTGGATCGCCGGCTTCCTCGTACCAGAACAGGTCGTACTGCGACAGCGCCTTGGCATAGGCGATCGCCGTGTCGAGGTCGAAGCGGCCGTTCGCATCCACGCAGAGCTTCTGGCCGTCCTGCAGCACGCTCAAGATCGAGTCGATGCGGCGCAGGTCCTCGTCCAGCGAATCGCCGCCGATCTTCTTCTTGACCACCGTGTAGCCGCGGTCGATGTAGCTGCGCATCTCGTCCTTGAGCTTGCCGTGGTCCTGGCCCGGGTAGTAGTAGCCGCCGGCCGCATAGACGAAGACCTTCGGGTTCGGCGTGCCGTTGCCGTAGCGCTCGGCCAGCAGCTGAAACAGCGGCTTGCCCTCGATCTTCGCCACCGCGTCCCACACCGCCATGTCGATGGTGCCGATGGCGACCGAGCGCTCGCCATGGCCGCCGGGCTTCTCGTTCTTGAACATCGTGTCCCACACCTTGTGCGGATCGAGGTTGCGGCCGCTCGCGTCGAGCAGCGTGTCGGGCTCGGCCTCGAGGATGCGCGGAATGAAGCGCTCGCGCATCAGCGTGCCCTGGCCGTAGCGGCCATTGGAATTGAAGCCGTAGCCGACCACCGGCTTGCCGTCGCGGACCACGTCGGTGATCACCGCCACGAGGCTCAGGGTCATCTTGCTAAAGTCGATGTACGCATTGCGGATGGGCGAACTGATCGGAAGGGTCTGTTCGCGGATCTCGACGATCTTCACGGGAGGTCTCCAGGAGCTGAGGAAGACCCGATGGTGGCCGCGTGGCGCCGATCCGGCCAATGCCCTTTTTCTAGACTTCGATGCCTTGAAAGCACCGCCATGAATTTCCTCTGGCTCGACGACTTCCTGGTGCTGGCCGAAACGGGCAACTTCTCGCGCGCGGCCGAGGAGCGCCACCTGACCCAGCCGGCCTTCAGCCGCCGCGTGCGCGCGCTCGAGGAATGGCTGGGCACCGAGCTGTTCGACCGCAGCGGCCAGCCCGCCACGCTCACGCCCGCGGGCGAATGGTTCGGCACGGTCGCGCGTGAACTGCGCGCGCGAGTCGACCGCATTCCCGCCGATGCGCGCGCCGTCAACGAAGCCGATGCCGCGACCCTGCGGCTCGCCGCCACGCATGCGCTCTCGTTCACCTTCCTGCCGCGCTGGCTGCGCACGCTCGAATCGCGCGTGGCACTGGGCCCGGTGCAGCTCATGTCGGACCTGTTGCCGCGCTGCGAGCTGCTGCTGTCGCAGGGCAAGGTGCAGTTCGTGCTGAGCCATGCGCATCCCGAGGCCGCGAACTCTCTCGATAACTCGGGAGCGCTGTCGACGCAGGTTGGCGCCGATGCGCTGGTGCCAGTAAGCGCGCGCGGTGCCAGGGGCCGCGCGCGGCATGTGCTGGGCAAGAGCGCCGCCGCGCCCGTGCCGCTGCTCGCCTACAGCCAGGAATCGGGGCTGGGGCGCATCGCGCAGGCCGTGCTGGGCCGCAGGCTCGATGCGCTGGCACCGAAGGTGGTGTTCACCGCGCACCTGGCCTCGGTGCTGCGGACCATGGCGCTCGATGGGCGGGGGATTGCGTGGCTGCCGAGGACATTGATCGACGAGGACATCGCGGCGGGAACGCTGGTGCCGGCCGGTGGCGAGGAATGGGTCGTGCCGCTGCAGGTGCGGCTGTACCGCGGGCGCGAGCCGATGGGCACGGCGGTCGAGGCGTTCTGGAAGGCGGCGCATCCCTCCTCGATCACGAGCCTCCACACCGGACACCATCAAGGTCCCGCCACTCCCAAACCACCCACACCAGCAAGGAGACCCGCATGAGAAAGCTCAAGATCATGGAGCACGTATCGCTAGACGGCGTGATCCAGTCCTCCAGCGAGGACGGCTTCCCGCACGGCGACTGGACCGCGCCCTACCGCACGCCCGAGGGCCGCGATCAAGTCCTCACCGCGCATGGCGAACGCTTCGACCTGCTGCTGGGCCGTCGCACCTACGACCTGTGGTCGGACTACTGGCCCAAGGCGCCGGGCGGGCCGATGGCGGACGGCCTGAATGCGGCGACCAAGTACGTCGTGACGCATCGCCCCGACAGCCTGGCCTGGGGTCCGTTCGAAGGCCTCGGGCCGGACATCGCCGAGAGCGTCGGCCGCCTCAAGTCGAGCGCCGGCCCGGACCTCGTGCTCTGGGGCAGCTCCACGCTGACATCGACGCTGCTCGAGCACGGGCTGGTCGACGAGATGATGCTGATCGTCTATCCGGTGCTGCTGGGCACAGGCAAGCGCCTGTTCGCGCAGGGATTGCCGGCGCGCGCCTTCGAGCTGGTCAGAAGCAAGACGACGCCGTCGGGGCTGGTGCTCGGCAGCTACAGGTTCGCTGGTGCTTTGAAGACTTGATGGTCAAGCGGCGCGGCGTTCCGATCGACAAGGACGGCCAAACTTCGAGGGCTCACGAAAAGAGGCCTTGTCCTTGGTTGTCTCCAGCCAGATCAGCGAACACTTCGTCAGCATCGCGAAACCGCCCTTGCTCGATCTCGCGATGTCCCAATGCCAGGAGCTTCAGCAACGCGATCGTCTTTTCGCGCTCCTCATAGCTGCGGACATCCATCACCACGAGCTTCGCTTCCCCGTCTTGCGTGATCAGCAGCGGTTCGCGACTCTCCGAGATGTCCTTGACGATATCCGTCGCGTGGTCCTTGAGATAGCTGATGGGTTTGACTTGGGTCGACAACTTCATCGGAGTGGCCCTTCCATGAACACGAAGGATCCATTCTGAACTGGATGAAGTCTCTCGACCCTGTCGCTCAAACCACACCCTGCGCCAACATCGCATCCGCCACCTTGACGAACCCCGCCACGTTCGCCCCATCGACATAGCTCACGCGCCCACCCTCGCGGCGCCCGTGGGCCAGACAGGCCTCATGGATGCTGCGCATGATCTGCAGCAGGCGCGCATCGACCTCCTCGCGCGGCCACGACAGGCGCGCGGCGTTCTGGCTCATCTCCAGGCCCGAGGTGGCGACGCCGCCGGCATTGCTGGCCTTGCCCGGCGCATAGAGCACGTCGGCCGCCTCGAACACCTTGACCGCCTCGATGGTGGACGGCATGTTCGCGCCCTCGGCCACGCAGACCACGCCGTTCTTCACCAGCGTCTTCGCATCCTCGACGTCGAGCTCGTTCTGGGTCGCGCTGGGCAGCGCGACGTCGACCGGCACATGCCACGGCGTGGCACCGGCGACGAACTTCGCACCGACGCGCTCGGCGTAGTCGCTCACGCGGCCGTAGTGGTGGTTCTTCACGTCCATCAGCACCGCGAGCTTCTCGGCGGTGAAGCCCGACTCGTCGACCACCGTGCCGCTGGAGTCGGACACCGTGACCACCTTGGCCCCGAGCGCCATGGCCTTCTCGATCGTGTACTGGGCGACGTTGCCCGCACCCGAGACCGACACGCGCAGCCCCTCGAAGCCGAGCCCGCGCGTCTGCAGCATCTCCTGCGCGAAATAGACGTTGCCGTAGCCCGTGGCCTCGGGCCGGATCAGCGAGCCGCCGAACGAGAGGCCCTTGCCGGTGAACACGCAGTCGGCGCGGTTGGTGAGCTTCTTGACCATGCCGGTGAGGTAGCCCACCTCGCGCCCGCCCACGCCGATGTCGCCCGCGGGCACATCGGTGTAGGCGCCCACGTGGCGGAACAGCTCGGTGGCGAAGGCCTGGCAGAAGCGCATGACCTCGCCCTGGCTGCGGCCCTTGGGATCGAAGTCGGAGCCGCCCTTGCCGCCGCCCATCGGCAGCGTGGTCAGCGCGTTCTTGAAGGTCTGCTCGAAGGCCAGGAACTTGAGGATCGACAGGTTCACCGACGGATGGAAACGCAGGCCGCCCTTGTACGGGCCGATGGCCAGGCTGTGCTGGATGCGGTAGCCGCGGTTGACCTGCACGTCGCCGTGGTCGTCGGTCCAGCAGACGCGGAAGGTGATCACGCGCTCGGGCTCGACCAGCCGTTCCAGCAGCGCCTGCGTCTGGTAGCGCGGATGCTGTGCGATGAAGGGCCACAGGCTCTGGATGACCTCCGTCACGGCCTGCAGGTATTCGGGCTGCCCGGGATTGCGCTGAGCCACGTGGGCCAGGAAGTCTTGGGCGCTGGCGTGCTTCATTCCTTTATCTCCAAAAAGGTGCGTTCTGACCAAAATCGTGCATTCTCATGCACGGACGGCTCAAGGTTATGCACCAAAGTAATGAAACCTGTAGGGATAAGGTTCGAATGCGCACCAACTTGGATTGAAAACGAATTCGCCGCCAGCGGATGTCTGTCCGGTGGCGGCGAAGCTGGAGCTGCGAGCCGCACGACGCGGCCCGCGGGTTCGGCCCGTCAGGGCTGCACGTACGACTTGGTGCTGTACAGCGCTCCGTCGAGCTTGCGCAGCTGCGGCAGCCCCGTTCCGGCGTCCTTGGCCTGACGGTCGATGTAGGTCTGGAACACGTCCGCGTCGAGCACGCCGATGTCGAGACGGCGCGCCGCGGGGATGGCCGCCAGGGTCTTGTAGCCGTCGCCGCCCGTGGCATTGAAGCTCAGCACGAACAGCTTGTAGGTCTTCGTCAGGTCCAGCGGTCCCCAGGTGTTGGCCGCGGCATTGCGCACCTCGATGTTGGTGACGCGGCTGCCCTCGGCCCGGGTCGCGTTCACGTCGAAGCGCAGGTTGCCGGTGTAGGGATACGGACCGGTCGAACCGTTGGGACCGTAGACCGCCTGCATGCCGTCCTCGAGCATGTTCTTGACCTCCTGGCCGGTCACGTCGAGGCGGAACAGCATGTTGCCGAAGGGCAGCACCTCGATCACGTTCGCGGCGGTCACGCGGCCGTTGAGCGGCACGCGCACGCCGCCGCCGCTCTGCAGCGAGATGTCGGCGCCGCCGTACTCGGCATTGGCCACGTCGACGTAGGCCTGGGCCACGAGCTGCTGGATGTCGCCGCCGCGCAGGCTGACCTCGCCCAGCGCATTGCAGGCCGCGCCCGAGCGGCTGTAGTCGGCGCTGCCGACGCCACCCGGCACGCGGCGCGAGCAGAGCTCGACCGGCACCGTGGCCACCTCGCTCTTCGTGAACGCATCCACCTTGTCCTTGAAGGGCTTGAGCACCGCCGTGGCCGCCACGCTGGGCGTGGTCATGCGCAGGAAGCCGCTCGCCGCGATGTCGGCCAGGATCGCGGTCTTCTGCTCGGGCGTGGCCAGCGGCGGCGGCGTGGAGGTGGACGAAGTGCCGACCCTGAACTCGTCGCCGATCAGCACGTGCGGCGTCCCGGCGCAGTTCGTCACATTGCCCTGGGCATCGAAGGACACCTTGAGCTCGCCCACCGCCTGGCTGTATTCCCAGGCCTGCACCAGGCAGACGGGCTTGCCGTCCTTGTCGGTCGCGCGCGTGGGATAGGCACCCGCGGGCGAGCCCACGCCATAGGCCGTCAGCGCGGCCGGACCGACCAGCGTGTGCGAGTCGCCGCCGACCACGACGTCCACGCCGCTGAGCTTGGCGATCACGGTCTTGTCGTACTCGTAGCCGATGTGGCTCATCACGATGATCTTGTTCACGCCGCGCGCCTTCAGCGCATCGATCTCGCGCTGGGCCGCGACGGCCTCGTCCTCGAAGGTGGTGTCGGGGTCGGGGCTCGACGAAGCCTTGGTCTTGGCCGCGATCGTCAGGCCCACGAGACCGATCGACTGGCCGCCGCGCTGCAAGACGATGGACTTGTCGACGTAGCCCGGCGCTTTCGAGGGATGGAGCGCGGAGCTGGCGCCGAAGTTGACGTTGGCGCTCAGCACCGGCGTCTTGCACGCGCCCTTGTGCAGGAAGTCGATGAACTTCTTCAGGCCGCTGTCGCCCTTGTCGAACTCGTGGTTGCCGAGCGTGAAGGCATCGAAGCAGACCGTGTTCATCAACGCGGCGTCGGCCTCGCCATCGGCGCCCGCGCGGTTGAAGTAGAGCGTGCCGGTCTGGGCATCGCCCGCGTGCAGCTTGAGCACGTTGGTGGACTTCGCGGCCAGCGCCTCGATGGCGGCCGCGACGCGCGGGAAGCCGCCCGCGTCGACCTGCACCGGACCTGGCGCGCCGCCGCTGGCGCTGCGCAGCTGCAGGGTCTTGGTCTTGCTGTCGAGGTTCGAATGGTGGTCGTTGATGTGCAGGATCGTCAGATCCATCGGCTGGGCCGTGGGCGTAGCGGGCGTATCGCCACCGCCACCCGATGCGGGCGGCGGAATGAAGGCCACCGACGAACCACCACCACCGCCGCAGGCGGCGAGCAACATCGCGGCCGCCAATGCGGACGCGCTCAGAATGCGTTTCAAGACTGATCCCCTCTTATGAAAAGCAGGGATCGTGGGAAGCCCGGATGAAGCCGGGATGACATCCTTACGCCGCGCGGGTGCTACACTCAATAAGAGTAATTCTTATTTACTCTACCCTCCCCCCATGCGCGATCTCGTCCAGGAACTCGTGTCCCATTACGCGGACTTGCGCCGGCAGCTCACGCGCGACCTGAGGGATCCGCACCACGCGGCCGACATCGCGCAATCGAGTTTCGAGCGCGTGTACTCCCAGGCCACGAAGTCGCCGGAGCCCGGCATCGAGTCGCCACGCGCACTGCTTTTTCGGGTGGCGCGCAACCTGTGCATCGACGAGGCGCGCCGCCGCAAGGTGGCGCAGGAATGGGCCGGCACGCACGCCACGATCGACGCTCAGCGCGTGGCGCCGTCGAGCGAATTCGTCGTGGCGCAGCGGCGCGTGCTGTTGCGCGTGGTCGAGACCATGGAGAAGCTGCCACCGCGGCGCCGCGAAGTGTTCCTGCTGTTTCGCGCCTACGGCCACACGCGTGCCGAGATCGCGCAACGGTTGGCCATCACCGAGATGGCGGTGGCCAAGCACTTGCTGCGCGCCACCATCGATTGCTCGCGCGTGTTCGCCGAACTGCGCGCCGAGCTGATCGAGCCGCCGCACGTGCAGAACCTCGCGGGCCTCGCGCCCACGCTGTCGGAAGACTTCTCCTGAGCGCCGGCATGACGATCGGCGGCGCGAGCGAACGGTTGATCGAGCGCGCGCTCGCGTTGATCGTGGAAAGCGAAAGCGCCACCGGAGAAGAAGCCCGGAATGCGCAACTGGCCCTGAGCCGATGGCACGGCCGATCGCCGGCGCACGCGGCGGCGCTGCTGGAGGCGCGCCATCGCTGGGATTCGCTCGGCGGCATGGCCGAGGACCTGCGCGCGCATTTCGACACGCCGGCCGCGAGCATGGCCGCCGCGGCCTCGAGCCGCGGGTCGCAGCGCCGCAAGCTGCTGCTGTCCATCGCGGGGCTGATGGGCGGCGGCTTGCTCGCGGCGCGCGGCGCACAGTGGTACTGGCAGCAACCGGTGTTCCAGGCTGCCTATGCCACCCGCACCGCGCAGACCTTGCAGGTGACGCTCGCCGACGCTGGCGCAGCAGGCAGCCGCCTCGACATGGCGCCGCAAAGCGCCGTCGAAGTCACGCTGTACCGCGAGCGCCGCGTGGTCGAGATGGCGCGCGGCGAAGTCCGCTTCGAGGTGGCGCACGACGCGCGGCGTCCCTTCGAAGTGCGCACGCGCAGCGCCGTCATCGAGGTGGTCGGCACGGTCTTCACCGTGCGCGACCGCAACGGCCCCCTCACGGTAGGCGTCGAGCGTGGCCATGTGCGCGTGCGGGTCCGGCCCCGCGAGCGCACGGAAACGAGCCCCGCCCAGGTCATCGATCTGCGCGGCGGCGAACTCGTGGTGGTGCGCGACGGCCGCGCCGAGCCCGTGCGGCGGGCCGACACGCCATCGCTCTCGGCCTGGCGCGACGGCTGGCTGGTGTTCGACAACACGCCGCTGGAGGAAGCGCTCCCGGCGGTCAACAGCTATCGCAGCCGCCCGATCGTGGCCATCGATGCGCACGTGAACGCCCTGCGGCTGTCGGGCCGCTTCCGCGCCGACGACTCGGCCGGCCTGGTGGCACTGCTGCCGACGATCCTTCCGTTGACCGCCGCCGCCCGGCCCGACGGCGGCGTGGAACTGCGGGCACGCTGAAAAAACGCACGCGGGGTGTCTCTGTCTGGCGAGGTTGAACGTCTTTAGGTGAAGAAGCACCCGGGCCCGATCCTTTTCGGGTCCGGACGCCGACCAGCACTTCGCGTTCATCCTGCCCCGGAGCCCCGACCCATGCGTTCTTCGCCCAGCCACCGCCTTCCGAGCGCCACGCTCGCCGCGGCCCTCGCCATCACCTTTGTCTGCGGGAGCGGCAGCGCCGCCGCCCAGCCCGCGGAACAGGCGACGGCCCCGAGTTTCGACATCCGCGTGCCCGCGCAACCGCTCGCGGCCGCGCTCAACGAACTGTCGCGCCAGACCGGTGCCCAGGTGCTCGCCGCGGGCGACGCGGTGACGGGCATCGACGCCCCCGCGGTGTCGGGCCGGCTCACGCTGCAGCAGGCACTGGACCGGCTGCTGGCCGGCAGCGGCCTGATGGCCGTGCGCAACGGCCCGCTGCAGGTCACGATCCGGCGCGCATCGGGAGACGCTGCCGGCGCCTCGCTGCCGACGGTGACGGTCGAGGCCGGTACCGCCAGCGGCGCCGACGGCACGACCGAGGGCACCGGCTCCTACACCACCCGCTCGACGGCGACCTCCACGCGCATGGACCTGTCGCTGCGCGAGACACCGCAGTCGGTGACCGTGATCGGGCGCCAGCAGATCGAGGACCAGAACCTCGTGACGCTCGACAACGTGCTGCGCCAGACGCCCGGCATCGTGGCCGACCGGCTCGACGAGCGCGTCACCTTCAGCTCGCGCGGCTTCGCGCTGGGCACCATGATCGACGGCGTTCCGACCCTGGCCTTCAACACGGTGGCCGGCGAGGCGAGCATGCTCAGCACCGCCATCTACGATCGCGTGGAAGTGATCCGCGGCTCGGCCGGCCTGCTCAACGGCGTGGGCTCGCCCGGCGGCGTGGTCAACCTGGTGCGCAAGCGGCCGACCTCGCAGTTCTCGGGCCACCTCACGGCCGGCGCCGGATCGTGGAACCGCTACAAGGCCGAAGCCGACGTGGGCGGGCCGCTCAATGCCGCGGGCACGCTGCGCGGCCGGCTCGTGGCCTCGCGCACCGCGGGCGACAGCTTCGTCGATGGCAAGAAGACCGCGGAGGACGTGGCCTACGGCATCCTCGAGGCGGACCTCTCCGCCACCACCACGCTGGCGCTGGGCTTCGAGCACCAGAAGACCGCCACCGACGGCGCCAACTTCGGCCAGAGCCCGCTGTTCTACAGCGACGGCACGCGCTCGCGCCTGCCGCGCTCCTTCAACTCCAGCGCGCCCTGGAGCTACTGGAACATGTACGCCGACAAGATCTTCGCCAACCTCGACCAGCAGCTGGGCGGCGGCTGGCGCCTGAAGCTCGACGCAAGCTATCTCAAGAGCAAGCGCAAGCGGGCCTCGGGCGACCTCAACACCTACTACCCGGTCGACGGCGCGACGGGCGACGCCACGATAGACATCCGCGACAACCCCGCGAACTCCAGGAACACCTCGTTCGATGCCCACCTGCGCGGCCCCTTCGAGGCCTTCGGGCGCACGCACGAAGCGGTGCTCGGCCTCAGCTACAGCGACTACAGCTACGCCATCGATACCAACCTGGCGGCACCCACCGCCTTCGACACGCGACCGCTGAATTTCTACACGCTGCAGTCCTTCCCGGCGGTCACGGTCTTCCCGTACAAGTCGTACACCCTGTCGGGGCAGGTGAGCGAAAAGGCCGTCTATGCCTCGACCCGCCTGCGCCTGGCCGATCCGCTGTCGGTGATCGTGGGCGCGCGCGCGACCTGGTACAAGGACGCCTCGCTCAACCGCAACCAGGTGGCAGCAACGCTGACGCAGAACCCCGGCGCGCACGAGAGCGGCGTCATCACGCCCTATGCGGGCATCGTCTACGACCTGAGCAGAGAGTTCTCGGTCTACGGCAGCTACACCGACATCTTCATCCCGAACACCGTGCGCGACAGCGGCAACAACCTGCTCTCGCCGCAGCGCGGCAAGAACTACGAGATCGGACTCAAGGGCGAGCACCTCGGCGGCAAGCTCAACACCGGCTTCGCCGTCTTCCGCACCAGGGAAAGCAACGTCGCGGTGGAGGACACCAGCGCCGGCCTGCTGCCCGACGGCAGCGTTCCCTACCGCGCGGTCGCGGGCGCGCGCAGCCGCGGCTTCGAGCTGACGGCCTCGGGCGAGCTGGCGACCGGCTGGCAGATGCTGGCGGGCTACACCTACCATGCCAAGCGCGACAACGACGGCGCGCTGCTGAACCCCACCTACCCCACCCGCCTGTTGCGCGTCAGCACCAGCTACCGCCTGCCGGGCGAGTGGAACCGGCTCACCGTGGGCGGCAGCGTGAGCTACCAGAGCGGCATCTACTACGACGAGTACGCGGGCCTGGGCCGCGCGAGCCAGGGCGGGCTAACGCTGCTCGGCCTGATGGCACGCTACGAATTCACGCCGCAACTGAGCGCATCGCTCAACATCGAGAACCTCGGCGACAAGCGCTACTACAGCGGGCTCGGCGGCTACAACGGCTACACCTACGGGCCGCCGCGCAACGTCTGGCTCAAGCTCAGCTACAAGCTCTGAACGGGCGGTGTGCCGTGCACGCCGAGTGCGACCGTCGGTAATGCGGTGGCCTATCTACGGCCTCGAATGACGCGGTGTCCGGGAAGCGGACACCCGCTGTCCCCGAATCATCCGGGTGTCGCCACGGCGGCGATCGCAAGCCGTTGATTTCAAAGGATCCTGGTGCTGGCACGTTGCGCGCTACTGGACCATCCCAACGCTTCCGAGAACCTCCAAATGCCACACCATCATCCCGCCGAGCACAACGACATCTGGTCCGTGGAGGGCCGCTTCCAGCACCTGCTCTACAGCCCCAAGGGCGGCATAGAAGGGCTGTTGATCGACACGGAAGGCATCGCCACGCAGTTCGTGGTCGATCCCCACGACTGCGCGAGCGTCGCCCTGTTGTTGAGCCTTCGTCGCGACCAGGCGCTGGTCGTCGAAGGCCGCGAAACCAGACCCTCGCCGAAGGGCGACGGCGAACACGTGGTCTACCACTTCGAGCGACTGGCCGCCGTCGACGGTCGCGCGACCCAGGCGGCTGCACGACCAACGCAGGTGCGCGGGAAGGTGGTGCGCCTGAACTTTGCCAGGCATGGCGCCGCCAATGGCGTTGTTCTGGACAGCGGCGATTTCGTTCACCTCCGTCCGCAAGGAATGGAGCGCCTGCAACTGAAGCCCGGCGATCAGGTGCTAGCGCAAGGGCCGGCCTCTCCGCTCGCCACGGACGGTGGGTGGGCGATCGAAGCGCACAGGGTCAACGGCGAATTGCTTTGACCGTGCGGGCAGCGCGCGGTATCGGCGCTGACGCTCGAAACCGCCCCGGGGCGACCTAGATCCGTCCGCCGTCCGTCAGCACCGTGCGCCCCGTCACCCAGCGCGCATCGTTCGACGCGAGGAACGCCACCACGTCGGCGATGTCCTCGGGCTCGGCCAGCCGGCCCAGCGGCGTGAGCGCGGTCTCCTCGCGCAGGTGATCGGCGGGGATGCCCGAGGTCATGTCGGTGCGCGTGATGGCGGGCGCCACCGCGTTGACGCGGATGTTGCGCGCGCCGAGCTCCATCGCGAAACCCTTGGTCAGCACCTCGACCGCGCCCTTGGCCGCGGAATACAGCGCGGTGCCGCCGCCGGGGATGTGGACCAGGTCGGTCGACACGTTGACGATGGCGCCGCCCGCCTTCGGGATGTGCGGCAGCACGGCCTGCGTCAGCACGATGGTGCTCCAGGCATGGGTGTCCATCTGCTCGACGAACATCGCGCGCGTGAGCTCGCCCACCGGCGCCGCGACGAAGGTACCGGCCGCATGCACGAGGATGTCGATGCGGCCGTAGGCCTCGGCGATGGCGGCCACGGCCGCGTTCGCCGCGGCCTCGTCGGTGACGTCGGCCTGGAACGCGGACGCGCGCCCGCCCTCGGCGACGATGCCGCGCACCACGGCCTCGGCCGCGGCGGCGTTGCTCCGGTGCAGCAGCGCGACGGTGATGCCGTCGCGCGCGAGGCGGCGCGCCACCGCGGCGCCGATGCCGCGCGAGCCGCCGGAAACGACGGCGATCTTCTGGTTCGATGCGTTCATGAGGAAGCTTCTTTCTCTGCAAAAAGGAGATGACAAGGAAGCTTCGAAGGTAGGGCCGCGCGGCGCACTGCACGAGCCGTGCGGGCGCAACGGGGCGTTGCCGCCGCTGCAACGCCAGCAACGGCGCGCGCCCCCGTCAACCCGCGCCGGGCGGCTCGAGTTCGCGGTACCTGGTCTCGAGCAGGGCCAGCACCGCGCGCACCGCGGAGCTCATGCCCTTGCGGCTCGGGTACAGCACGTAGGCCTGCGTGGCCAGCGAGGGCCAGGCCGGCAGCACGCGGCGCAGCCGGCCATCGGCCAGCGCGTCGCGGCAGGCCTCGAGCGGCAGCTGCACCAGGCCCGCGCCGCGCAATGCGGCCTCGCGCAGGGCCTGGTAGTTGTCGCTGATCAGGAGCGGCTGCGGATGGTGCAGCAGCGTCTGGCCATCGCCATCGACCAGCGCCCAGGGCCGCACGCTGTCGGGCCCGCCGCCCTGGCCCAGCGCCGGAAAGCGATGCAGGTCGGCCGGTTCCGTGGGTTCACCATGCGCCGCGAGCAGCGCGGGCGCGCCCACCAGTTCCATGCGCCCCACGCCGATCGGCCGCGCGACGATGTCGGCCGAGGCCAGCGGCTGGCTCGCATAGCGGATCGCGAGGTCGATGCGCTCGCCCAGCAGGTCGACGAAGCGGTTCGACAGGTCGAGCGTGATGCGCACTTTCGGATGCCGCAGGCTGAACTCGCCGAGCCAGCCGCCGAGCAGCAGCTCGCCCGACACCGGCGAGGCGCTGATGCGCACCGGCCCCGCGGGTTCGCCCAGCGTCTCGTCGACGGTGGCGCGCACCGCCTGCGCCTCGTCGGCCATGCTGCGCGCGTGGCGGTAGACGCGCTCGCCCACGTCGGTGACCTGGAAGCGGTGCGCCGAGCGCTGGATCAGCCGCACGCCGAGTTGCTTCTCGAGCGCGCCCACGCGCCGGCTCAGGCGCGACTTGGGCGTGCCGGTCTCGCGCTCGGCCGCCGAGAAGCCGCCCGCCTCGACCACGCGGGCGAACAGGAGCAGGTCGTTGAGGTCTTCCACCATGCCGTCGATGCCTTTCTTGCGTTTTCCTCGAGCGTGGCGCGGCGCCGCGTTTCGCCGGCGTGGCCTGGGCGGTCTGGCGATGGGGGAGCCGATGCCAGGCGCCATTCTCACCATCCCGACACCGGCCGTGCGGGCAGCGACGGCGGCCTCGCATCGCGCGCGAGCGGCGCGCCCTACACTGCCGGCCGATGGTTCCCGCCTCTTTTCACGCATCGCCATGCCCGAGCGCCTGACCTCCTACTTCTGGCACGGCGATGCCCTGCGCAGCCGCAGCGTGAGCGAGGTGGTGCTCGCATCGCGGCTGGAGATTCCCGAGCCGCCGGCGCGCCTGGTCGCCGACTGGCGGCGCGATGCGATCACGCAGCTGATGCTCGAACCCGGCGATGTCGAGCCCCTGTCACTGGCGCGCGCGAGAACGCGCTGGCCCGACTACGGACGCTGCGTGCAGGCCGTGGCCGACTGGGCCCAGGCACAAGGACTGCCCGGCCTGCCAGGCGACGCCGACGTGGCACTGATGGCCTGCCGCGGCGCGCGCTACCACCACGACGGCGCGCAGTACGGCGGCGCGGCCTTCTGCAATCTCTTCCTCGGCGAGGACCTCGGCCTCGACGTGCACTTTCCATCGGCCGGCGTGCGCCTTCCGCTCGCGCGCGGCACGGTCATGCTGTTCGACACCTGCCAGCCGCATGCCGTCATTCGGCGCGATGGCCAGGGCTTCGATGCCGCGGACTTCGGCGCGGAGCGCGACACGCTGCAGGTGTTCCTGACCTGGGAGCTGCCGATCGAGGACGAAGCACTGGTCCGCGCGATGGGGATCCGCTTCGACGTCGATCCCTCGACCGCATCGCGGCTGACGGAGGAACAGGTGCTGGTGAACGGCGAAGCGGCGACGCCGGACCCCGCGTCGGGTCGCTGGATCCGCACCGCCTGAGCGCGCCGGCTCGCGCCCGCGAGGAATGACTTTTAATCATTTCTCGCATGAGTTAATTGTGATTGAGCCGCCACGGCCCCTCACGTATCTTCAGCGCTCGAATCATTGAGAGACAAGCCTTTTTCGAGCCGCATGGCAGCGAAAGCGGCACCAAGAAGTGCATGAGAATTCTGGCCGAGGGTCTGCAATTTCCTGAAGGGCCGGTGGCGCTGGCCGATGGCTCGGTGCTGCTGGTCGAGATGCGCGCGGGCCTCGTCGTGCGGATCTCGCCCGATGGCGAGCGCCACGTCGTCGCCGACTGCGGCGGCGGACCGAACGGCGCGGCGATCGGGCCCGACGGCGCGCTCTATGTCTGCGACAACGGCGGCAGCGCCTATGTGCCGGGCCGCTTCACCTCGACCGGGCCCGCGGCCGACTACGAGGGCGGCAGCATCCGCCGCTTCGACCTGCACACGGGCGAGCACACGCTGCTCTACACGCATTGCGACGGCCATCGGCTGTCGTCGCCGAACGACCTCGTGTTCGATGCGCAGGGCGGCTTCTACTTCACCGACTTCGGCAAGAAGCATGCGCGGCTGCGCGATTACGGCGGCGTCTATTACGCGCTGTCCGACGGCTTGCACATCGTCGAGGTGGCCTATCCGCTGCTGTCGCCGAACGGCATCGGCCTTTCTCCCGACGCGCGCGTGCTCTACGTGGCCGAGACCGAGACGGCGCGGCTGTGGGCCTTCGACATCGTCGAGCCTGGCACGGTGCGCAAGCATCCCTTTCCCTCTCCGCATGGCGGGCGCATCGTCTGCGGGCTGCCGGGCTTCCAGCGCTTCGACAGCCTCGCGCTCGAGGCCAACGGCAACGTCTGCGTGGCCACGCTGATCACCGGCGCGGTCTCGGTCATCGCGCCCGACGGTGCGCTGCTGCGGCAGCTGGTCTTCCCCGACAGCTACGTCACCAACCTCTGCTTCGGCGGGCCCGGCATGCAGACCGCCTACGTCACGCTGTCGGGCACCGGGCAGCTCGCCGCGCTGCCCTGGCCCGCGCCGGGCCTGCGGCTGCATTTCAACGCGTAGCGCCGAGGCGCATGCACAGAACACCCCTGGAGACTCCCATGATCCGCCGCGAATTCATCGCCACCCTGGCCGGCGCCTGCGCCGCCGCCGCCCTGCCGCCGGCCCACGCCGCGGCGCCCTATCCGAGCCGGCAGGTGCGCGTGGTCGTGCCCTTCACCGCGGGTGGCGGCACCGACGTGGTGGCGCGCGCGATCGCGATGGGGCTGTCAGAGTCGATGGGCCAGTCCTTCTTCGTCGACAACAAACCCGGTGCCAGCACCTTGATCGGCTCGGAGCTGGTGGCCAAGGCGGCGCCCGACGGCTACACCCTGCTGGTCGCGAGCGTGCCGCATGCCACCAACCCGTGGATGATGAAGAGCATGCCCTTCGACACCGCGAAGGCCTTCGCGCCGATCGGCCTCGCGGTGCAGTCGCCGTTCATCATGGTGGCCTCGTCCGGCTCGTCGATCCAGTCCTTCGACGACGCGCTCGCGGCGGCGCGCTCGAAGCGGCTGTCCTTCGCTTCCACAGGCAGCGGCACCGCCGACCACCTGTCGATGGAACTGCTGGCGCTTCAATCGGGCGTGACGATGACGCACGTACCCTACAAGGGCACCGGCCCCGCGCTGGCCGACCTGATGGGCGGCCACGTCGACCTGATGTTCGCGAACGTGGTGGCGGCCGCGCCGCTCGTGAAATCGGGCAAGCTGCGCGCGCTGGCCGCATCGACCGCGCGGCGCTCGCCCTCATTGCCCGAGGTGCGCACCGTCGCCGAGGCCACGGGCAAGCCCTTCGACGTGAGTGCCTGGACCGGCGTGCTCGCGCCCGCGGGCACCGACGCGGCCATCGTGGAACGCCTGAGCAACGAGGTGCGCAAGGCCCTGCAGACCCGCGCCACGCGCGAGGCGCTGACGATCAACGGCGCCGAGCCGGTGGGCAGCACGCCCGCGGAGTTCCAGGCCTTCATCGCGCGCGAGATGAAGACCTGGGGCGAGATCATCGCCAAGGCCGGCATCACGCCGAGCTGAACGGAGCGCCGCATGCCCTACGTCATCCTCGCGCTCGACCAGCCCGACGCGCAGGCGCTGCGCGAAGCGCTCAAGCCGGCGCACCTCGACTACCTGAGCGAACGGCAGGAGCGCATGCTGGCCGGCGGCGCGGTGCTCGACGAGGACGGCCGCGCGATCGGCGCGCTGATCATCGTGGACGCCGACGACCGAGCGGACGCGGAACGCTTCATCGGCGACGACCCCTTCGCGCAGGGCGGCCTGTTCGCCTCGGTGCGCGTCATGCCCTGGCGGCAGGCCTTCTTCGATCGCCGCCGCGCGCCCGCTTCGCCAGGCCATCGGCGTCCGGAGTGAAACCGGCGGACTCGAACGCCGTCGATCAGCCTTGCAACCCGTCCCAGGACCAGCGCGGGATGCCGAGCCCCGCCGGAACATCGCGCTTCGAGTCGGGGTAACGCGCCATCGCCGTGAGCGTCGCCCACGCGAAGTAGTCGTGCAGCACCTGCCGCACAGGGATGGCATCGCCCAGCCCGACGTCGGTCATGGCCTGGTCGAAACAGGCGATGGCGCGAGCGTCCATGTCGCCGTGGTGCCCGTTCCCGCTGTGCATCCGCACGACGCTCGATTCGTTGCCACCGAGTTGCGAGAACAGGGGCGGCCCGCCGAGTGCCTCGGCCCAGTAGGCCGCGAGCCGCTCGGTGTGTTGGGGATGGAAGCCATGGCTGAATGCATGGGCGACGACCTCGTCGGCCAGCACGCGTTCGTGCCATGCGTGGGCGAGACGACGCAAGCCCTCGATTCGCCCGCGGCGTCGAAAACGGTGTGCATCGGCGATTCTGGCGCGGCGCGAGGCCATGCGGCAACCGGTCCTGACCCGCGTGGAACTGCTGCCAGAAGAAGTCCTGAAGCGTCCATTTTTCGGACTTTTTTCACGATTTCTGCCAGGTTATGCCTCGCGGAGTGCATCCAACCCCAAGGTAGGCTGCGTTACCTACTTAATGAAAAAGACTGACGTCCTGGCGACCTCCATGGCCCTGGCAAGAGAAGGACTTGCCCTCCAACCGTCCGATGCTTTCGAGTTCATCGCGGAACTCATCGCCGAGGAAAACCCCGCCTCCGATTTCTATGACCGGAAGGTGGAACGCCTGCTCAAGCTGGGCGCATGCATCTGGAGCCTGCGGCGCGACCTGATCGCGCGCTAGCTGTGAAGGCCCAATAGGTTGTTTCGGGTGTTCACCCGGAGAAGTTTTGAGAGACTGGAAATCGCCAAACCCCCAATCCACTCAAGACCCCGACCCGGATGAACACCCACAAGAATGCCCGATTGACGTACCTGCGGCGCCTAAAGATGGTTCAAGACATCACTGAACGTGGCGTCAGTGCATCAGATGCTGCCGCCTCGCACGGCGTCAGCACCGTCACGGCCCGCAAATGGCTGGCGCGCTACCTCGTCGATGGTGCGGCAGGCCTGCT
>JAESFO010000248.1_pt1 | contig 99514 bp, 85 predicted proteins | sample 9269421 | NCBI WGS metagenome assembly JAESFO01 (sample SAMN14502839, study PRJNA617101) | algae metagenome | isolation source: Nostoc desertorum CM1-VF14 and co-occurring heterotrophs from rocky... | place: USA: Clark Mountains, San Bernardino, California | collected 2000-06-05 | reverse complement strand
TTACTCGAACCTTGGAGCTAGATGGATTAAATCTTACCCTAGCCTGGATAGTGGCACTTTGTTTCTAACTTGATTGCTGATCAGGTAAGTCCGCTTGTCAATAGGGTTTGAGACGCGCTAACCCTGGCACAACAAGGGGTATCTTGATGCTCTAGTGACTTTGGCGAGCAGTTCTGCTCGAAAACAAAAAGCGATTGGGGAGATTTATGGAATTTTGACTCTAAGAACGATTCATCGGCATAAGTGTTATTTGATCATCAAAAACGAGTATGCTCGGTTGCTAAGTACATAGACTGAGCCATTGCTATCTGTTCGCTACTTTTACGCCATTTATGGTTGCAGGTTGAGCCAACTAATGAGTTATTGTGCTTGAAGCAATCGCGTCCTGCTGCCTTTGCCTGATATAATGCTTGATCCGCTGCCGTAATGATTTCTTCAAAGTTAGAACCCGGCTCAGGAATTACTGTAGACAACCCAGCACTGAGGGTTATATGAGAAGTAAATTGTGAATGACTATGAGTCATTACCAATCTCCTTACCGCAAAGCAAATTTTCTCGGCAATTTTCGTAGCACCAAGTTCGTCTGTGTCAGGCAAAATCACAGCAAATTCTTCACCACCATAACGGGCGACTAAATCAGCAGGACGTTGAACAATATCGAGTATGGCTTTAGCAATTTTTATAAGAGCGCGATCGCCTGCCTGATGGCCATAGGTATCATTATAGGATTTGAAGTAATCTACATCAAGGAGGATAAGAGACAGAGGCTGTTGTTCGCGTGCCATGCGCCACCACTCTTGGTCTATATACTCTTCAAACCGTCGGCGGTTAGCTATTTGAGTTAAGAAATCGATAGTAACTAACGTAACTAATCTCTGCAACTCTTGGTTAGCGGCAAGGAGTTCTTGATGTAGCTGCGATTGCTCAATCAAGCGTCTTATCCGTTGATGCAAGACTTGCCGATTAAGCGGTTTGGTAACATAGTCCATTGCGCCTACTTGAAATACTCGCTCAATTAACTTAGTATCCTCAAGTTCTATAATCATTAAAACTGGAGTGTACTTACTTTCTTCAATACTCAGTAATACAGAGCAATACTCAAACCCATCCATATCTGGCATGATGGCGTCAAGGAGTACTAAATCAGGGTGCAATTGCTGAAAAAGGTTTATTGTCTCGGTGCCATCTTTTGCCTCCACTACTCGATACCCTGATTGTTCTAGCAATCGCAGTTGTTGACGGTTAAATGTTTCATTATCAACAATAAGAACTAAAGATTGCTTTCCTTGATGAGTAGCTTCCATTGTTGTTATCAATTATTTTTCATGTAGTTTTATGTTTTGCCTACAAGTTACAACTTTTGTAGCCTTCAGTCCTAAAAGTAAAGCTATCAAAACAGAAAAACTCTTTAACTGACAGCTAAATACCTGACTCAATATTACACACTCAAACTTAAGAGTCTGTACGGTTTCAGACGTTAGGCTCCTTACAGCACTTCCGCCTGTTATAAGGTACACTAGATTAAAATATAAATACTTTTAAATGAAATCCTACTCTGTTGATATTCGAGAAAAAATAGTTGCAGCACATCTTGAGAAAAAGATCTCAATCAGGAAAGTAGCTAACATATTTTCCGTCTCAAAGAGTTTAGTGCAAAAGCTGGTAAAACAACAAAAACTTGAAGGAAATTTACAATCCAAGCCGCGAGGAAAGCCACAATTTAGTCATTTAACAAATGCTGACACAGAGTTGAGAGAATTAGTTGAATCACATCCAGATGCAACATTGATAGAGTTGTGTGAATTATTTGCAGACCTTACTGGAAATTCAGTAGGTCGAAGTGCAATGTGTCGTGCGTTACAGAAATTAGGATTAAATCGGAAAAAAAAACAAAGCGGAGTACCCAAGCGGGGACAGAGAGAGTTCTGAATTTAAGATTGGATTATTGGGAAAAGGTCAAACATATAGAGCCAGAAAACTTAGTATTTTTGGATGAAACTGGTGTCCTACTTGGGTTAACGAGAACTCATGCCCGTTCACAAATGGGAACAAGAGCTTACTCTCTTAACCCCTTCTTAATTAGGCTCAAAAGTTACAGTAATTGGAGCAATTAGTATTAAAAAAGTAGTTGCATTAATGACAATGAATGGTTCAATGGATGGCATTGCATTTGAATTATTTATTGAGAAGTTTTTAGTGCCACATTTATGGTCAGGAGCAGTAGTAGTAATGGATAATTTATCTGCACATAAACTAGATTCAATTGTGCCAATGATTGAAGCTGTAGGTGCGAAAGTTATTTGTTTATCTTCATACTCTCCCGATTTTAATCCAATTGAATTATGGTGGCCACAACTTAAATCTTTTTTACGCAGTTTTGCTCCAACTACAACAGAAATAGTTGATAAACTAATCTCAGTTGCACTCCATTTAATAAATCCTCAACATTTAAGAAACTGGTTTGCTAGTTGCTGCTACTGTACCTCATAACAGCCGCAAATGCTGTAGTACACAGTTGGTTATCCGTTCCACCTTCAACCTTTGTCTGAAGCTAAAGTTAGCAAAAGTCACTGCTTATATGCATTACCAAAACCGTGGAGAAGTTCACCACCATGAATGTAAATAATGGCATCATCAACTAGCCCATCTCGTATTCAGTGCTTGGCTTAGTTCCTACTCCCGGTTACAATCTGATGGGATTGAGTGAGGAACAAATGCAGGGATTTGTGGCAAACTAGGTTGGCACACCAAATAAAATCGCTAAGGCGGTTGTTTTCCTTACCTCGGATGATAGTAGCTTTGTCAACGGCACAAATTTGAATGTGCTTGCAGAGGACGCCATGTCCAGCACCAGCGCAAAGGCACACACATTTTTCTTTTCTGCTCATGGATCGCCTCCACAGTGCCAAACAAATTGTGACTGCAAAATCTGGCAGGGGTTTGAACAACGTCTCCAGGTTTTGCGGGGAACTAATCGAATACAGTCCAAAACTTTGGAGCTAAAGATGAAACTCATCTCTGTCAACGTAGGATTTCCACGTGAAGTAACCTGGAAAGGGAAAACAGTTAGCACTGGAATTTTCAAGGAGCCAGTTAGCGATCGCTTGATGGTGCGATCGCTTAATTTAGAAGGTGATGGGCAAGCTGATCTCACCGTTCATGGCGGAGCAGACAAAGCAGTTTATGTCTATCCCTTTGAGCATTACGATTACTGGCGAGGTGAATTGCCTGACACAGAGTTGCCGCTAGGCATCTTTGGTGAAAATTTCACGACCACTGGGTTGAGAGAAGAGGAAGTGAACATTGGCGATCGTTTTCAGATTGGCACAGTGAAACTGATGGTGACACAACCTCGCCTACCTTGTTACAAACTTGGGATTCGGTTTGGACGACCTGATATGGTTAAACGATTTCTCGCCAGTCGTCGAACCGGATTTTATTTCCGTGTTTTGCAAGAGGGCGAAGTTGGAGCCGGAGACATTTTAGAGTTGGTGAGCCGGGACGATAATAACGTTACTGTTGCCGATATCACTCAACTTTATGTGCGTGCGGAAGATAATCCAGAATTACTTCACCGTGCTGCTCAACTTGAAGCTTTACCCCAAAGTTGGCGTGATTATTTCCAACACTAAGTAAATAAGTGGCAACTCTCGGCACGAACTCAAGACGCAAAATCAAAGTAAACCGTTTTAGACGACCGAGTTTGATTTTGTGTTGAAACCCGTTACTTTAGCAGAAACCTATGAAGAAACGGCTAAACATTATGTCTACACCATCGATTCAGAATAACCCGCTCATTGGCATTTGGAAGTTAATTTCTGCAACTGCTATTCACGCTGACGGAACGGTGGCTCCAGAGGTGTATGGAAAAAATCCAGTTGGCTACATCACTTACACTTTGGATGGTCACATGATGGTGATGTTTGCTAGGAGCGATCGCTCACCTTTGAGTCAAGAGGTTCAATCGCCGCTGAGTTCACAGATGCAATCTCTACCCCTTGAAGAGCTTGCTCAAGCATTCACGACATTTAATGCTTATGCTGGAACTTATACACTGAACGGCAACACAGTGAATCACCAGATCGAAATTGCATCGATTCCTAATCGGGTCGGTATAACCTTAGTTCGCACTTTTACTCTGAGTGAGAGCCGAATGACGCTCTTGACAACGCCAGTTTTAAGTGATGGTGTTGAGCAGGTTTTCGAGTTGGTGTGGGAGCGTATTTAACGTGTCAGCCTCGTTCGTCTTACGGCGGGATAGTTCACGTAGTCACAATATAAGGCAAGTTAATCACCGCTACACGACCAGCGTCTACCAGGGCTTGGTATACCATCACCGCTACCTCAGCACGTGTAGCATCGCGGGTAGGATTGAGTTGTTTAAGGTTCGGGTAATTGACGATAATCCTCTTGTTTATAGCTTTTACTACCTCATCCTTGGCATAATCAGGAATTTTTGCTTGGTCATCGAAAGTTTGGATGGATGCTGTACCACCATCAGCAGATAACCCCAATCCATTCACCAAGGAGACAATCACTTGCACGCGCTGGATATTTTTGTTGGGAGCAAAGGTATTGTCAGGAAAACCAGAGAGAAATGAACCTTGATATGCTTGCTGAATTACTGTCGATGCCCAGAAGCTTGCTGGTACATCTTTGAATTTGACCACGGGGCGGTTTGGCGGTGGGTTGAAAGCTTTTACTAGTAATGCGGCGTATTGCGCCCGTGTCATTGTAGCATCCGGTTTAAATGTGCGATCGGGAAAACCATTAACTATTCCCAATTTAACTAATTCCCGAATAAACCCACCTGCCCAATGATTCGTAATATCGGTTAATTCGATAGTGGGTGTTGGTGTCGGAGTGGGCGTAGGAGTAGGCGTGGGACTAGGCGTCGGAGCAGGAGTGGGCGTAGGCGTAGGAGTGGGAGTAGGCGTAGGAGCGGGACTAGGAGTAGGAGTGGGAGTAGGCGTAGGAGCGGGAGTAGGAGTAGGCGTAGGTGTCGGAACTGAACTGTCTGCAAACTCTACGTTTCCCGTGACTTTAGACGCATTTATTTTATTTCCCAGAGAAACCAGTTTGTTGGAACTGGCATTTTGCAAATCAAATTTACCGTTATTTTGTAGAGTATTGCCGCCTGGATTATTAGTACTGCCGATATCTGGTAGGGCAGTTCCAATTACTGTAATGCCATCGTCGGTGTTATTTTCACAAACATTGTTACGCAAAACAGGACGAGCGCTGCCAGAGATAACAATTCCAGAACGGTTTTCGTAAACTTTATTATCTCGAAGTAGAGGTGATGCAGTATCACTAATGGCAATACCAAAACCTGTTTTGGAGAAGGTATTATCTTGAATTTGACCTTTGGAATTTTTAGCGATCGCAATTCCATTGGCTGCATTCTCACTGAACACATTACCTAGAATAACCGGGTTAGCATCGCCTGTAGCAAAAACTCCCTCCCGCTTACAGTTTTTGAAGGTGCTATTAGCAACAGTAGGAGCAGTTGATTCAATCCAGACGCCACTACCACGACTAGCCAAATTTGTTACAGTCACTCCGCGAACTTCGGCTTTATTCAACAACACAAATGTGACATTCTGAGCAGCAAAAGTACGGCTCAGATAGCTGCCACTCCCTTCAATTAAGATGCCATTGCCTTTATTGGTTTCATTACCTACTACTGTCACACCAGATGGAACCGTTATTGGAAAGACTTCACCGCTAGCAGCATTATAATTACCATCTGCTAGTTGAATCTTGGTGTTATCTGTAGATACCTTAAGAGCTTGCGTAATAGTTTTGAATGGGGCTTGTTGGCTACCAAGGTTGGTATCTTTGCCGGATACTGGATTTACATAAAAAGTCTGAGCCATATTATACTTCCAAAAATACATAGCTATCTTAGCGCTAACCATGAAAGTGGGTAGCTTTTGATGCATTAAGTAACTTAAAGTACTTTTCACTGCAAAGTGAAGAGATTACAGCAGTTTGCAGCTAAATGAAGTACAGAACCAAGGATTCACAAATCAAATTATTCTTCTGCCTTCTGCCTCAAAACCAGTGACTTTGTACCTCACGCAAAAGAAAACTGCTGTATGCCAAACAGGCGGGAGTTTTAGAAATTACGAAATCATCCCGTAAATATGCAACGCCGAAACTTTTTATATTTGATGCGTGAGTCCTGCATTTTGTACCTCACTTACTTGCAATCTGCTGCAAGGTAGACGCAAAGAGGCTTGCAGCAGGCTACCGCTACGCGATTGCCCCTTGTAGGCAAAAGCCCCTCTGCTCCAATTCTTTCGAGGGTTGAGAGCAACACCTGCAAGTGGCGTGGTTTTTCTCACCTGCTTTTCACGAATCCTAAAAAAAGGAGAAGCAGAGAGAATAGTTTCCCCTCTGCCTCTTTCCTCTTATCTGCTCTTAATACGGCCACTTCCAATCACGAATTTCCGGCATATCGTCGCCGTACTTCTCAATGTAGTGCTTGTGTTCAATCAGCTTATCTTGCAACTGCTGTTTGACATAAGCTGCCCTATATCCTAGTTTTGGTACGCGATCAATTACGTCCATTACTAGATGGAAGCGATCAAGCTCGTTAAGCACAACCATATCAAAGGGAGTGGTGGTGGTTCCTTCTTCTTTGTAGCCACGCACATGCAACTGAACGTGATTGGTGTGGCGATAGGTTAAGCGATGAATCAGCCAAGGATAGCCATGAAATGCAAAGATAATGTGTTTATCAGTGGTAAAAATCGTGTCAAAGTCTTTTTCGCTCAAACCGTGCGGATGTTCGCTTTTTGGCTGTAGTGTCATCAAATCGACTACATTCACTACCCGCACCTTTAACTCAGGAAAGTGTTGACGCAGAATGTCCACAGCCGCTAAAGTTTCTAAGGTGGGAATATCCCCAGCACAAGCCATCACTACATCTGGTTCGCCGCCTTGGTCGTTACTTGCCCATTCCCAAATACCGATGCCTTTGGTGCAGTGCTTGATAGCAGCATCCATATTTAGGTATTGCAATGCTGGTTGCTTTCCGGCAACGATCACGTTGACATAGTTGCGGCTTCTTAAACAATGGTCAGTTACCGATAGCAAAGTGTTGGCATCGGGGGGCAAATACACGCGAACGATTTCTGCTTTCTTATTGATTACATGGTCAATAAAACCGGGGTCTTGGTGGGAGAAACCGTTGTGGTCTTGTCGCCAAACGTGGGAGGTGAGTAGATAATTGAGGGAAGCAATTGGTTTACGCCAGGGAATATCTCTGGTTGTTTTCAACCATTTGGCGTGCTGATTGAACATCGAGTCAATGATGTGAATGAACGCCTCGTAGCAAGAGAAAAACCCGTGACGTCCTGTGAGGAGGTAGCCTTCTAACCATCCTTGACAACAAGTTTCGCTGAGAATTTCCATCACGCGACCGTCAGGGGAAAGGTGATCATCTTCCGGGAGGATCTGGGCTGCCCAATTCCGGTCTGTGACTTCTAACACACCACCTAAGCGATTTGATACCGTTTCGTCGGGACCGAGGATGCGGAAGTTACGGCTTTCTTGGTTAAGTTGCATGATATCCCGTAGAAAAGTTCCTGCAACTTGGGTAGCTTCAGCGATCGCTTGCCCTGGTTTGAGAACATCTACGGCATAGTCTTGAAAGTCCGGCATCTTCAGGTCGCGCAGCAAAATGCCGCCGTTGGTATGGGGATTGTCACCCATGCGTCGATGACCTTTGGGAGCCAGTTCTGCTAGTTCTGGGATCAATGTGCCGTTAGCGTCGAAGAGTTCTTCTGGTTGGTAACTCTTCATCCAATCTTCTAGGAGTTTCAGGTGTTCTGGCTGTTTAGCGATGTTGCCAAAGGGAACTTGGTGCGATCGCCAATAACCTTCGGTTTTTTTACCATCAACTTCCTTGGGCCCTGTCCAACCTTTGGGGGTTCTCATGACAATCATTGGCCACTGGGGACGTTCGGTGAAACCATGTACGCGGGCTTCTCTTTGAATGCTTTGAATTTGGGCGATCGCTATATCTAGAGTAGCCGCCATTTGCTGGTGGACATCTTCTGGATCGGAGCCTTCTACAAAGTATGGCTTGTAGCCGTAGCCTATAAATAAGCTTTCTAATTCCTCATGGCTGATCCGTGACAGTATCGTTGGATTAGCAATCTTATACCCATTCAAGTGGAGAATCGGAAGTACAGCCCCATCATGCACGGGGTTAAGAAACTTATTGGAATGCCAGCTAGTTGCTAAAGCACCTGTTTCAGCTTCGCCGTCACCTACAACAGCAGCAACAATCAAGTCAGGGTTATCAAAGGCAGCACCGAAAGCGTGGACGAGGGCATAACCTAGTTCCCCGCCTTCGTGGATCGAACCAGGGGTTTCGGGTGCAACGTGGCTGGGAATACCACCAGGGAAAGAGAACTGTTTGAAGAGTTTCTTCATTCCCTCAGCATCCTGGGAGATGTTGTGATAATAGTCGGTGTAAGTGCCTTCTAGATAGGTGTTAGCTACCAGTCCAGGACCTCCATGACCAGGGCCAGCAATATAGATTGTGTTTAGGTCATATTTTTTGATGACGCGATTCAGGTGAACATAGATAAAGTTCAGCCCTGGTGTTGTTCCCCAGTGACCCAAGAGCCTGGGTTTGACGTGTTCTAGTTTTAGCGGTTCTCTCAGCAGTGGATTGTCGAGTAGATATATTTGCCCAACAGAGAGATAGTTAGCTGCACGCCAGTAAGCGTTGATATTACGTAATTCTTCATCTGTTAAAGGCTTTGTTTGTGGAGTTGTAGCTAATGTCATTTCGACACTCCATTACAAAAAGATTTTGACGGCTTGATTCAGTATGTAATTGTACTTATTTTCAAGACTATGGCCATCTAACCCATGATAAGTTTTTCTAGCCTTTCTAATAATTCATTATTCATGTACACCATTTGATACCAATCCCATCAAACCGGGTTAAATACGAATCCTATAGATAATGTGGGGTTTAATATAGATAAAAACTGCTGTAATTAATAAAGCGATAGCTACGGTAAGCTACGCTAACGCATGGTGACGGATATGATCTTCAATAAAACTGGCAATGAAATAATAACTGTGATCATAGCCTTCTTGATAACGCAAGTTTAGCGGCTGGTTAACATCTGCACAAGCTTGCTCAAACACTTCAGGCATTAATTGTTCAGCTAAAAATTTATCAGCAGTTCCTTGGTCAATCAAAATCGAACTGTGATATCCTACTTTTTTTACTAATTCACTAGCATCATAATCACGCCAAGTTTCTTGATTGCTGCCAAGATAACCACTAAAAGCCTTTTGACCCCAAGGACAACGCATAGGTGCAGTGATAGGTGCAAAAGCTGATACTGATTTGTAAAGTTCTGGGTTTCTCATCGCACAGACAAGCGCCCCATGTCCCCCCATCGAATGACCGAAAATACCTTGTTTATCGGGTAGGGTGGGAAAGTTTGCAGTAATTAAAGCAGGTAATTCCTGGACGACATAACTATACATTTGATAGTTTTTACGCCACGGTTCTTCTGTAGCATCAACATAAAAACCCGCACCTGTGCCAAAATCCCAGTCATCATCCTCACCTACAATCCCACTATTACGCGGACTAGTATCTGGTGCAACCAATATCAAACCGTACTCAGCCGCAAAGCGCTGCACTCCCCCCGCCTTCCCCATAAAATTCTCTTCGGTGCAAGCTAACCCAGAGAGGAAATACAGAATCGGTACAGGTTTTTGAGTTGCTTGTGGTGGTTGATAGACAGCAAAACGCATTTCACCATTACAGGTTGAGGAATGATGACTGTAAAAGCCGAGTTTGCCACCAAAGCTTTTATATTCTGAAAGGAGGTTGAGGTTAGGCATTGGTTCTCTTTCCTAAGCGGCTTTCGGAGAATGATTATTTTAGCTTACCTAGATTAATATAATGCAGGTAGCGATGCCTTCTGCCCTCTGCCTTTCTTTGTAAGAGTTTGAAATCTTTGATTTTTTAAGTTCATACTTCAATTCAGCAACGCCTTTTAAGGAATTACTGAAAATACAGCACTTTGCAACTAAATGAGGTACAGAACCAAAGATTCACAAATCAAATTATTCTTCCTCCTGCCTCCTGCCTCCTGCCTTCTGCCTCAAAACCAGCGACTTTGTACCTCATACAAAAGAAAACTGCTGTAAGAGAAATTAAATGACTCAATGTTTGCAGCGTTTTTTAGAACATTTGGCTTTCTCAGGTTTGTGATTTACTTATACCACAACATTGTAGTACACACTAAAATTTACCCTCTGTCAGCGCCACAACTTAACTCTCTCAATCAACCCTGCGGCTAGGTAACTTAGTCCCACACCTTTTACAAAAACCAGCATCTATATCATGGAAAGTCAAACCACAACCAGAACAAACTGTTTCTACCTGATTAGTAGTTTTCACCACTCGTTTGATTAAATCTCCCACTTGCCAAGGAATTAGTGCAATTCCGGTAAAAATCATTAGGACTGTTAGCAAGCGCCCTAATTCAGAAATTGGAGTAACATCGCCAAATCCCACAGTTGTCATTGTGACAACAGAAAAATAGAATGCATCCAAAAATGTACCGTAATTTTGAGGATTAACTGGATGCTCTACTTGATAAATTAAACCAGAATAAATAAAAACAATTGCAAATAATGTAAATAATATTCGCGCAAAAATCATTCCATCTTCGGTGCTGATAGTGGCGAATAAAAATTTCCTATCGATAAACCTGATTAATCGTAAAATCCGAAACCATCGCAGCAGGCGGATAAAGCTGATATCCACCATTCCTAGAAAGAATGGCAAAATCGCCATTAAGTCAATAATCGAATAAAAGCTAAAAATATACTTAATTTTGTTTTCTGCACTCCACAGACGGAGTGAATATTCCACCGCGAAGATGATGACGATCGCAGTATCGACTAAATGCAATTGAAACCGCACAGAATCAGGAATATTATAAGTTTCTGCCACGAAAATTCCTGATGATATTAGCACCATAGCGGCAAGGGTTAAATTAATCGCTTTACCTAATGGTGTTTCCAGGTCTTCTAAGTAGAATTCTGTTTCTTGTCTGCTCAGTAACATATTCGACCATTAACTAATTTTAATTCCCAGTTATAGCATTAGAAATACGATATTATTAATCATTATCCTTATGTTAACCTCCGCTTATATGAACCCAGAATATTTTATGCGTTTAGCTTTGGCAGAAGCAAAAAAAGGAGATGCACCTTACGGTGCTGTGATTGTCAAAGATAACGAAGTTATGGCCGTAGCTCATAACACTGTAAGGAGAGACAACGATCCATCAGCCCATGCAGAAATTAACGTTATTCGTAGTTTAACAGCTAAACTTAAGAACCCTTCTTTAGAAGGTTATAGCATATATACAACTGGCGAACCTTGTCCCATGTGTGCCACTGCTTGTGTTTGGAGTGGTTTATCAGAAATTGTATATGGTGCTTCAATTCAAGATTTAATTTCATTAAACCAATCACAAATTCATATATCTTGTGAAGAGATTATTGCTAAATCATTTAGAAAAATTAAGGTAACAAAAGACCTTTTAAAAATAGAATGTTTAGAATTATTTAAATTAACTTAAATCTATATGGTGCATTAAGATAGTGTACGCACCTCGAAAATGTGATGTATTATTGATGCGAACGATGGTATAGCATTTTAAATGGGTAAATAGAGCGTACACTATCGAGTGGGCGGACATCGAAAGGTAACTTAATAGTAAAAGTGCTACCTTTGCCGAATTCACTTTGCACATTTATGCTGCCATGATGTGCCAAAATAATTGCTTGCGCGATCGCTAATCCTAATCCAGAACCGCCAGTGCTACGGGAGCGATCGCTATTCACTCGATAGAAGCGATCAAAAATCCGAGTCAAATCCTGCTGTGGAATACCAATGCCCGTATCTTGCACCTGAATCACGGCATAATAGTCACTGCTGTCTACACTAACCGTTACCTTTCCTGTTGGTGGTGTGTATTGAATTGCATTGATGATTAAGTTAGAAAACAAGCGATAAAGCTGATCTGCATTACCAATGACATTTAAAGGAGTTGATAGCCGTACAGAAGATGCCAGTGTTACACCTGCTGCGATCGCTAACGCGGCAAATTCCTCTATTAAGTCATTAACAATATCATCCAAGCAACAAATTTCCCATTGCATTGGCACAGATTGACGATCCAAGCGAGTCAGCAGCAGTAAATCTGTAACCAGAGTAGTGAGTCGCTGATTCTGACGGTGTAGAGTTTGTAGAATGTCTCGCGCTTCTGTTTCATCTAATTGAGGCATCATCAGCGCGGATTCTACTGTCGCTTGTGTTGCTGCTAGAGGTGTCCGCAATTCGTGTGCGGCATCTGCTGTAAATTGTTGGACTTGTTTATATGAGCGATAAATCGGCTGCATTGCCAATCCTGCTAACCACCAACTAGCAACACCAACCAAACCCATTACAATTGGTAATCCCAATGCTAAAGTTAGTTTTACCGCAGTGAGATAACTACTAAATTCCGCAAGACTTCGCCCTACTTGGATGTAACCCCAATCGAGATTTTCTTGGGTATGCAGCACAAAAGAAATTTGATGATAAAAGTTGCCTTTGCTATCTTTAAGGGTTTGCCAAAGTTCTTTGTTAAAGATTATAGGTAATTCGTCTGGATAAGTTCCTGCGATCGCAATCAAACGTCCTGAGTTATCGAAAAAACGGACATAGTAATTACTTTGATTTATAGCGCTTAAAATATGGCGTTTGGAAACTGATTGTCCTTGAATACAACTTTTACCAACTACACAAATATTAGGTAAAAGTTGCTGTATGACTGGTTCTAATTGACCAGGTTTTTGTAATTTTAATTCAATGGTATCGTGCAATGTTCCCGCGACAGACTCCAGTTCTCGGTCTAATGTCATCCAATGGGCATGGGAAATTGCTCTGTAGATGCCGAATCCGCACAGGCTTAAAATCAAAGCCATGACAAGTGCATACCACAGCGCTAAACGCAGGCGGGTTTGCTGAAATAATTTATTTTGATTCATCTAACCTTTGTATGGGAACACTACAAAAATAGGCAGATAGGATGAGGGTTGTTCATGAAACCTGTTTTTCAAAAAGGTCAATTAACAACATGGAAGGATGATAGGGGTTTTGGCTTTATAAAACCAGCTGATGGAAGTAAAGAAATTTTCCTTCATATCAATGCATTGAAGGGGGCATCTCGCCGTCCGAAAGTGGGAGATACGATTCTTTACCAGCTAACAACTCAAGCAAATGGAAAAGTTAGCGCTTCTAATGCCTCAATTGAAGGGGTTTTATCTCAAACTTTGCAGAAAAAACAAAATATCAATAAACGCAGGTTACTGCCAAAATTTATTGGCATTGGGGTTATGTTCATGATTGTGATTATTTCACAAGAGTTTAATCGTAGTCGCTCTCCTTCTCTAATTAAATTAGTAACTAAACCAAAATGTCAAATTAAAGGTAACATCTCTATTGATAGGGGAGCTAAGGTTTACCATGTTCCAGGAGCCGAGGATTATGAATCAACAGTAATTGATCCAGCACGCGGAGAAAGATGGTTTTGCACAGAATCTGAAGCGATCGCAAATGGTTGGCGTAAAGCACCGAGGTAGCACCCACAGCCAAACTAAGCTTTAAGTAAGGTGTTGATCCAAGCCTAATATTTCTTAAAAATGGGGACTGTCAACAGTAAGATTCAGACGATATCCCATCCCATGCAAAGTTTCAATTATATTTTCGCAGCCACTATTAGCTAGTTTGCGACGCAGCAACCGCATTTGAGCAGCTACCACATTACTAACTGGTTCTGCACTGACTTCCCATAGTTGATTGCGAATTTGTTCTGTGGTAACAATTTGATTTGGGTGTTTCATAAAATATTCTAGTAGCTGGAATTCTTTATTTGTTAGGGGAATTTCTTGTTTATTTCCCCCAGCATTCTGACTAACAACTAAATTATTGCCGTAATCTAAAGTTAGATTGCCAACAGTTAATTCCTGGGGCTGAAATTGGGGCGATCGCCTCTGCAATGCGCGCAATCTTGCTAATAATTCTGCCATACCAAATGGCTTTACTAAATAGTCATCTGCGCCAGCATCTAGCCCAGCCACTTTATCTTCCATGCTGTCTTTGGCTGTCAGCATTAACACAGGTAGAGGATTTTTATGGGAGCGTAATTGTTTGCACAATTCTAATCCTGATATTCCTGGTAGCATCCAATCAAAAATAGCTAATGTATATTGTGTCCAGCTATTTTCTAAATATGCCCAGGCATCATTACCATCTAGTACCCAATCGACTAAGTACTTGTGTTGGGTAAGAGTTCGCTTAATGGCATCACCTAAATCTGCTTCATCTTCTACTAGTAGCACTCGCATAAATTTCACTTGTCAGACTAATTCGTAATTCAGTAAGCCGAGCTAACAGTTACCGATTAAAATTAAAACGCCCGTTTACTTTTTCACCTTTAATATCCGCAGTAATTTTCACCTGATACTGACCAGATGTATTTTCAGATAGCGTCGCCGCATAGTGTTTACCACTAACGTCATAGGTTAAAGGAATTGACTTTTGTTTCCCATCCGGTAGCTGGACTTGAGCGATTACCTTTGCATTAGTTACTGCTTCGTGATTGTCACCTGTTTGCAAATATAAATCCATGTGAGTTGCATTAGTTTCTTTCTCGGCTAAGAACTCCAAGTGATAAGTTCCTGTCTCTACAACTTGACCACCTTTAGATTCACCATGCGGACTATTTGTTTTTTTAGCCGCAGGTGAAGGTATAACTGATGGAGGCTTGGCACTTGAAGTAGAAGAAACTGGGCTATTTTCTGTATTAACTGTTTGATTAGTGTTACTACAAGCTCCTAAAAAAAGCAGTCCTACACTTCCAATAATAATGAAACTAGATTTTAGCTTTTTCATTAATTTCTTCCTTGTTTGAAATTTATTTTTCACAAGTAATATAAGATTTTTTTAGCGTGCTGAGGGATCAAAAACCTGCCAAACTTGACATACAGTGCGGGGAGAACTACTAAGGTTAATGCCGTAGAAGTAAACAACCCACCTAACACTACTATTGAAAGTGGTTGTAAGATTTCCTTTCCTGGTCCACTTTCAATTACTAAAGGTGCTAATCCCAAAGCAGAGGTAAAAGCTGTCATCAGAATCGCATTCAAACGTTCCATTGACCCTTTAATCAAAACTTCTTTAAATGGTATACCTTTGGCAAATTTTGTGTTGTAATTATCCACAAGCAACAAACCATTGCGGGTAGCAACTCCAAATAGAGTGATAAAACCAACCAAAGAAGCAATAGAAATAACACCACCAGTCAAAGCTACTGAAAATACTCCTCCTACTAAAGCCAAAGGTAAATTAATCATAATCATGGCAGTAGAAGAGATAGATTTGACAGAAATGTACATGATGACTGTAATTGCAACAAAGGCGATCGCACTTGATATGAAAATATTCTGAGTTGCTCTTTCTTCTGCTTCAAATTGACCCGCATACTGGATATAGTAACCAGATGGTGGATGTACTTGTTGATTAACTTTGTCTCTAATTTCATTGACAATAGAGCGTAAATCTCTACCATTAGCATTAGCAGAAACAACAATTAATCGGGATACATTCTCTCTATTTATAGTATTAGGCCCAGTACCATTTTCAATTGTAGCAACCTGTGCTAAAGGAATTTTTTGACCGATAGGAGTATCAATTAACAAATTGCCAATCGTATCCAAATTTTGCCGTGCATCTGGCTTTAACCACACAGCTAAATCGAAAGTTTGTTGTTTTTCTAAAATTTGAGATACTACTCGTCCATTAAGAGCAGTTTCAATGATTTCAGCAAGTTTGCCTACTGTTAAACCATACCGGGAAGCAGCAGGTCGTTTGAATTTTATTTGGATTTGTTCAATCGGTATTTGGGGTTCTAGTTGTAAATCTACAATCCCATTAACGGTTTTCATGACATCATTAACTTGCTGTCCAACGGTGTGGAGTTGTTCTAAGTCTGGCCCGAAGATTTTGACAGCGATCGCACTCCTCACCCCAGACAATACCTCATCCATGCGGTGCGAGATAAAACCACCAATATTCGGTGCTACCCCTGGTAACTTAGCGAATTCTCCCCTTAACTTCTCAATCGTCCCCTGCCGATCTTTCATCCCTGCGTCGCTTAACTCGATATCCAAGTGTCCCAAATTCACTCCTGCTGCATCTCCGTCTCCTGGCGCACGTCCAGAACGCAACTGCACATAAGGAAATCTAGAGTCTCCCTTGAGTGCGTGCTGAAGTGCTTCACCAGCTGCATTAGTAGCTTCCAGTGAAACCCCCGGATAAAGAGTTAGAGTATTTACTAAAGTTTGCTCCTGAAACTCTGGTAAAAATATTCTGCCAAAGGAGGGGAAAATTATAGTTGCAGCTACCAAACTAGCGATCGCTAAACCTAAAACAATTTCCGCACGCTTGAGAGAAAATATTAATAAAGGATAATAAAGTCGTTTAAAAAATCTCGCTATCCAAGGTTCTGTTTCTGGCAAGCGACCATAAGGCAGTAAAATTGCACATAAAGCCGGAGTCACCGTTAATGCTGTGATACTCGAAGCGATAACTGCTGCCATATAGCCTAATCCCATCGGGATAAAAATGCTACCTTCTACACCTGCTAAAGCAAAAACTGGGGAGAAGACAACTATAGTAATGATGGTAGCTCCAAATACCGAATCGCGTACCTCTTGACAACCGTCAAATACAACATCTAAAACTGGGCGGGGGTTAGGAGAATATTTATTTTCTCGTAGATTACGGTAAACGTTTTCAGCATCAACAATTGCATCATCAACGGCTGAACCAATCGCTACGGCTAACCCTCCCAAAGTCATGGTATTTAAACCTTGCCCTAACCAATTTAGTAACAGTACTCCTAGTAGTAAAGATAAAGGTAGGGCAGCTAAACAAATAGCTAAGTTGCGCCAATTCATTAAGAAGGGAATCAGAATTAAAGCTACAATAATACTACCTTCAATTAAAGCCTCTCTAACATTTTCAATAGAAGAATCAATATAGTTTTCTTGACGAAAGGTTGGTGTGACTTTGATATCTTTGGGCAATCCTCCTTGAATCTCTGACATCGCATTTTCTATAAGACGGGTGACGGTAGGAGTATCGGTTTGAGGCTGTTTGTTAATCATCACAACAATTGCCTTTTGAGTGTTAAAACTACCATCACCCCGTTTTATCGCCGCCCCAATTTGCACATCAGCAATATCTGATAGATTGACAGGTGTACCATTGCGGGCAGTAATCACTGATTGCTGTAATTCTTCGATAGATTCAATCCGCCCAATCCCCCGAATTAACTTTTCTCGATCTGGTGTAATTAAATAGCCACCAGGAGCATTGACATTGGCAGCTTTAGCTGCTTGTTCTACCTCTTCTAAAGTGATATTAAAGGCTTTTAATTTTTCTGGATCAACTAATACTTGATATTGGCGAACATCGCCACCATAAGCTACTACCTGACTAACACCAGGCACAGCTAAAAGACGATTTGTTACTTGCCAATCAACAATGCGCCGCACTTCCATTAAAGGAGTGCTTTCGGAGGTAAAGGCATATTGTAATACAGTCCCAATGGGCGAGCTTGTAGGGGAAATTTGGGGAGTTTCTACCCCTGACGGCAGCTTACTAAAGCTCTGTTGTAATCGCTCTGTTACTAACTGACGAGCTTGATAAATATCAGTATCCCAGTTAAAAATGACCTTAACCACAGAGATTCCTGCTGCTGAAGATGAGCGGACTGCTGTCACTCCCGGAGTACCGTTAATCGCACTTTCAATTGGTAAAGTTACCAAGGATTCTAATTCTTCGGGGGCGAGTCCTGGTGCTTCAGTTTGAATTTCAACTTGAGGTGGTGCAAAGCTAGGAAAAACATCCAAAGGCATTTGGATAATCGTCCGAAATATCCAAATAGTGAGGATGATTGTCCCCAGAATGACTAACCAACGGCGAGCGATCGCCCACTTAATAATGGCACTCAGCATGGTTATTTTTCAATCTTGATTTCTGAATCTTTACTTGTCACGCTATGGTTATCATTGAATTCTGGCGCGGCACTGTTTAGAGGTTCTTCTGTAAGGTAGCTTTCTGTGGCTAATTGATATTGATGTTTGCGATGACGACCAGCCCAGAAAGTACCTGCGATAAAAGCTATAGTAGCTAGTGCTGCTCCTCCCCCGGCTGCCATCCACCAAGGTACTGGCAAGCTAGGCGTTTTAGTCTCTGTTGTTTGTACAGAAGTTTCCGTGTGTTCGTCTGCTTTTTTCTTGGTATCACCGCGCAGAGATTGAGCATAAAGTTGCGGTGCGCGTTGGGTGACAATCATATCTCCCTCGAATAAACCAGTTTTTACCTCAACCATATCTCCAGAGGTTTGACCTAAGCTAACTTCAACAGGTTGATAAGCATTGCCATTTTGGACATAAACCTGTTTCTTGCCATTTGCTTCAACCACAGCCGCACTCTTAATCGCCAAGCTAGCTGAGGAGCTTTGGTTTGTCAAAACTTCCAACTCTGCAAACATTCCAGGCTTGAGTACACCACCAGGGTTATTGATTTCGGCTTTCACAGGTACAACCTGCGTCTCACCTGCGACTACAGAATTAATTACCGCAATTCGTCCCGTGAAAATACGATTCGGGACTGAAGCAACTTTAACCCTAACTTGTTGTCCTGCTTTAACTTTATCTAAATCTTTTTCATATATATTTGCTGTGGCAAAAACCTGATTGTCATTGACAATCGTCATCAATTTACCACCTGCATCTTCAAAGGTTTGACCAAGGGTAACTTCTCTATCTGCAACCTTCCCAGAAATGGGAGATGTTACTGTCACTAATCCTTTAGCATTGCCACGGATTCCTAGTTGTTGCAGCCGAGTTTCATAAGTGCTGTTACTGAGAGTAATCCGGGATTTTGCTACGTCAACAGATGCCTGAGCGCGTTTAAGTTGATTTTCAGCCTCAATAACCTCTCGGCGGCTATTGGCTTTGGTAAGTTCAGCTTTAGCTTGTGCCAGTTGGGTTTGAGATTCGAGTGCATTACGCCGTGGTAAAGCACCTTGGGCAACTAATTGTTGATCTTTATCATACTTTTCTTGGGAAAATGCCACTTGACTTTCGGCTTGGGTGATCTCTGCTGTGGTAATTTGTTGATAGCGATCGCGGTTTTGTTGCGCTAATTTTAAATCAGCTAAGGCTTGTTGTAAATCAGCCTGACCTTGAGCCAGTTTTTCCTGGGAGTTTACCCGCAGTTCTACCAAATCTGGACTAGATAGTATAGCGACGGGTTGACCTTGTTTAACTAATGCACCAGGTTCTACCAATAACTCAACTACCTTCGCGCCTACAATTGGTGTGGTTACTTCTACTTGTTTACTAGGTAGAGTTTCAATCTGCCCTGTGGTTTTTATACCCACGGCTAAACGCTGGCTTTTAACTGGCTCAACTTTAATTCCTAAACGTTGGGCAGTTTGATTGTCAACTTGAATAGAGCTAGTTGCTGGGGTGGCTTCACTTTCTCCTTGAAATTCATCTCCGTGTCCGGCGTGGGCTAAAACTGCTACTGGGCTTGCCAATAATAGTAAGCTGACAAGTGTACCAGAAACACAACGCATGGTTAGAATTGGTTGGAAACGCAGAGAGTTGGGCATCGTTATCAGAAAATCTGAAGTATGGGTGCAAAGAAATTGCGATCGTAATTTTTGGTAAACAAAGCTAGCTTTGTTTAGGGGGATTTTTCTGCACCTTATACCCAGTCTTTCATCTCAAAATGAAATTGGCATGAAATTGAGGATTGATACCAAAATTTTCAGTTCCGTTCTTCAACCCAATCTACATTGGAGTTATTTTTTAAGCTTAACCGAGCAATAAGGTAAAATCTATGTTTAGAGTGATGATTAAGTAAAAAGTCTATGACCACAGCAATCAAAAAACTCACTCTGGACGAGTATCTTGTCTATGATGATGGCACAGATGTTCGCTATGAACTTGTGGATGGAGAGTTAGTTGAAATGCCACCGGAAAGCGATAGGAATAACTTGATTTCTCTCTATCTACTGTCACAGTTTCTCAAGTTTGTCCCAATTCAACTCATTCGCCATAAAGATACAGAACTTGTGGTCATAGGCAACCGCACTCGTGTACGGCTACCTGATTTAATGATATTGACACAAGAGTTACTAGAAGCAATCGCAGGCGGACGAGCGACAATCACTCCAGATATGCCTTCTCCAACATTAGTGGTTGAGGTCGTCTCTCCTGGAAAGGTAAATGAGGATAGAGACTACCGCTATAAACGTTCTGAGTATGCTGCACGAGGTATCCCTGAATACTGGATTGTTGATGCTCAGAGAGCTAGAATTACTCTGCTGACTCTGGTAGATGGACTGTATGAAGAAACTGTATTTCAGGGAACAGACATTATTAAGTCAGCGACTTTTCCAATGCTGGATGTGACCGCAGTCCAAGTATTGACGGCTGGACAAGTCTAAAATCCAATTATGCAACAATGCAGTAATATGGACTGACTCTGAGCATTGAGCGCGCAGAGCGCGAGAGAAATGAAGAAGGGAAAAGAAAAAAGCAAAGAGGGCAACAGGGCAAGAGTGTAAAGGGATACTAAGTCCTGAGGGGAGCCGCAACCACAACCCGAAAACCCACGTCGTTGTTCCTATTGTCATGCGCGAACCTGTCGCGCTCGGCCGAGCGGCAGGCCCCCGGAAAGTCGTCCCATGAACCACCACGCAGCAGCCGCTCATTATCGTCACTCATCCAAGCGCTGTCGTCTGTTGGTGCTCCTTTATAATTTTCGTGCCAAGCATCCTGACACCATTCGCATATATTACCATGCATATCAAATAAACCAAAGGGATTTGGTGAAAATTTTCCGACATCTGTAGTTTGCTCACGATATTCACCCTTTGACTCAGCACCATAAGTATAGTTACCGTCATAATTCGCTAAGTCAGTCGTAATCGTCTCACCAAAATAAAATGGGGTAGTCGTTCCCGCACGACAGGCATATTCCCACTCTGCCTCACTAGGCAAGCGATAAGTTTTCCCAGTCTTGTTAGATAATCTGGCGCAAAACTCAATTGCATCATCCCAAGATACTTGTTCAACAGGTCGATTAGCGCCTTTGAAGTGCGAGGGATCGGGATTTAAATCAATATTTACCTTTTTCAGCGTGGCTACAACAGCCCATTGGCTTTGTGTAACTGGATATTTGCCCATGAAAAAGGGTTGAACGGTAACAGTGTGCTGTGGACTTTCAGAATTGAGTCGTTCTGGCTCATCCTCTGGGGAACCCATCAAGAATTTCCCACCAGGAATTAGAACTATTTCTAGAGCTGTAAAAAGCTCTGCTTCCCTTAAGCGAATTATATCTTTATCGTTAAGCTTATAGTGTTGTTGAAATTCCTTTAATTCGCTTTCAGCGTTTCCATCTAATGGATATCCTTGTTCATTTATAAAATTTATCAAGAATAACCTGTATCTCTCTATGTTTTCCTTATATATCCTGTAAGAGTCTAATGCATTTTTTCGGATTGTACTGGCTTCTATATCTGGTAATCTTAACTTTTTCTGTAAATCGTTCAATATATCCGATTCCAGAGGGGAAATCTTGCCATCAGACGCAAAATATTCAGCCTTCTGGCGATACTGAGCTATGGCGGCTTCGATGTTTAACCGTTCCTGCTCACGCTCTTTAATTAGTTTCTTAGCAGCAATCTCAATTCCGTCAGCTACATTTGTGAATGCATCGTCTTGATCATTCCAAGACTTAACAGGTAGGGCATTTTTGGGCAAAGCTTGTAGTTTAGCAAATGGTGCTGATTGCCAAGAAACTTTTCGTAGAATAATTGGAATAACGCAAGCCTCTCCCGCTTCGTGGCGTTTTATTGCTCTGGTAACTTCAACATCCCAGCAGTATTTAGAATGTATAAAGTCTGAACTGACGAGCAATAGAATAATGTCGGCTGTATTCAAATTTTCATTAATCTGCTGATCCCATTCTTTTCCAGGTGGTATCTTGCGATCGTGCCAAGTTGAAATTACACCTTGCCGTTCCAACATAGTTAGGTGTTTAGCTAGTTAATCTTTCAGGGGTTCGTCGTTGTGAGAGTATGAACAGAATACTTTGAGCGACACCAACGATACCTCTTGCGTCTTTAGGAGTAGGATAAATTAGGCTTTTCACAAATTATAGTATGTTTGCATACTACACCGGGCGACTGGAAGTCGCGGCTACACAAACAAAACCCGCCTCCGCGGGTTAAAAACCTTGATCTTCAATTCGTTCGCCTCGAAGCTCACCATTAGGATGCTCAAATTTGGATTGTCTGCATCGGCTCTTACCATGTTGGTTGCAAAATAATCAAGAAATTTTAGAACCAGTGCCGAGCAGCAAAGATTGCTCCTGAATTCACATAGCATATAACTAGACTATTAAAAGGTTTGCCATGACCCCACAACTCGAAGCTGCGATCGCTGCCATCCGACTGCTCTCATCTACAGAGCGTCTACAACTACTACAAATCCTCACTCAAATCGATTCCGCCTCAAATTCCCAAACCGATCTCAAAACCCTCAGTACCGAGTTTTGGCATGGCTCTACGCTCAAGCAGCTACTAGCCACCCAAACCCCTACGACTGTTCATAACCTCAAGGATCTCGCCGCTAACTTTTGGCCCGAAGAAGACTCAATTGAGGACTTCCTCACCTTCCTGCGACAGCAGCGCCAAGAGGTAATCTAATCTAAACTTCTATGAGTCTTCTGCTTATTGATACTGACATTGCCTCCTTCATTTTCAAAGGTAGCGACTATGCTGACCCTTATTTACCAGTTTTGAGTAATCAGGAATTGGCACTGTCGTTTATAACTGTCGCCAAACTTCTTCAGTGGGCAATTTTGCGTCAGTGGGGCGATCGTCGCCTCGCACAGCTAGAGCAATACCTGTCAAATTACCTTATCATTCCGGTCGATCAAAACCTTTGTCGGCAATGGGCGCAGGTGCGTGTAGAGCGACAAAGCGCGGGACGAGCGATTTCACCTCAAGACGCTTGGATTGCAGCAACGGCTTTACGCCATGACTTACCCTTAGTCACTCACAACATCAAAGATTTTCTAGGAATTTCCAATTTACGGCTTATTACCCCTTAAACGGGAGAGTGACGATGTTGTGAATCTCCCGTTGGGTAGGCATTGGTTTTCTATTGTAAATTAGCTAGCTAACTTACGATCGCACTCGACACCCCGTTCATAGATCCATTTCCAGAAGAAGGCTGAACAGAATCGGCTGCTAAAGGATTGGTAACTTTGGAATTGCTTACTACGCTTCGCTTCTTCTTAGTATTACCTCGTCTAGCACCACCCGCCATCTCGTATTCCTGGCTGGTTTTACCGTAACGGCTGCCAACTCCTAGTAACATTTTTTCTGACATTGCGATTACAACTTGTTCTGCGTTGTTCACGTCATCTGTGAGTTTGTCAATGGTAGATAACGCAGTGTTGTAGGCAGCAAGCTTAGACCGGAGATCGTTAATTGTCTTATTATAAGCTTGGATAGTCAGTCCTCCGCCAAAGTCAAGTTCTACGCTGATAGATTGTAAACTTTCAATGCGGCGATCGGCTCGTTCTAAAACGGTGGAATTTCTTTTGCGACGTGCCATAATGCATCTCTGCTATTAGTTTAATAGTACTGTTTTATACCAAAACATTTTTGATTGTCATGGGAAAATATAGCAAATCAGTGGCGCTAATGCTTCTAAAGCTTTAGTTAATTTCACTTAGACTAACTTTAGTTTCAGGTAGTCAATAGATTCATAAGTTCATTACAACAAATGCTGCAATGATTTAAGCCTTTCTTATACATGAAAGAGCATTTGTTGCAAAGCATTAAACAATTGCTGCAATGACTTATACATTTGCAAGAAATACTTAAGCCTTTCTTATATATGAAAGAGCATTTGTTGCAAAGTATTAAGCATTTGTTGCAACGACTTATACATTTGCAAGAAATACTTAAGCCTTTCTTATACATGAAAGAGTATTTGTTGCAAAGGTTTAAACTTTTACAGCTTGAAGCGTAGAAGCGTAGGCATAGCTCGTCGTAGACATCGCTTTTGCCTGTTGTCTAAGATAAAATTGCTTCTCAAAGCTTGTTAACGTGATAAATAAAGTCCTGTTGGTATTGAGACAGATAATTTATGACAGCCAGAGAGCAACTTATTCAGGAAATTGAGCAGGTTTCAGATTCTTTAGTGGAAGAAGTGCTAGACTTCTTGCTATTCATAAAAGATAGACAGGATCAGAAAAATTCCACATCTCATGGTGAGCAAAGCCAGCCATCTGAGCAAAGCATTCTAGAGCGCATGGGAGGAATTCCCCAGCATTTGCTCTCAGTAGGTAATTTATCAGACCGAGATGTTCGGAGAGCGGTGATCGCGTCACGGATACAGCAGAGCCGCCAACAGGAATCATGACCTATTATCCTACGATTTTAGTAGATACAGGTTTGTTGGTTGCTTTTTACGACTCAGCAGACTCACATCATCAGCTATGCCTACGCTTACACGCTAATCAAACAAATAGCGATCGCCTATAAACAATAAGGATGTTACGATATCCTTCACCAGCTGAATCTGACTTATGAAATTAGTTTGCTCCCAAAGCGATCTCAGTACAAACCTCTCACTCGTTAGTCGTGCAGTACCTTCACGGCCGACTCATCCAGTACTTGCCAATGTGCTGCTGCAAGCGGATGCTGAAACTAACCAAGTAAGCTTAACAGCCTTTGATCTCAGCTTAGGAATCCGCACCAGCTTTAACGCAGAGGTATGGCAAAGTGGTGCGATCGCACTTCCTGCTAAGTTACTTGTAGACATCACCTCTCGTCTTCCAGAAGGCGAAATCACTCTAGACGATGAATCAGCCCTCACAGGTGTAACACCCGGTGGAGAAGGTTTAATAGTCACACTTACCCCCAAGAGTGGACATTACCAAGTCCGAGCAATGGGGCCGGAAGAATTTCCCGAACTACCTGTAATTGAAAATACAGAAGTAATCCATCTCACCACTGCTGCATTAATTGAAGGATTACGGGGTTCATTGTTTGCGACAAGTGGTGATGAAACCAAGCAAGTACTTACGGGAGTACATTTAACAGTTAAACAAGATACACTAGAATTTGCAGCTACCGACGGACATCGCCTCGCAGTGGTAGAAACTAGCAACGAGCGTCCTTTGGGTGGAACTAGTCAACTAGAAGTGACAGTACCAGCTAGAGCATTACGCGAACTCCAACGAATGCTAGCTCATAGCGCCTCATCAGATGAACCTGTAGCTTTATACTTCGATCAAGGTCAAGTTGTGTTTGCATGGCAAAATCAACGTTTAACTAGTCGCACACTAGAAGGGCAATATCCTGCATATCGGCAACTAATTCCGCGTCAATTTGAGCGACAAGTCACAATTGAACGGCGACAATTCGTCAGCACTTTAGAACGGATTGCTGTGTTAGCTGATCAGAAAAATAATATTGTTAAGGTTACTATTGATAGTGAAGCTCAAGAAATTACCTTATCTTGTGAAGCTCAAGATGTGGGCAGTGGTAGAGAGTCAATGCCGGCACAAATTTCTGGGGAAAATATTGAAATTGCTTTTAATATTAAATATTTGATGGAAGGCTTGAAAGAGTTACCATCTTCTGAAATTCAAATGCATTTAAATCAAAGCTTAACTCCAGTGATTTTTACACCATTGGGTGGTTTGAAAATGACCTATTTAGCTATGCCTGTACAACTTAGAAGTTAAAACAATTCGCAATTCGCAATGGGCTACGCCCCGCTACGCTAACGCAATTCGCAATGACGCTCCTACGTCGCTCTAAGCGTACTCCTACGGAGAAGCAAGCTACGCGGTAGCGTCTCTAAGAGTTGCCATGCCGTAAAGCCTGCGGCATAGCTACGCTTAGGGCGCAGCCTCTCTAAGAGTTGGCTTTACGCTGCTCTAACGCAATTACGTTTTGTGATCGGTATTTAGCCTGTCCCATTTCTTCTCCCCCTGCTCCCTCTGCTCCCTCTGCTCCCCCTGCTCCCCCTGCTCCCTACTCCCCAAATTTTATTTGGAAGTCGCTTATGCATCCTGTACCGGATGCTGCCCATAATATGGCAAAGCCTCTGACCAATTAGGAGACTTGCCCTCTTGCCAATCGAGATTAGCTAGTTCTAAGATACTCGTCACCGTTGCTGCTAACCCAGATTGGGCTTGAATTAACTGATAATTAGTGTTCCAATTAGCTAAAGTTTCCTGCCATGCTTCTGGCGCGAACACTTTATCTGGTAAACACGCTGTTAATTTAGAAGTATCTGGCTCAAACTGATAAATGGCAGCAAAAATTTGACCTCGTTGTGCTGGCATTTCCACAGCAAGAGTTTTTGGATTTTGACTTTTACCTGCTTCTGACCAAGCTACCGCAGCCAAAGTTGAAATTGCAAATACAGGAATATCTAACTGTTGTCCTAAAGTCCGAGCAGTAACAACGCCAATCCGAGTTCCCGTAAAGCCACCAGGGCCTTTTGCAACTGCGATAAATGATAAATCTGCCCAAGTTTGCGGTTTGATAAACTCAATTAAATATTGATGTATTAGGCTAGATAAATCACGTCCTAAATTCCAAACTTGAGAGCGAGTATCGCCTGCAAAATTACTAATTTCCAAACCTAATTCTGGTGTGGTGGTATGTAGTGCCAAAGCGTACTTATTTAATGCAAAGTCTTTTAGTTCCGTTGTCAAAGTTATTTAAAATATCTATTTTTATAGAGTTAACGTGAACTATTCAAGCATATAACATAGCTGTTCTTAATTGAATAAACTATAATTCTTTTGTTTTGGTGTGGACAGAAGTCTCAGGGCAAAGGTTTTGCTGTTTCAACAAAATCAGAAGGCGATGGCGCAAGCGCCCGCCGTAAGCGATCGCAAATATTCACTTGCTGTTCACTTTCTCATAGCGATCGCTTTCTTTACATCTCTTCTCCATACCATAAATTTGCGATCGCTGATAAATAAAATCTCATTACAGTAGTTTTCATGTATTTGAACCACATCTGACGTCAGGGCACAGCATTGCTCATTGGTGTAAACTTAAACTCAAACGCTTATTTCACAGGCATTTTACCCCCCTTGGTCCCCCCTTATAAAGGGGGGAAAAAAGAAATCCAGTTCCCTCCCCTTTATAAGGGGAGGGTTAGGGTGGGGTAATGCAGATCGTGATGGAAAGCCAGAGAACTGAATATCAGGTCATTACAAGGGTTTCATGTTAAGTTGACACCAATGAGCATTGCTATGCCCCTATCGTCTGGTCTATTTACCTGAAAATAGCTGTAAAATACACCAATCATTTTTGTCAAGTCGGCACTAATTCACCAGGACGCAACTTCGACCATTTACCCGTTTCTCGCTTAAAGCTCAGACAACCAACAACATCCCATTCCATTTCAATTACATCATCTTTAGTCCGAATGTTGACATTGATAGAAGGTTCATTCGGATCAAAGTTCGGTGTTTCGGTCAAGTGAGGCTGTTGGTGCTGCCCTTCTACAGCATGATAGGTAACACATCGGTCTACATAGTGGCAATTCACGCAAATACACATAATAGAACCAACTCCAGGGGCCTTTATTGTTAATCTAACTTAAGCCCAACTTTTATTCATGAGTTGCTGGGTTGATTTTTATTACAATGCATCAATCAGTTCTTTCTACCCTAGCTCCCGAAAATTGGCCTTTTAGCTTGGAATTCCTGCCACAACCCGCTTACATGGTAGGTGGCGCTGTACGGGATGCCATCCTTGGCAGAACTCGCGAATATCTGGATCTAGATTTTGTTATACCATCTAAGGCAGTAAAGGTAGCGAGAGCGATCGCTCGTCATTACAAAGCTGGTTTTGTGTTACTTGATGCAGAACGACAAATTGCGCGTGTGGTTTTTCCCCACGCCACGGCTGACTTTGCCCAACAGGAAGGAAATAGCTTAGAAGTTGATTTGCACAGACGGGATTTTACAGTAAATGCGATCGCTTATAATCCCCATACCCAAGAAATCATCGATCCTCTGCAAGGCTACGAAGATTTACAACAGGGCATTTTGCGAATGGTATCACCTGCAAACCTAGAAGATGACCCTTTACGGTTAATGCGAGGTTATCGCCAAGCTGCCCAACTAGATTTTACTATTGAGCCAGCTACCCAAGCGGCAATTCGTTCTTTGGCATCGCATATCAGCAAAGTCGCAGCCGAACGAGTTAGGGTAGAAATTGGTTATTTGCTGGCAAATTCTCAGGGGACTCCTTGGATCACAACTGCTTGGGAAGATGGTTTACTTGCTCCTTTCTTCAAAAACGCCACCCGTGAAAGCTTGCTCAAACTAGCAGCAGTTGACGAAGCAGCAGCTTTACTCAGCCAAAATTGGCAACAATTAGGGGCACAACTGCAAGAATATATCCGCGATAGTATTAAAACCACTTGGCTAGGTATTGCCAAACTTGCTTGTCTTGTCAACCCCGATCCGCAATTAGCAGAAATAGAGCTACAGGAACTAACTTATAGCCGTGCCGAAATTCGGGGTGTAACCACTGTTCTAAAACTATTACCGCAACTTCAAGTAGTCGATATGTCCTTGCGAGAACAATACTTGTTGTTCCGTGACGCAGATATTGTGTTTCCCGCTACGGCAGTGCTAGCTGTAGCACTCAATAATTTGGTAGAGGCGATGTCTGTTGAGAAGCCACTACACACAACAGTCGCTACAACTCTAGAAACAAAAGTAAGGAATTGCCAAGTTTTAGCACCTTTGATCAACCGTTACCTAAACCCTAATGATCTGGTTGCTCATCCCACTCCACTACTGAACGGCAAAGATTTGATTATAGGATTAGATATTCCAGCTTCAGCAATCATCGGTCAACTGCTGACAGAAATTGCCGTAGCACAAGCTGAGGGGAAAGTCTCAACGCCAACAGAGGCGATCACATTTGCACGTCAGTTATTTAAAGGATAACTAATCAAGCAAATATGATATAACTTGAAATCTGCTGTAATATATGCAATCGCTATTTGGAAACAACCTGAAGCGATCGCCCACCAAGACTAAAAACCACGTTTCTTTTTACCAGTGTGTAATCACCTACACCGAACGTCTCAAAGAGTTTTACCTTAGTGTCACACATCGCTTAACTTTTGGAACGCCTTGTAAACAAGATATGTTAGATTTCTTTATTCCTACTTACATAACTTTTGTACAACAAGATACATTAAATGGTAGTTTAGTAGCAAAGGAACCAAAAACTATGGCCGTTAGTAGCCCTGAAGTCATCCGTCATATATTGATTGGGCTGGGATATTTAGCTCCTGAGATAGATCCTAAGCCGGATCTGGCTAAATTTGCTCCCTGGAAGCGGAATAACAACTCTTTAACAGATGCTCCTACTGAAGAAGCAATTAAAAAGTTTCAGAAACAGTATCCACAAAAACTTGAGGTTAATGGTAACGCTGATGCCCCAACTCGAACTGTAATAGAAGATACAGTCATCGGACTTCAGAATAGATTGAAGTTTCACGGTTTCGCAACCAATGCCGAAATTCCTCCAAACAAGCCATTTTATGGGCCAGCCACTTATACAGCTGTCAAAAAATTTCAGAAATCTCAGGGTTTAACTGAAAATGGCATTGCCACTATTGAACAGCGTCAAATTCTCCAGCAACCTACTCTAACAAATAAGCCCCAACCGCAGCCACAGACCCAACTTAAGCTGCTCGATTTATGCTTCCAATTCAAAAAGAATCCTCAAAATCCTTCTTATATCGCAGCCCTAAATAACTTACAACAAAATCTACCCAAGGACGTTTTACACAAAGTTACCAACAAATGGAGGGGGACAAATGATCAAAACCCTGAAATTGTCAGGCTGACGAATTTGTTTACTTATTATGATGACAACAATCAAAACCATCGTGATGCACTAACTCATTTACAAAGTCAGCTCACCCCAGCTATTTATAAAGAATTTATTAGTCTTTGGAATAAGAAGTAAACTACCCACCGTTGATGCAACGCAAGTGAGTTTGACAAACCTATCCTCATCTTGAACTCAAGTTCAAGTCTGCCTGTCCTTCTCCGACTGGGAGAGGGACAGGTTTTGCGTAGTAAAACCAGGGAGAGGTTTTTTCTCCGGCTAATTAAGCTAATACCATCTGATCCGTTGAACTCACGCCCTTAGTCGGAAAACACCGCAATTACTTAATGAATAACTCAAACTGTTCACGCCTAGACGTAGTGAAACAGCATTTATTTTTCTTAAACAGTCGATAATGTAAATAAATGTAATAAAATCCTCAGGCAGGACAGAAGCATTTATGCGTGTAATTTTGATGACGGGTAAAGGCGGCGTGGGCAAAACTTCCGTTGCTGCTGCAACTGGACTCCGTTGTGCAGAACTAGGCTATCAGACATTGGTTTTAAGTACAGATCCGGCTCATTCTTTGGCAGACAGTTTTGACATAGAACTAGGACATGCACCCCAAAAAATTCGCCCAAATCTGTGGGGTGCAGAACTGGATGCGTTGCAAGAACTAGAGGGAAACTGGGGTGCTGTAAAACGTTACATTACTCAAGTTTTACAGGCAAGGGGTTTAGACGGCGTACAGGCAGAAGAATTGGCAATTTTACCAGGCATGGATGAGATTTTTGGCTTGGTAAGGATGAAACGCCATTACGATGAAGGTGAGTTTGATGTTTTAATTATTGACTCAGCCCCCACGGGTACAGCACTGCGCTTGCTTAGTTTACCAGAAGTTGGTGGCTGGTATATGCGCCGTTTTTACAAACCATTTCAAAACATCTCGGTAGCGCTTCGGCCTCTGGTTGAACCTTTTTTCAGACCAATTGCTGGTTTTTCGCTACCAGATAAAGAGGTGATGGATGCACCTTATGAGTTTTATGAACAAATTGAAGCTCTGGAAAAAGTATTGACAGACAATACTCAAACCTCAGTACGTCTGGTGACTAATCCCGAAAAGATGGTGATTAAAGAGTCTCTTCGTGCCCATGCTTATTTGAGTTTGTATAATGTTGCGACAGATTTAGTAGTGGCTAATCGAATTATTCCTAGCGTTGTCCAAGACCCATTTTTCCAACGTTGGAAGGAAAGCCAGGAGCAATATCGCCAAGAAATTCATGATAATTTCCATCCTTTACCTGTAAAAGAAGTTCCACTTTTTTCTGAGGAAATGTGTGGATTAGCTGCACTAGAACGCCTAAAGGAAACCCTTTATAAAGATGAAGATCCAACTCAGGTTTATTACAAAGAAACGACTATGAGAGTCGTACAAGAAGAAAACCAATACAGCTTGGAAATTTATTTACCTGGAATTCCTAAAAACCAAGTTCAACTGAGTAAGAATGCTGACGAATTAAACATTACTATTGGCAACCACCGTCGTAACTTAGTTTTACCGCAAGCCTTAGCAGCGCTACAACCAGGAGGGGCAAAGATGGAAGATGACTATCTGAAAATCCGCTTCACCGACAATATAAGAGTTTAATTTTGTCGCTACAGCAATGTTCGACAAGAAGCCAAAAATAAAAAGCAAGAATATTCTCTTGTAGCTAGTACAGACGCAAATTTTTTAGCGTCTGTTTTTGTAATATTTTGATTAATTTTTGTCAAAGGTAAATAAATATTTTGATTATTAATTTGCCCGTAGTTTTACTGAAGACAGTTTGATTAATTAAATCTGAAAATGGCTTTAGATTTAATTATGTCACTCTGCAAATTATTAATTGATTTTCTTATAAGCAATGATTTCCAACCCTGAACAAGATTTGTCCTTATGCCGCCATGAAGAAAGTTTACTACGCCGCATTACAAACCGTATCCGACGAAGCTTAGAGCTGGAAGAAATTATCACGGTGACAACGGCAGAGGTGCGATCGCTATTAAACACTGACCGAGTGATGATTTACAAATTTCATCCCGATGGTAGTGGTCAAGTGATTGCTGAGTCAATTTACGAAAATATTTTGCCATCCCTACTGGGGTTAAATTTTCCTGCTGATGATATTCCAGCCACTGCCCGTGAACTATTTATAAAATCACGAGTACGTTCTGTTGTTAACGTTGATACTCAAGAGATTGGTCAAAGTCACCTCCATGACTTGGAAAATGGAGAAACTATATCAGAGGAGATCCATTACCGCCCTGTAGATCCATGTCATATTGAATATTTGAGTGCGATGGGGGTTAAATCATCTGTAGTAGCGCCCATTATTGATCAAGATCAGCTCTGGGGGTTGCTGGTTTCTCATAATTCCCAAGCGCGTTTGATTTCAGAATATGAACTAGAAGCAGTACAAATGGTAGTCGATCAGCTGTCAGTAGCGATCGCTCAAAGTACCCTGCTCACTCAAGTCCGCAAAAAAGCCGAACGGGAAGCTATCATTAACCGCATTGCTACCCTACTACATTCACTACCCACGATTGTATTACAACCAGCCCTAGAAGCGGCTGTTGCTGCCTTTAATGGTGTTGGTGGTCGGCTTTGCATTAGAAATGCAGCTTTTGATTTTCACAATGGCAACATCAGCAGCTTAACAGAATGTTTAATACCAGGAAATAATTGTGCCAGGCTTTATATCTGTGGGCAGCAACCTGTAATGCCAGAACAAACTATATATCCATTGATAGAGCAGTATAGTGTCTGGCAAGAACACTACAAGTCTGGTAAATACGATACTTGGGCGATTTCAGATATATATCAAACTTCTAGCTTGCGAAGTTTGCAAGTTGCTTTTCAACCAACTAAAATTCGCAGTATGTTGATGATCCCACTTCAATATCGTCAGCAGTTACTGGGCTATTTAAGCATTTTCCGCAATGAAATAGATACAGAAACTCTATGGGCGGGGCAGTATGACAGCGATCAAAGGCAACTCTACCCCCGTTTATCGTTTGAGGTTTGGCGCGAATCTAAAAAAGCACAAGCTCAAAAATGGACGAGCGAAGAAATTGAACTAGCTACAGACATCGGTAAACACTTTGCTTCAGCAATTCAGCAGTATGAACTATACCAACAGGTGCAAACCTTTAATGAAAGTTTAGAAAAACAAGTTAAAAGACGCACAGTTGAGTTGCAACGGACAAGTGAACAACAACAGGCTGTGTTCAAAGTTATTGCCGAGATTCGAGAATCTCTTGACACAAATATTATTTTTCAAACAACTACTAAAGAGGTTTGTCAATTAATTAAAGCCGATCGCGTTTCTGTTTATCGTTTCGATTCTAATTGGGGTGGTGAATTTGTCGGGGATTTCGAGGCTGCTAGTCCATACTGGTCGAATGAGTCTGAACTAGGTATTAATACAGTTTGGAATGACACCTATTTACAAGAGACAGAGGGAGGACGCTACCGCAACAATGAAACATTTGCTGTGGATGACATCTACAAGATGGGGTTTGCTCAGTGTCATATCGACAATTTAGAGCAGTTTCAAATTCACGCTTTTGTGCTTGCTCCGATCTTTGTTGGGCAAAAACTTTGGGGTTTGTTGGCGACTTATCAACACACTGGCCCTCGTCAATGGAAAGCTTCTGAAGTTAACTTTCTCAGTCAGATTGCTGCCCAAATGGGAGTAGCACTCCAGCAAGCAGAATTACTCACGCAAACCAAACAGCAGACCTTAAGTTTGCGGCAAGGGGCAGAACAACAACGCGTATTATTTGAAGTTGTTGCCAAAATTCGAGAATCTCTTGATCTAAAGACAGTCTTTGCCGCAACTGTGTGTGAAGTCCGTCGGTCTTTGAATGCTGACAGAGTGGTAGTATACCGCTTTGACCTGAATTCCGAACTTGATGAAGGTGAAATTGTTTCAGAGGATCTTTTGCCAGAGTTTACTTCTGCTGTAACATTAAAAATTCAAGACAACTGCTTTAAGAAGAAGTATGATGCCCTCTATCGTCAGGGACGCATCCACGCGATCGCTGATATCCACAACTCTGGACTGGATGTTTGTTATGTTCAAATGCTGGAGCAACTTCAAGTTAAAGCCAATTTAGTCTTGCCACTGGCTAAAAGTAACGAATTGTGGGGTTTGTTGTGCATTCACCAGTGCGACCAACCGCGTAAATGGCAATCCTCAGAAATCCAGTTCGTTACGCAAGTTGCTGCACAGCTTTCTGTAGCGCTAGAACAAGCTGATTTACTTGAACAAACTAAACATCAGGCTGCTGATTTGCAACAAGCGGCAGAACAACAACGCGTATTATTTGAAGTTGTTGCAAAAATCCGGGAATCTTTGAACTTAGATATGATTTTTCAAACAACCACTCAAGAAATTTGCAAATCACTGCAAGCGGATCGTGTGGCTGTCTATCGTTTTAATCCAGATTGGAGTGGTGAATATATCGCCGAGTTTGTGGGTGATGGGTGGGTAAAACTTGTAACTTCTGATTTAAAAACAGTTTGGGAAGATAGCTATTTACAAGAAACCCAAGGTGGACGATATCGCCACAATGAAAGCTATATAGTTGATGATATCTATAAGTCTGGTCATTCGGAGTGTCACATTGCCGCTCTGGAGAAATTACAGGCAAAGGCTTATGCGATCGCACCTATATTTATCGGACAACAGCTATGGGGCTTACTAGCAGCTTATCAGAACTCTGCACCCCGCCATTGGGAAGCCTCAGAAATGAAGTTCATCACTCAAATTGCCAATCAGCTTGGAGTTGCACTCCAACAAGCCCAGTTACATAATCAAACCAAAGAGCAGACCCAAAAGCTGTCTACAACTTTGCATGATTTACAACAAACTCAAACCCAACTGATCCAAACTGAGAAAATGTCTTCACTAGGTCAACTGGTAGCTGGTGTTGCTCACGAAATTAATAACCCGGTGAACTTCATTTATGGCAATATCAATCATGTCAATGATTATGCCGAAGATTTACTCAGTATACTAGACCTCTATGTGCAAAACTGCCCTAACCCCAACTCTGAAATTCGCGATCGCTCTGAAGAAATAGACTTAGAATTTATCATGGAAGATTTGCCCAAAACTCTATCTTCCATGAAAGTTGGAATCGATCGCATCCGGCAAATTGTCTTGGGTTTACGGAATTTCTCCCGTCTTGACCATGCAGAAATGAAGCCAGTTGATATTCATGAGGGCATTGATAGCACCTTGCTGATTTTGCAGCATCGCTTGAAAGCAAAACCAGAGAGTCCGGCGATTAAATTAGTTAAAGAATACAGCGACCTGCCCTTAGTAGAGTGCTATGCCGGGCCACTAAATCAGGTATTTATGAATGTTTTAAGCAATGCGATCGATGCCCTAGAAGATTATAGGGAATCTCAATTAAAACCTCATGGCAATCAAATTACTATCAGCACTGCTTTCGGAGAGCTTGAAGGCAATGTTAAGAGCGTAGTAATTCGCATTACAGATAATGGACCAGGAATACCCGAAGCCTTAAGGGCAAGAATCTGTGACCCATTTTTTACAACTAAACCAGTAGGAAAAGGCACTGGTTTGGGGTTATCAATAAGTTATCAGATTGTTGTAGATAAACACCGTGGTGTATTTAAATGTAATTCTCAGCCGGGGTTAGGTACAGAATTTTGGATTGAAATTCCAGTGATACAAATCACTAACTCGCTCTATCAACTTCCAGAGATGGGAAAGTCATCACCCTAAAACAGCCACAGCCAAACTGGGAGAGTAACTAGTAATACTATAGTCCCAGCAGCTAAGGCAGTAACTGCCAGATCGTGATCGAGATTGAATGTTTCAGCAATTATTAGTGTACCGAAAGCAGGAGGCATGGCCATTTGTAAGACAATTACCTTTGCTGTAGAACCAGTTAATCCAAACAGTGGTAAAGTGCTGCCCAATATCAAGGGAACTAACAGCATTTTGATTCCCAAGCTCATCCCTACTTGTGGTAGGCTACTCCAAGATTTGATTAGCGCCAGTCGCATTCCAATTAATACCAGAGATAAAGCTACACCACTCCAAGCAAATTTTTCTAGCCAAAATTCTGCGACTGTGGGAATTGCCACTTGTCGAAACAGCAAGCCAAATCCGAAACTCCATAGGGCAGGATTAATCAAGATGGCCTTAATAATCTGCCAATGATTCTGGACACTGCCACCAAAACTAGCTGCTAGTAACACACCCAAGGCATAAGTACCTGGGAATGAACCTAACAAATCGTAAAATAGCGCCCAAGCAAAGTATTCCTTGCCTACCATTGCTAAGGTAATCGGAAAGCCAAGATAACCTGTATTACCTAGCATTGCGGCTAGGATCAAGCTAGCCTGAGTTGGTGCTTGGAGGACAGTATTTCTAAAATAGGCTTGTCCTTTAATTCCTAACCAAGCTAAAAATGCTCCTAGTAAAATGGCTAGATAAGCGATCGCAGGTGCAATCCAAATTTGCCCTGACAAGCTGGATTGACGCAAAAAGGATACTATGCTTATGGGTACTCCCACCCAAAACAGAAACTGTCCTAAACGTGTAGGAACTGTCACAGGTAGTTTGCGTCCCAGAATGAAACCTACCAGGACTAATCCTCCCAGCTTGACGTATAGTTCTAAAAGATTTGTCAATATTTCTCCTAAGAACCATAAATGTAAAATGCTACCTGTTACATCTACTTTTGTCCAGTGCAAAATCTGTTATGGCTATCCCACAGAAACAGGAGTTTACCGTTGAATAAGGCTGGGTTTTCTGAAAAACCGCAAAACTCATCGAATGACCTTGGTGATGATATTCCAGCGGCTGTACGCGATACCCCTGTTGCAGCGCCTAAAATGTGGTTGCAACCCAAAATTATGCTGATTGGGGGAGTTGCAGGATTTGTCTTTCTGGGTTTAATTAGTGGTTTTTTGTTTTTCGTTACTGCACCCAAAAAAACCGCCGATTCTCAACCCTCACCCGCTACTTCTGCACCTACACCAATTACAGAATCTAGTAATTCTGTCAACGCTCTATTAGGGCATCTGGCATACCCAGAAGCTCCTGTGTCAGAACTAGTAACCATCTCCGCAAATAGGGGCATTAGAATGCGAAAAGCTGCTGCCCAAAAATTTGAGGAGATGGTAGCAGAAGCGCGAAGTGCAGGTGTAACTTTAGTACCAATTTCTGGCTTTCGCTCAGTCAAAGATCAGGAACCGTTGTTTTTTAGTGTCGGTGCCCAGCGAAATCAAACACCATCAGAACGAGCTGCCCTCAGCGCTCCTCCTGGTCATAGCGAACATCACACAGGTTATGCTGTAGATATTGGAGACGGAGCAGTACCAGCCACTAATCTCCAAGCCAACTTTGACAATACCAAGGCTTATCGGTGGCTGCAAGCAAATGCAGCGCGTTTTAGCTTTGAAATGTCATTTCCTAAAAATAATACTCAAGGTGTGAGTTATGAGCCTTGGCACTGGCGTTTTGTAGGCGATCGCAATAGCTTAGAAATGTTCTACAAAGCCAGAAATCTGAAACCCGCTCAGATATCGCCATCAAAGCCAAAATAATTCGTAATTCGTAATTATTTCTTGCTTCTTATAATGGAGGCTGAAGCACTACTTCCTTAATATCTGGACAGTAGTATTCAGCAATTTTCTTAGCGATCGCATCTGGTCGAGAGATTTTATCTAGGTTGCAAAGTAAGATCACGGTAATTCTGTCATCAATAAAGCGGGTAATATTACTTGCAAATCCTAGTATCGAACCATTATGACCAACTACTCGGCGATCGTTATAGTTCAATACCCACCAACCTAAACCTGCAACATATCTCAACTTTTCCCAATCATCGCCTTGATTGGGAAAATGAGGAGTCCACATCAGATCAAGGGTTGATTGCTTTAACAAAGTTTCACCATAAAGCGCCTGTTCCCACTTCACCATATCTTCTACACTGGAAAGTTGACCTCCAGCAGAATAGGTAACAGAAGGACTGTAGTAAGGTTTGTTAACGAGTTTGCTGTTTGGCAAGCGATAGCCAGCAGAGCGGTGCGGCATAATATCTTTGGGATCATTCATTACGGTTGCATTCATTCCCAAAGGAGCAAAAATGCGATCGCGTAATAAATCTCCATAAGATTTTCCAGTGACTTTTTCTAGGATCAAACCCAGTAAATAGTAGCCTGTATTGTCATAGGCGCTAAACTCACCCGGTTGGAATTTGAGGGGTAGGTGAGTAACTAAAGCCAAAATTTCAGATTTAGATAAATCAAGATGGGTAATTTCCCAGTAGTTTGGCGCGTCGGTATAGCTGGGAAGTCCAGACTGATGAGACAGAATATGCCCGATTGTGACATTTTGCCACGTTAGGGGTAGATAATCGAGATAATTTGCGTAGTTTACCGCCGCAGGCATCGCTTCTTTTAGCGAGATTATCCTTTGCTCCACCAGCATCATTGTGACTGTAGCGGTGAAAGTTTTACCGACAGACGCAATTTCATAAACTGTCTGTTCAGTCGCTGAAACAGAGTGTTCAACATTCGCCAGTCCATAGCCCTTAATTAAAACAGGTTCACCTTCCTGTACCACTGCCACAGAAAGCCCCGGAATCTGATTTTTGAGCATTGTGGCTCGAATATAGTCATCAATCACGATTGACCTCATTTTTTTGGTGATGGGGTGATGGGACAAGGGGTAAATTATTGAACAAGTTTCTCCCTTGTCTCTTCTCCATGCCCCATGCCCAATTTCATGATTTCTCAGGTGCTGGTTTCTGATACTTACCTGGATACTTGCGCTGAAAATATTCTTCCATAATTTCTAAAATCATTGGCGCAGCAATGCTACCGCCGCCGCCGCCGGAATGTTCAGCAAATGCCACAATCACAACTTCTGGCTGTTCGGCAGGTGCATAGGCTCCAAACCAAGCGTGATTTTGTTTAACACGACCCTTCCAAGCTTCGGCGGTGCCACTCTTACCAGCGACTGGGGGAACTGTTGGCTGCATCAAAGCCTTACCTGTACCTTCAGCTACTACTTTCCGTAGTCCCTGACGGAGAACACTTATGGTTGTTGGCTTCATATTTAAAGATTCTCGCCAGCTTTTTGCTTCTTCATTGTCTTTAAGTAAATGCGGCTGGACTCGGTAGCCACCATTAGCGGGCACGGCAAACATGATGGCGACCTGTAAAGGTGTAGTTTGTAAAGCACCTTGACCAATTGACATATTAATGCTGTCACCTACAGTCCAAGGTATCTTCCAAGTTTTCTGCTTCCATGTCTCATCTGGTACTAAACCTTTTGCCTCATCCTTGGCAAACTCAAAGCCTGTTTTTTGGCCAAATCCATACTTGCGAGTCCATTCAATTAAAGTTGGGCCGCCGACTCCCCGACCAATTTGATAGAAGAAGGTATCACTGCTCCACTGTAATGCACCGACAAAACCCAATGGGCCGAATCCGGCATGATTCCATTCACCAAATCGGGTACCGCCAAAGTTTAAGGAACCGTAGGTTTGCAAGACTGTGCTAGGAGAAAATTTACCGGATTCTAGACCGGCTGTGGTGGTGACAATTTTGAAGGTGCTAGCGGGTGGAAAAGCGCTGAGGGCGCGATTTACCAAGGGATGATCTGAACCTTGTACAGTTTCCCAATCTTTTTGGGTGAGTTTCTGCTTTGAGAAAATATTGGGGTCAAAGGTGGGGTGAGATACCATTGCTAAAACGGCACCGTTCTTTGGGTCAAGTGCCACGATCGCACCGTCGCGATCGCCCAAAGCTTTTTCTGCTGTCTTTTGCATATTTAAATCTATGGTCAAGTGCAAATCGTTACCAGCTTTCGCCTGTTTCTCTCCCAAAACCCGGAGCGGCCGACCTGCACCATCTACTTCTACCTGCTGACCGCCCCATTCACCCCGGAGCATTTTCTCATAAGCTTTTTCAACTCCCATTTGACCAATTACATCACCCAATCTGTAGCCTTCCTGCTTCTTTTCTTTTAACTGATCGGCGGTCAATTCTCGCGTATATCCTAATACATGAGCTAATTCTCTGCCGTGGGGGTAGTAACGAACGGCTTCTGTATGAATTTCCACACCTTGAAGATCGGTTTCATACTCTTTCAACGCCGTAATTTGCGCTTCGTTCAAGTCACGGGCAATGCGTATGAGTGAGGAAGAGTTAGCGCCTGCCTCTTCTAGTTTCTTTTCCATTTCTTCTTCGGGAACGTCGAGAATTTGAGATAGACGTGCTCCCACAACTGACCATGCTGGCTTAGTATGTGCCATCGGCCACAAATATACAGAGCGAGGATAGCGAGTACTGGCTAAAAGTTTACCATTGCGGTCAAAAATGTTGCCTCGTTCTGGTTGTTTGGGAATCATCCGAATTCGATTTGACTCGGCTCGTTTTCGGTGGTTTGTTCCTTCAGTAATTTGCAAATATGCCAAACGAACACTGATTCCCGTCACCATCAATAGAGTAAATATAATTAAAAATATTGATTGGAAACCACGTCCAACGGTACGCGTATCTTTTTTGCTGCCAATTGATGGGAATAAGGACATAAGACAAATATTGATTCCAATAGCGGTATTATTTGTATACAATTACCCTAAATTCATGCCCAGTAGTGGGTATAAAAGAATTGGGTGAGTATATTATTGAACAATGGTTTTTGGGGGATACAATAAACCAAAGTGTCAAATCTAGTCTGCCCAATAGACTATTGACAAAATTACGTAAGATCACGGCATTCTACTAAGGATTATGGCTCAAATTGTCATGCAGAATCAAAGGGGGATAACAACTTTTCAGCCACTTGATGTTGAACTGCGTAATGTCTTCAAGTTTTTTAACCAAGAACCAGCAGTACATGGAATAGATTTGGATGTCAAACAGGGAGAATTTTTTAGTATTTTAGGCCCCTCCGGTTGTGGTAAAACAACAACACTGCGCTTAATTGCTGGGTTTGAGATCGCTGACGCTGGTAAGGTTTTGATTCAGGGTCAGTCTATGACTAATGTGCCGCCTTACCGCCGACCCGTCAATACTGTATTTCAAAGTTACGCTCTATTTAACCACCTGAATATCTGGGATAACATTGCTTTTGGGCTGCGGTTAAAAAAAATACGCAAATCGGAAATTGAAGCTAGAGTTCAAGAAGCTTTAAAACTAGTAAAAATGGAAAGTTTGCGATCGCGCTTTCCCAATCAACTTTCTGGTGGTCAACAGCAGCGAGTCGCCTTAGCAAGGGCCCTAGTCAACCGTCCCACCGTTGTACTACTGGATGAACCTTTAGGGGCGTTAGATTTAAAACTGCGTAAAGAAATGCAGGTTGAGTTATCAAATTTACACAAAGATTTGGGATTGACCTTTGTGATGGTGACACACGACCAAGAAGAAGCATTATCTTTGAGCGATCGCATTGCTGTGATGAACCAAGGCAAAATTGAACAAGTTGGCACTCCTAGCCAAATTTATGAACGTCCTTGCACATCCTTTGTTGCTGATTTTATCGGCGATACTAATTTATTTAGCGGTGAAATTGTAGCAGTAGACTCTTCTAATGTTCAAATTTCGACAAAAACGGGGCTTTCAATTGTCGTTAGCCGCGCTGAAGATACACCATCTGAATTATCACAAGCCGTGGTAGTGAGTGTACGCCCAGAAAAAATACAGCTTTCGCTTTATCCACCCAATTTGCCAACTAACTGCTTTGAAGGACGGCTTGTCAATATTATGTATTTGGGTACACACGTTAATTATGTTGTGCAATTAACAAATAGTACTAGCATAAATGTATTGCAACCTAATACTTTTGGCACTTTACCAGACCGCAACACGCCCATCTACGCTTGGTGGACAGAAAATGATTGTTTAGCTATTAGTCAATAGTTATAAGAATCGACTTTATATAAGATTAAATAATAAAATAAGACCTTGACCCTGTACTAGAAATATTAACCCATGTCAATTTTGAAAAGAGTTCCTTGGGTGTCCTTGGCACTAGTACTGCTTAGTTACAGTACTTTGGGCTGGGTAATATCTGAAACACGCGCTCCTTTATTTGTGTGGCTGGTGACAGTGGTTGCTATCTTACTTTTAGTAGTAACGTTGACCATTCCTTGGCTAAAAATGACATATTATTTGAATGTTTTACTTAAATCAAATACTAGGTCTTTTGGCATTGCCGTTTTAGCAGCTTTCTTGTTTTTTATTATGATTGCTTGGTTTCGGGTATTTCTTGATACTTTACTCATCATTTCAGCAACTATATTAGTCAGGATAGACTTTCAGATGGCAGGTCTTAGAGAAGGGTTAGCATTTTGGACTACGTCTACCTTTTCATTGACAGGTTTGGCATTGGGTGCGCTAATTCACCAGTTAATATATTTTTAAATTCCACTAATGTTATCTTAAAACTTTGATTCTCTGGTCTCTCTAAATCCCCCAATAAATTGGGGGATTTAGATTCCGATTCCCCCCTTAAAAAGCAGGACTGCTTCATTCGTTCAGGTCATGATTTTGTCAAGAGTATGAGCAAGGAATTTAGGAAAGTGGGAAAAAGAAAAACTACCACTTCAAGGGATAGATTTAACTGCGTTGGCAAAGCCTTGCCGAAGGCATCGCCATTTTCTTGTCCAATCAGATTTTTTAGTCGCCTGATTTTTTTGCTTGAAACGCTTGCAAATCAGCTCCTTTTAGGGAATGAAACAGCCTTGCCTTAAAAAGCAATACAGTTTAGTTAAGGAAATTTATCTGTTAAGGCAGGCAGGGGGAGCAGGGGAAGCAGAGGAAGCAGGGGGAGAAAAAAAGGCTTAACTGAACCGTATTGCCTTAAAAAGGAAAGGATCTAAAAGTGCCTATCACAGCGAAATACTTTTCAAACAACCTCTAAGCGAGAAGTATTAACACCTCAAACCTAGCTGTTGATTTAGAAAGTGAAGGTAGTACGAAGTACACCCACGGTTGTTGTATCGTTATTGCTATTGCTTTCAGGATTAAAAAGGACAAATGCACCCGGAGTAATGCTGATATTGTCGTTAATCCGAAAGCGGTAGTAAGCCTCTAAATGGTATGGAACAGCCCTGTTTACACCTGCGGGTGCGAGAGTAGCTGCACCACCAGCATCGGTGCGATATAGTGGCTGACCAAAAATAATACCTGCATTGTTCCCCTTTTGAAATAAATCGTTGAAATGAAGCCCTGCCATCCAACTCGTAAAGGTAGTAGAAGCATCAACTTCCCCAGAAGAATCGTCAACAAAAAATGCCGCGCCATAACCAGACAAAGCAATGTTTGGAGTAAATCGCCAAGTAACAGTTCCACCAACAGAGTTAAGTTTTACAGGTATTCCTAAATCAACCCCTGCTAAAGCACCGATATCATTAGTAGTTAATCCGGTGCCAAGAATGTTTATCTCGTGATAGCTATTGGCATAATTTAGACCAATGTCTATAGAAGTGCTTGGTCTAAAAGTTAATTGAGCTGCCACTACACTACTACCCGCAAATACGCCAGATCCCAAAGGTGTTCCAGAAACTCCTGGTAGTACTTCGGCAGCTTGTTGAGGAACATTAGCGTTTGCATTACCGTACAAAGCTCTAAAATCCAGTTGGTCTGAAATGTTAAAAATAAAGCCAGCAGCAGATGCTAAACCAGAACCAGAAGTACCACCAGAAACACGCACTACAGGGTTCAAACTGGCGAAGCGAGAAATTGCCTCTTGTCCTTCACCATAAAAAGGAGTAACAGGAGGAAAAGCATCCGACACTTCCGCAGCAGTCCCACCAAATAATGTCAGTTTATCAGCAACCGGAAAGATGTAAAGTAACTTGTAAAGCTGAAGAGAGTTGGCACCGATTGCTGTTAATGTTTTGGGATCAACCCCAGGAAATTGAGGTTCAAAACTAGTACGAGCGCTGCTAGAACTGAGAATTGGTGATACTAGTCCCAAACTCTCTTGAAGGCTACCACTTCCATCGACGCCACCTAAGAAATTATATGCTTGCAACCCAGTAATCAGTAAGTCTTTACCGGTAAAACTGGTAGTAAGATTTAACCGGACTCGGTTTGTCAGGATAATATTAGGGTCATCCCGATCTGGAGCGCCTCCTGTTGCACCAAGAGCTGAAATAATCACTTCACCACTGAGTTTAGTCGTTGTGGAAAACTGATTGGCCTCTAATTGAGCGGTGCGAGCTTCCACAGCATCTACTCGACCTCGCAATGTAGCTAATTCAGCCGAAAATTCTTCTTGCAGTTTTTGCAAGGTAGCTAAATCTTGCTTTGTTACCAAATCACTAGTTGCGGTGGCAATTAGCTCATTTACCCGATCTAAACAAGCATTCAAACCTGCGGCAAATTCATAACGAGTTAGCGCCCGGTTCCCCCGATATGTGCTGTTTGGATAGCCAGCAATACAACCATAGCGCTCGACTAGAGATTGTAATGCAGCAAAAGCCCAATCTGTAGGTTGGACATCTGATAATTGCGATACAGATGTTACCTGCGCTAACAAATCTCTTCTAAGAGAGGAACGTGAAAACTTCGAAGTAGTTTGAGAAAAATCAGCAGATGGAGGCAATGTTAATTCAGAACTTTTATAATTCTCGTTGATTCTTCTAGAACTAGCTTGATTTTTAAAATTGGCTCCTTTTTCAGAAAACTTTATAGCCTGGGTATTATCTGCACCTGTTTCAATTGCTCTTATCGCTAGCACAGGTGACCATCCACCAAGTAAGCACAGAAAAATTATTCCACTAACAGAAGCTAGTAAATTTACTTTCACAGTTTCTCCTCACAACCAACAATATGTATTTCAAAGTATTGTTTGAAATACAAAATACACCTTTACTTATTAAAATATAATTTGTGTAAAAAAAGAAAGTTTTTAGTTATTTCTATCTACTAATAAATTTATAACCTGTATAGCAAATCCTAATTTTAAATAGATATTATTTAGTTCTTTATATAACTCTAATAACTATGATTTATTAAACTTATAATTAATAAAATTTATATATTTGGTTCTCAGTTGAGTGAGTTACAAGAATTCAACTCTCAACACTCTCCTCGTTCTTCGAGAGGAGGCTATGATGGATGTATTTCATGTGATTAGTAAACTTTATATATACAGTTTTTATCTATTTCAGAAACATATTTTGTTTGAGTTTTAAAAAACAGGTAATTATAAGAGTACATCTTAGTGCTTGATCAAGCAAGTCCCTTGGAATAATATTGCTGGTTTCTAAGTAATTTTATTTTTACTTAATTTTAAATGTCAAAAGTATTACAAACACATAAACAAGAATGTTACGACAAAAGCCGCAACGACAGATTGAAGGTTTGAACCTCCGTAATACTTTAAACTACAGTTTTGTACTACATACGCCATCAGTATCCGCTTCTTGAAAGAGAGGTAAGGGAGCAGAGAGAAAAGGGAAGAATTGTTTCCTCTTCTTCCCTGCCCCTTGCTTCCTGCCTCTTCGTTGAAAATCACATCTTGCTGATAATCGGGTGAAATACCAGTAAATAAAACCAGTTCCAAGTCATCCTTAACTTTACTTGGGGAGCAGTTTTTCAAATTTATTGATGAGTCTTCAGAAGGAGTCTGTGTGCCCCTCCTCTACGTGGCGATGCGTGAACGGAAAAGCAAGCTACACGCAGTGTCTCATAGAACATCAAGATTGCTGATTGCTGGATTCTGAATTCTTCTTTAATCCAAAATCCAAAATTGAATTATTCGTCAATCTGCCATGAATCCTTAGTTAATTCTTCATCCAAAATTTTCTTAGGACGCACAATGATAATAATTTGTCCTAGTAAGGGAACTTCTGGCTCAGTTTCAAACCACTGAAAATCTAATTCACCACCATTTTCAACAACAAAATAGCTAGAGGCATCCCATTCTCGTTTGGCACGATCTACCACAACTACGACGGGGCCGATTTGGCTTTGGGTTTGGATAGGGAAGCGATCGCTATTCGCTAAAATCACTACTGGATCTTCTGCCGCTAACAGCACTTGCCAACCTGGTAATGGTATCCAAGCTTGCTCTCCAGAAAACTTAACCAGGCGAAATGGTTCAATTTCTGTCAATATCGGTACAGCTTGCAAGTCTTGTCGTGATAATGGCAGATCGCCTACCACGGGCAATATTCGGGGTAACTGTTCTTCAAATTCTAGACGGTAAAAGGGTAAAATTGGCGCTGGACGCTGGGGAGCAGTAGTAAAATCAGTCAGTAGCTGTTCGATTTTTTGCCTTGCTGCTGGCGTGTGAGCAAAGCGTAAACCTTTGGCGATCAGGCGCGATCGCTGTTGTAAATCTGCATTTTGGCGTGCCAGTTTCCAAACTTGATGAGCAACAGCATCCCCAGGATGGGCAGAAAACCCTTCTGGCAAAGTCCGGAAATAGGAGAACTCCTTAAGTGCTTTTGCTATATCTCGTGCCTCATCAGCATCAACGTTGTGGACGAAGATCAGTTCGGCGGCGGCGGCGCGTTCTTCTTGGGTGAGCAAACGCAGTTCGTATAAAACATCACTACCGCGTTTGGCATAGTGCGATCGCGTTTCTTCCGATACTCCAAACTTTTCCAAAGAATTGTAAACTTGGGAACCAACAACCACCTGATTTTGTTGAATCGGCTCAAATCCAGTCGCCTCAAAAATTTCTTGGGGGTTGTAACCGGTTTTTAGCAACGAGGCGATCGCGGCTCCCCATTCCACCCAGTTGCCTTGTTTTTGCCTCAGCCTTCGCAGTAATTCTTGCGCTACATCGTTGGTAGCATTTTCTTCGGGATTCTGAGCGTTGGGTGGTAGATCAGTCATAATCGGAGTGCGAACTTCAACTTGAGAGGTTGATTAATACCTTATGAGCAAGTCTTATTCTAATCTATGAACTACCCAGACCTACTGTCTTGAGTTCATTTGTAGAAACTTTTAATTTTGTGAAATACAGATCATAAGGACGCACAGCTAGCTGTGCACCCCTACTAAGCGTTCCATCCAAAGCAGGTTAGCGTACCTTATCCATATGGAAACCACCATATTTAAGCTTATTTAGTTGATTTTTCTTATGCAATTTTTTCTAACTCAGATATTTGGACAGGCAAATATCCTCTGTAATACTCACAGTTATCGTATTTAAATATGTAAGTTAAGTCGGTAAAAACCCTAGATAAATTTCAGCTATTCTCAACTAAGCTTGGTATGGAATATAACAAGACAATGAATATTTAAAGGAAATATCTTATGGATAAGTCCAGCCTCGAAATAGATAAACTCCAATATCAAGTTATGACTCTAGAACGACCAAAAAAACTCAAAATCCTGGTAGTTGACGATGAACCAGATAATCTCGATCTGCTTTATCGCACCTTTCGACGCGACTTTAATGTTCTGAAAGCTGATAGTGGGGTGAACGCTCTACAAGTATTGGCAGCAGAAGGCGAGGTAGCGGTGATTATCTCCGATCAACGAATGCCAGAAATGAAAGGAACTGAGTTTCTCAGCAAGACTGTACCTCAGTTTCCCGATACGGTTAGAATAATTCTCACCGGATTTACTGATATTGAAGACTTGGTAGAAGCAATTAATGCCGGGCAAGTCTACAAATATATCACCAAGCCTTGGGACCCAGGAGAACTGAAGGCAGTGGTGCAAAGAGCAGCAGAAACCTACGACTTGCTCAAGCAACGTACAGAAGAATTACGCCGTGCTCATGCTCAAATGGCGCTGCTAAGTGTTTTGGTACAGGTAACTCAAGCAGCTTCTAGCTTAGAAGAAACTCTCGATCCAATTACCAGGGCTGTAAGTGAGACTTTTGGAGCAGAAGGCTGTATTCTCCAACTTACAGATGGAAATACTCTGATTGCGACTCAAGGAACTTACAGTGATACAGGTACAATAGAAAATTGGCTATCTCAAGATCCACTAACAAAGGAAGCGATCGCCACCGGGCAAATGCAAGTTTCCTCAAATATACTTAAAGACACTAAACTAGCTGATGCTATTCACTACCAAAATACGGGTGTGCAAGCACATTTAGTTATCCCAATTAGCTACCGTCATCAACTTTTGGGCGTATTGTCGCTACAGTGGCAACAACCTTGCACTTTGCAAGAAGATGAATTAATGCTAATTAATTTATTAGCCGAACTAGTAGCGATCGCTCTTACTAGTAGTCGCTGCGATCAAACCACTGTGTAGTTGTCATTAGTCATTAGTCATTTGTCCTTTGTTAAAAACCAATGACTAATGCTCAATACCCAATGCCCAATGCCCCATACCCAATGAGTAACGAAATTCAGTCCATTTTTAACCGTATTGCCCCAGTTTATGACCAGTTGAACGATTGGTTGAGTCTGGGACAGCATCGAATATGGAAGGAAATGGCAGTAAAATGGAGTGCAGCTAAATCGGGTGATACTGCATTAGATTTGTGTTGCGGTAGTGGTGATTTAGCCTTACGTTTGGCACGGCGTGTAGGACCAACAGGACAGGTCTACGGAGTAGATTTTTCCCCCAACCTGCTAGAAATAGCTAAAGAACGATCCCAAAGTCAGTACCCCCAACCTGCGTTGGCTTGGGTAGAAGCCGACGTACTAAATTTACCCTTTGAGGATAACCAATTTGATGCCGCAACAATGGGCTATGGTTTAAGAAATGTTAAAGATATTTCCCGCAGTCTACAAGAGTTATACCGGGTATTGAAGCCGGGTGCTAAAGCCGCAATTTTAGACTTTCATCGACCGAGTAATCCTCAGCTACGTGCTTTTCAGCAGTTGTATCTGGACAGTTTTGTGGTGCCAGTTGCCAATTATTTAGGCTTAAAAGAAGAATATGCTTACATCAGTCCCAGCTTAGACCGCTTTCCCGTCGGGAGTCAGCAAATAGAGTTAGCGCGTCAAGTTGGTTTTGCTGTTGCCACACACTACCCCATTGCGAACGGTATGATGGGAGTGCTAGTGCTTAGTAAGTTAGGAGTTATTAGTTAAAAGTTGTGAATTATGAGTAGTGATAAATTCTCATTGAAAATTTATCATTCTTAACTCCTAACTCGTGTATAGACGCGATTAATCACGTCTCTTCTAACTCCTAACTTTAAACTCTAAACTCTTAACTTTTTTAATTCTTCCCTTGGACTGGTCTCATCTTTGGCTTTATGTGTCTCCCCCGGTACTGGGTGGAATTATTGGCTATTTCACAAATGATATAGCTATCAAAATGTTGTTCCGTCCTTACCGAGCAATTTACATTACTGGACGAAGAGTACCCTTCACCCCTGGATTGATTCCCCGCAACCAGGAACGTCTGGCACTGAACATTTCCAAGACAATCATGGGGTCACTGTTGACACCGAAAGAATTGCAAAATCTGGCGCGACGTTTGTTGCAAACAGAACGCGTACAAGGGGCCATTCTCTGGTTGTTGCAGATGGCAATTGAACAAATAAAAACAGATAAAAACGATAAAAGTGTCAAAATTGTCGCGGGGATTTTGCGGGATTTACTAGGGGAATCTTTGCCACGATTACTTAAAGTTCTGGCGCGACGTGAAGACTTTTTGGAAGCGCAGATCAATCAAATTTTTGACCAGATATTGCTGGAATTTCAATTGAGTGAAGAACAAGCCACGCGGCTTGCTGATTGGTTGTTGCAAGCAGTTTTACCGCCGGATGTGCTGCGGCAGACGATAGTTGATTTTTTGACCGATCGCACAATTCAAATTATTGATGAAGGCTTCCGCGAAAAAACCAGTGGGACTTATTGGGTAGTAGCAAATTTGTTTGGCTTACGTAATACTCTCACGCGGCTACGAACTTTTTGCTTGGATGAAAAAGAGGCTACCAATACTCGCTTGCAGGAATTGGCTCAAGATTTGCAAATGCGCGATCGCATTAGGAAATTACTGCAAAATTTATCATTACAAAACTTGCCAATGGGGACGGTGCGCCAACTGCGAAAGACCACCCGCGAAAGTGTCCGCCATTACCTGCAAGACAGTGGCAGCGATTTTTTGCAAGGATTAACTGATTCTGTTGATTGGGAAAATATTGCTGTAGTACTGCTGAATCGTCTTAGTACTTCACCTGTTGTCAGTACTTCTTTAGAAGTCATGAGTCAAGAGTTGGCTTTAATATTAGATAAGTATTTGGAAAAAGATTTAGAAGTAATTGTGGCGCAAGTAATTCCAATTTTGTCAATAGATCAAGTGATAGTTGACCGGGTAAAATCTACTTCACCGGCTGATTTAGAAGCTGCTATCGAAGGAATTGTGAAGAATGAATTGCAAGCGATTGTTACTTTAGGTGGTGTTTTAGGTTTTGTTATTGGGTTGTTGCAGACAGTGTTTTTGATATTCAGTCAATATTAATTTTTTGTTTTCATCTGTAAATTTGTATTAAATTATAGTTGCAAGTTGTCCAGATTGGGAAATGAGTGAAATTGAGCGATCGCTTAACTCAAAATCTGTGTCAAATCCAACACAAACTCAGGCAATACATCCTCTCCTGATAAGCTAGTAGGCGATCGCAAAACCTCAACCTCCTGTCCTGGGCGGTAAATTTCCACCTGTTGGTTTTGCGGATCGATCAACCATCCTAAACGCACACCGTTATCAATATACTCCTGCATTTTTTGTTGCACAGTCTTTAAGCTGTCAGAAGCAGAGCGTAATTCTACCGCAAAATCGGGTGCCATTGGTAGGAATCTGGCGGGATCTGGATTTAGAGCTTCTAGTCGCTTGCGGCTTACCCAGGATGCATCAGGAGAACGATTTGCACCATTGGGAAGCTTGAAACCCGTTGAAGAGTCAAAAGCCAGCCCTGTACCATCGGCGTCAGCCCAAAATTCTAACCGGGCTGTTAGTTTTGAATTTCGATTTCCGCTTTCCCATCCAGTTGGTGGCATGATAATCAATTCTCCCTCTGCCGTGCGCTCAAGCCGCAAATCTCGATTATTTTGACACAGTTGGAAGAACTGCTCATCTGTTAGTTCAATGGTGGGGCTGAGGTTTAGAATCAGGGCAGTCATAGTTGCCTCTCAAGCTTTCTAACTGTAGCGTAGCACTGGGTTAACATACTAGGTTAACCATCTAACAATTACCATATACCACACTATGCGCGACGACATATATTCTGCTTGTTTCACCAGCACCAGCCGATTAGCATTAGGGTCAATTAAATAAGCACGTTTACATCCCATGACGCTAGTTTGAAAAACTGAACCATGCTGCTGGAATCGTTGCCATACAAACAGGTTTAAATCCCGAAATATTTCCAAAGTTTCTCCCAAAATAGCAAGCCATAGCTACCAGGTATTTTCTCGGCGGATTTTAGCTGCCGCATATTTGAGTACCTTCAGAATTAATCAGCTAGATTATCTACTTAATTGTAAAGCGCAGTCAGGTTTTGCAAATCCAAATTACCAATTACGGTATAGTTTTTCTGCGTAGACCATAATCTCTTCATTTGGCAATCTAATTTTTTGTTTTTGTCTAGGATACAAGCTTTCAACTGCACGTGTATCCTGTTCAATAACAGTAGCTGCTGCTTGTAAAACTGAGTTTTTAAATAGAAACCTCATCAAAGGATTGACTACTTTGGCATACATCAAAATAAACGTTTTGGTGGTTTTTTCTGTTTCAGGGTAGAGAATATGAATTTGAGCTATATCACCAATAGGTGTTTTAGCAAAAAAAGCTGTAGTTGAAGGGAAAGCGTATTCAAGTGTATTAGCCAGCGTTTTAGGCAAGATTCCCAAAATAGGATTTTTGATAATTTCTCCTAACGTGTTGTTGGCTCTCGCCAGTTCTTGTTTGACTGTGGCGTAGTATCCTTTTTCTTCAAAAGAATTTACATGACAAGATGTAATTTTAAATAGTTCTTTATGAGTACCATTTTGGTGATTATAGTCATAGTTAACCATCAGATTCATCAAAAAGTCTCCCTGAATACTTCTGCCCCCAGTTACTCCGATAAACTCGTATTTATCTCCGATTCTTTGATGCAAATCTGGGATGGGTAACCTTGGCTTCAATCCGGCATAAGTCCAGATGCAATCATTGCTAATAATTAGCTCTAATGGTTTGGTAATTGCCTGAGTGTCCTTTTTTTCTCCTTGCTGTAGTCTGCCTTGTCCATCAAATTCTAGTGCATGGAAAGGGCAAGTAATAGTATCTCTATCTTGACAAATCCAGCCGTCTGATAAGGGTGCTTGCATATGTGGGCAGATGTTATCAAGGGCAAACACTTCGCCTTTTTTGTTTTGCCAAATTACATAATCCTGCCCGTTCAAAGTGATTTTATGAGGTTTATTCACTCCTAATGTAGATTTGTGCGCTATTAACCAAGGCGCACCAGGTAAAATTGATTCCATCTTTGCTCCCAAATATTGATAATTAATTTAAAAATCGCTAGATGCGTTACTTTTTGCTAACGCAATCTTGAAACTTAAAGGTTCTAAAAAAGCTGGTATTGCCTGTACGACATCAATCTTTTGAATGCAAATTGAGATAAGTAAAGCCTTACCTGAAATGGATAAACTAATACTACCGGGCATTTGCTCGGCTAACTTTGGTTAGTGCATTGCTGAATTATGTGATTAACTAACTAATTTTTTAGTTAATATTAATGTAATAAATTCCATCTTTTATGTCAACTACTAACCAATTTTTTAGTTAACATATTTTAGTTATGATGATGGAGCAACGTGAGCCGTTCAACGCAGTCAAAATTCTCATCTAAAAAGCCGCGTCAGGTGCGCGATGCAGAAGCGACGAAAAAGCAGATTCTCGATGCGGCAGAAGCTGAGTTTGCCAGAAATGGACTTCAAGGGGCAAGGACAGAGGCGATCGCTAGAGGTGCAGGTGTCACTACAGCGATGATTTACTACTACTTCCAGAGCAAAGAAGGATTATATGAAGCTGTTCTGCAACGTCCGGCGGTGGAGATGCACGAAGGGTTCGAGCAGCTAAATCTGGATCAGTTCCCACCAGAGGAGGCGTTGAAGGTGCTTGTCAGAGGAGCGATCGCTTATGAAGCTGCTCACCCACACCGAGGAATGCTTTGGTTCCAAGAAGCAAACCAAAATCAGGGAAAGTATTTCAAACAGGGGAATTGGCAAGAGAATTTTAGCTATCTCATCAAGATTTTAGAGCGGGGGATGGCGGAAGGTTGTTTCCGTCAGATCGATCCATTTCTCACCACCTTACATATTATTGGGGTTTGTAATTTATACTTCAACGCTTACGAAAACATCAAACATACTAGACCCGATTTGCAACTGCTGAGTCCAGAAATGATTGAGCAGCATACTCAAGCAGCAGTTGATTTTATTTTGGCTGGTGTGCGACGGATTGGAGGCTAAATGATTGGGTATTGGGAAACTGCGATCGCGGTAAATTTTTGCGAGGCACTGGTAGCACTCGCAATTAGAGAAAGTAAAACATTACTGAATAACGTTGCAGTTAATCCTGGCTGACAATCGAGATAGATTTGGTTCGGTAACTGCTGGAAAGCTTTCAAAATTTCGCCGTACCCAATCCATCCCTACTTCATTGTTTAACTTAATTCGCTGCGGTGTATTTGCGTAAATCTTGCTTAAAATCTTTGCGTCTTGATCCACAACGACATCAATCAACTTGAGGAGATTGCTTTTGATCAAGTGTGCAATTGGAGAATGTGCCTTCATATACATCAACACAAACACACGAGATTGATGATCGGCTTCTGGCAGATAGAAGTGGCATTCTTTCAGGGTCAGCAGATTATTCTCACCGTGCATTAATCCCATGAACGGAAAGAAATTTTCTAGATGAGCCTCCAACACTCTTGGCATTGCCATCTGACCGGGATTTTTCAAAATGTTACGAAATGTAGGTTGTTTTCTGGGTTGCGACAAGTAAGCATGAGAATGTAACCCCTCGTCGATGAATTGCTTCACCAAGACTTCTTCAATCTCAAATAATTCTCGATGCGTGCCATTTTGATGGTTGTAGTCGTGCATATTCAGTAATAGGCTGAGAATATCAGTTGGAATGCTGCGATCGCCCGTAACTCCAACAAACTCATATTCTGCTGCAATCTCATTCATGATCGTTGGGATCGGAATCTTCGGTTCGTAACCTCCATAAGACCAAATAAAGTCACCTTGGATGATCAACTCTAGCGGCTGTATTAACAACTTCGTTTGCTTGTTAGAACCTGGAAGAACTGTGCAACCCGAATCGTCAAATTCCAACGCATGAAAAGGGCAGGCGATTGCACTACTACCATCAGGTTTTGTTACACACCAACCCTCTGACAGCATTGCGCCCATGTGAGGGCAAGCATTGGGTAAGGCACTAATCGCACCACGAATGTTTTGCCAAAGAACGTAATCATTACCCAACAGAGAAAATTTTAGGGGTTTATTGGGTTTTAGCATAGAACGATGTGCTAAAAGCCACGGTGCGCCTTGTAATTGCTTCATAATTACTTAAACTTACTGATTAATTAGTAAGTTTACCAATGACTTGCAGCTGCGTCAATTCAAAGATTGAATATCTTCAGTTGCAGTGGCTATTTGGTACGATTGAAGGGCAAACTATGAGTTAAGATACTGTGGTTCGATCAGGTAAACGAATTGCTAAATCAGTCCGCCCGTTTCGAGATGCTGAAGTAACACAGCTGCAAATATTAGATGCCGCAGAGCAAGAATTTTCACGACACGGCTTAAAAGGGGCGCGGATGAGTGCGATCGCTGATCGTGCCAAGGTGACAACCGCAACTCTTCACTACTATTTTGAGAACAAGGAGAACTTGTATAAAGCCGTTTTGCAACGTCCAGTCAATGAAGTGCAAGCTATCCTTGGGGGATTAAATTTTGATACTTTGCCCCCAGAAGAAGCTCTTAAGCAGATTATTCGCATCGCAATTTCAAATGAAGCTAAAAACCCTCAGCGTCAAATGCTGTGGTTTCAGGAAGCTTGTCAAAATCAAGGAGTTTATTTTAGGGAATGCAATGTTTTGAATCTTCACGAACACCTACTTAAGGTTTTGGACAGAGGTATGGCACAAGGATGTTTTCGTCCACTCAAGCCATTTCTGGCATTGACTCATATTTTGAGTGTTTGTTTGTTTTACTTCACAGTGCATGAAAACTGGAAACACTTAGCACCAGATATTGATCGCCTCAGTCCAGAAATGGTAGAGGAACATACGGAAGAAGCGATCGCGTTTATTTTAGTAGCTGTGAAGGGATTCCAGTGATAAATAGTTCCTGTTGTGTCAAAGCATCAAGTTTAACCAGTATTCTTAAGCCTTCTTCTAGACTGCCAGTTGCAGCCATTGCTTTAAATCTGGTAGTGGCATCAAATTCTGATAGAGCTATGGTGGAAAGTTCTTCAATCAACTTATTTACACTTATACCTTTGGCTTGAGCAAGTTGTTTTAATCTGTTGTGTTTTTCGTCTGGTAAATGAATAGTTAAAGTAGCCATTTTTCTTTAACTCCTAATAATTTCTCCGGGTTTTAAGATTGATAAGTTAGGAAATAACAATTCAGCATTTTGGAAATCTGAACTACCTAGGCGTAGCCCATCGTAGACATCAGATTACGAATTCCGCGCATTGCTACTAGCTTTCAACTTAGGATAAGCAATCCGTTTGTGATGAAATTGCTGCCAAACATCCACAAATATCTGAGCAATTTGTGACATCTCTTCCCGTTTTAGCCCTGAATCTACGAGTTGATTGTCTTGCCATTTGGCACGCAGAATATTATTGAGCATTGCTAAAGCTTGTTCGGTGGAAACTTCTTTAAGCGATCGCTTTTCTCCCAGAGGTTTAGCCGATGCTTCGAGCGATCGCAGCGCCGCTTCACAAGAATCTGCTAACATGACAATTCCAGTTTCCCGTGATTGGGGAATCGGCCCATCGTAGCGAAAATCTGCATCGTCTACTGTTAAACTTAGATCTTCCTGAGCCATTTGCTGGGCTTGGTGATGGAAATAAGCAATTAGCATCGTTCCCTGATGCTCTGGAATAAAAGCTTGAATTGCAGTCGGTAAAAGGTGTTTACGTGCCATCACTAACCCTTCTGTTACGTGCTTTTTAATAATTTCTGCACTCTTCCAAGGGTCTTTAATTTCTGTATCGTGTTTATTCGGCCCCCCCATTTGATTTTCAATAAAGCCAAGGGGGTCGTGCATTTTACCAATATCGTGATATAATGTCCCAGCCCTGACTAGTTCAACATTGCATCCTAATTCTTTGGCAGCAGCTTCGGCAAGGGTAGCTACAAACAGGGTATGTTGAAAAGTTCCGGGAGTCTCAGTAGCAAGTCGTTTTAATAAAGGGCGGTTAGGGTTCGCCAGTTCTGCTAAACGGATTGGGGTAACTAAATCGAAAACTTTTTCTAGATAAGGACTTAAGCCTAAGGCTACAACACTCCAGGCTAAACCGGATAAAGCAAACAATCCGGCTTCTTGGAGGACGATATACCAAGTTGAACCAAATACTTGACCAATTAAGATTTTAACAAGAAGGTAAATGCCGCCTTGAGTTAAAGCGATCGCAACACCTAATAATGCCAATTCTTCACGCGATCGCAATCGTTGTGCTATGTAACTACCTAATATTCCTCCCCCTGCACCAGCTAAAAGTGCAGCCTTGCTTATATCCAAGCTAATAGCTAATATCGGCAACAGCAGTCCAACAACTGTCAAACCCAAAGTGGGGCCATAGAAGCTTCCCAACAACAAACTAAGGGCACTCCAGGTGGTATAAGGCAATCCCATCGTTACCAATCCTGGCACACTCAAAGTCAGCAATAACACCAATAGGCGATCGCGTTGTCGCAATTCGCAATTGACATGTCGTTCTACCCAGACAAAAATGCCAATGGCGATCGCAATAACGCCTGCTAACTTCGCCAACTCCCGCCATTTTACCTCCCAACGAACCAGATGATAATACTCCAGCACCTCAAAGTTCCATGCAGTAATCTGCGCTCCTTTTTTGACAATCACCTCACCACGCCGTACCTTCACCATTACAGGTGGCACTCCAGCAGCAGCCTTTTGAGCATTTTCTCTGGTTTGTTCTTCATCTTTTTGCAGATTCGGCTTGAGTACAGCTAACAATAAGTTTTTTGCCAAAGGTTCAGCCGATTCTGGTACAAAGGTCTGCAATTGTAAACTGACTGCATCTTGTAAAATATTTTTTGGCAGTCCATGTGGGATGCCTTGGGTGAGAATCCGCTCTGCACTCTGATGGATTCCCATTTGGGTTTTTTCCCATTCCACATCTGACAAATCCAAAAAAAGAGATGCCTCATATACTGCTGGGCTAACAGTCTCTAACTTTAAAAGTTTAGCAGTGGCTTGGGTATACCTTTGGCGTATTTGGGAAATTTGAGCAATCACTAGAGACAAGTTTTTCTCAGAAGTTGTGAGGTAGTAAGATTCTAGTTCTCCTACTGCTTGGGTAAAGTCAGTGCTTTGAGAAAAATCAACTAGCTCCGTCTTCTGTGGTGTTGGTGTTACCTGAGGACTCTGGGAATCAGATTTGGATGGCGCGGTGCGCGGTTGGCGTTCCTGATTGGGTGCAAGGATGGATGATGGACGGGATGAAGTAGTGGTTTCTCCTATTCTCTTCTTATACTGATTTTTACTATTTTCTACAGCTACTATCAGTGCTTGCCATTCCGAATCTGGACAAGAGCGGAGGTAACGCTGGGTAGAGATAGACAAAACGATAGGATCAAAAAAAGGAAAAGTTCCAGCAAGGGCGCGAATTTCGTTACCATTATCCAGAAGTTGTTGCAATTTTCTGTTGATTTGCTCATTCATTCGCGCATCAATCATCAACACTTGTAAGGAGCTTTTACTGACGGCTTTGCGCTCGGCTTCTGTTTTTTTCTGATCTTCGATGCTAGCTGTGTAAGGTGCTGTAATCGTCTGCGATGCAGTATTTCCTACTTGAAGTTGAGTTTGGTTGTAGAATTTATGTCCCGTAACACCTGTGAGGGACACTACAGCAATCGCTAAAATTACTAAAGAACGCTGTTCATGTACCCAATCTAAACAGACTGCATAAATACTACTCTTAGTTTTGAGCGATTTTGCCTTTGACTTGAACGCTCTTTCTTGTTTTCGACGTTCGCTTTTATGGTTGGTTTTTGATAAAAATAAAATTACACTGTTAAAGATAGTCCTTAAAAGTTCCCTTCTATGAATTTTGCTTTTGGGACTTCTCATTAACTTTCCTTTACGGCGTAGTCCTTTGTACTGTCGCCGCCAGTGAGTTAATTGCTGGGTTAAGAACTGCAAAAATTGCTCTATTTTCATTATTTCTGCCTGCAATTGCTGACTTTGATAGCTCAAAATAAGACAATCATCAGGGAAGTTTGATCTGCGGCTGCTGCAACTAGGGTGGTGAAGGCTAATTAAAGCTGATTTACCACAATAGCTACCTACACACTCAGGTTGAAATTTGCTGAAAATTTCTAGTATATAAGTTTTTTAGTTTTTGACTAAATTTAGTAGTCTTCAGCGTTTAGTACCCGTACCATTGTTCAGTGAAAATAGCATTAACGCGACCGAATAACACGAGGAGCTGCGTAAACTGAAAGCAAAGCTACCTCACATCCCTCCTGTGCTACTAACTCCTTTGGATTTAAGGGAATATCATACACTCCCGACCATACTGCCACTAATGCATCGGTCAATTCTAACATTTGGGAAAAGCTAGTTAGTCCCCATATTGGAGAATTCCTTTGCAAGAGCAAGACTTGCCAATTTACCGGAATTGAGCCTATACCGTTATATGCTCCTGATAAAGCACCAGTAATTGCACCTGTAGCCTGTGAGCTAAAAGGCGTAGCATCTTGCACTTTAAAATTGCCATTGTGAGTAGCCTGCAAAACTGCTAGGCGAAAGTCTTCCAAAGTACTCAAAAAGCAGTAAAATGCCATAGCAATAGTGTTACTGAGTTTTTCTTCCTTAGCAAACTCAGCTTGCGCCCTTGACAATCCAGCCCCTTGATCTAATAAATTTTGAACTCTTAATAATTTTTTTGGTATTGATGTCGGTGTTTGTCCGAGAAAAGAAATTATTTGTGGAATGAGGGTTAGAGAGTTGAGTTTTTCAGTTAGGGCAAGAGATATCGCATATCCTACTGCTAGCGTTCCATCCCTTACTACTGGGTCATCCTCCCAGATTTTTAGAACGTGCAGCAAATTTTTTTGGAGCTTAATAGGATTTTCGTGAAAAAAAAGTGCTATTGGTAGTGTCGCAAGAATTATTTTTATCGATATATCGTCCGTTGCTGCTAAATGAAGAGATTCTTGTTGCTGACGCGCTATCCAATCATCTAAATCTAATCTACCTAACGTAATCAAACTCTCAGTACCTAGAACCGCCATTCTGCCCAAATTCAGACCACTCTGAGACTGTATATTACCAGTGGCCAAACTTTCTCCCAGGAATGCTCCCAGTAAAGTACCTCTAAACCGACTTATAGGAGAATGACGCATACGATTTTGGATTTTAGATTTCAGATTTTAGATTCAAGAATTTAATCCAAAATCCAAAATTCAAAATCAATTTATTTTTCATGCTTATTATATGCTTCTTAAATGATTCACTAATGCCTGTAAGCCCAACAAGTAACTTTGTCCACCAAAACCACTTATTTGTCCAATCGCTACTGGAGCGATATATGAATGATGGCGAAAATCTTCCCGGCGGTATATATTACTCAGATGTACTTCCACTGTGGGCAAATTAACAGCAGCGATCGCATCTCGCAAGGCTACACTTGTGTGGGTATATGCCCCTGCATTAATCAAAATTCCTTGATGTTGTCCTAATGCGCCATGAATAGTATCTACCAAAATTCCTTCATGATTTGACTGCATAGAAAAAACTTTCGCCTGTAACTTGAATCCTTCTTCTTCTAACAGGCGGTTAATTTCAGCTAGTGTCAACGCACCATAAATTCCTGGTTCTCGCTGTCCTAGCAAATTTAAGTTTGGCCCATGCAGTGCCAGAATGCTTAAGGGTTGCAATGTCGAGTTAAGCACTTTGAGCCTAGTGACGACGACGTGAGCGATCGTTCACAGGAATCGGAATCAGTTCCGGTTCCGGTTCAGCCTCTGGCCCTAACAGGCTCTCAATTAGCCTCCGCGCTAATTCCTTAACCTTTTCCAGCACCTTTTCTATATAGTCCATGAACTGACGGCTCCTGAGATACTACCTCAATTTTTGATTAACAGGTACGCAGAAATCGGCATATTTTCGCACCTCTGGCTTCCAAGCGGGCTGATAAACAATCCCGTATTTGGGACATAAGCCACTTCTAAAATTTGGCGTTGTGTTTTCCCTTACTTTTTAGAGTATCACACTTGCAACCTACTGTACTGGATCCTATCAAGGATGAATATCAAGGGTCAAGAGTTAAGGATCAGACTTAAGACTCTTGACTACAAATTTTAGACTGATAGATTTCAGATTTATTTCACCTACAGGGAGGAGCCACTGCGGTGGAGGAGTCCCTTATCGAGGCATGAACCCCAAAATTCTATGAATCTAAAATCAAAAATCCAAAATTAGCTGACTTGCAATTAACCTTCTGTGGCCTTTTTTTTCGCAGCCGTCGTTGATGACTTAGCAGTTGACTTAGATTTAGAACTCGTTGATTTAGAACTCGTTGATTTACTAGTTTTGCGAGTTGATTTTGCTGTTGATGCTTTAGCTGCCAACAAGTTCAGCGCCTCAGCCAGGGTTATATCCTCTACTGTTTGACCTTCTGGGATACTCACATTAGTTTTGCCATACTTAATGTAAGGGCCATAGGGGCCATCGTAAATGTTAATTTTTTCCTCGTCGTCTGGATGAGTACCCAGTTCGCGTAAGGCTGCCTTTGACTTGCTGCTGGTAGAACTGCGTCCCTTTTTTGGCTCAGACAATAGTTCTAATGCACGTTCTAAGCTAATTGTCAATACATTGTCAGCAGCTTTCAGGGAACGGTAGTCTTTCCCCTCCTTACCCTGGTCATGAACCACATAGGGGCCAAAGCGTCCCAAACTTGCTTGGATTTTGCCGCCAGTGGCTGGATGAACTCCTAATGTCCGGGGTAGTGCTAACAGACCAACAGCCATTTCCAGGGTAACGGTTTCTGGGGTAACACCTTTGAGTAGGGAGGCTTGTTTCGGTTTGGGGTTTTCATCGGTTTTGTCACCCAATTGGACATAAGGCCCGTAAGCACCAATTTTTACATAAATCGGTTCGCCAGTTTCGGGATGCCGACCTACCTGGTCAGGGCCTGTGATTTTTTGTCGCAGCAATACTTCTACCTGTTTGGGGTCGAGGTCAGCTGGTGTCAAGTCTTTGGGAATTGAGGCGGTGATAACTCCGTCACCATTTTCGACTTCAATGTAGGGGCCATATTTCCCAATGCGGACTTTGGCATCTAGATTCTCCAGTTCTACAGTCCTAGCTTTGGTGGCATCAATTTGACTTTCTTGTTCTTTGACGAGAGTTTCCAGCCCTTTATCTCCCAGATAGAATTGCTTCAAGTAGGGTAGCCATTTTGCTTCACCTGTGGCAATGTCATCTAGGGTTTGCTCCATCTTCGAGGTGAAACTGGGATCAACGATGTCTGGGAAATGTTTTTCCAGTAAGTCGGTGACGGCGAAAGCGGTGAAAGTAGGAATAAGAGCGTTAGTTACCAAATGGGCATAACCCTTGTCGATGATGGTGCCAATGATGCTGGCATAGGTACTGGGACGACCGATACCTTCGCTTTCTAAGGTTTTTACCAAAGAAGCTTCTGTGTATCTAGCTGGCGGTTGGGTTTCGTGCCCAACTGCTTCCAGTTCTGTACAATTCGGATGATCTCCCACTTTCAGATTCGGCAAAATCACTTCCTGGTCTTCTAGTGCTGCTTCTGGGTCATCTGATCCTTCGACGTAGGCACGTAAGTATCCTGGAAATTCAATCCGTTTGCCAGAAGAACGAAATCCAGCGTCCTCAACTTGCAATTGCACGGTAATTTGAGTTTGGCGGGAATCAGCCATTTGACAGGCAACAGTCCGCTTCCAAATCAAATCGTAGATAGCAAGTTCTCGACCGCCCAAAGGAGTTTCTTGGGGTGTGCGGAAGGTGCTACCTGCTGGACGAATTGCTTCGTGCGCCTCTTGTGCGCCTTTGGATTTGGTGGTGTATTGCCGGGGTTGGGGACTAAGGTATTGTTGACCGTAAAGCTTTTCTACAGAACTCCGAGCAGCTGCGATCGCTTGATCTGACAAATGCACCGAATCTGTCCGCATATAGGTAATATACCCCTGCTCGTACAAATTCTGGGCAACCCGCATCGTGTCACGGGCTGAGAGGCGCAGTTTCCGGTTAGATTCTTGTTGCAATGTCGAGGTGGTGAACGGTGGCGACGGTTTGCGCGTCACTGGGCGTTCCTCCATGTCGGTAACACTCCAAGTTTTCCCAGTTAGGCGTTCCTTGAGCGCTACCGCTTGGTCTTCGTTTAGCAACAAGACATTGCGACCTGCGGTAATTTGTCCGGTCGTTGCGTCAAAATCACTGCCGTTAGCGATTTTGGTTCCTGCTAATGTCACCAACTGGGCACCAAAGGGGGTTTTTTCCTTTGACAAACTGGCTTTCAAATCCCAGTAGGTACCTTCATGGAAAGCGCGACGTTGGCGTTCCCTAGTAACTAAAACTCGCACGGCTACAGATTGCACTCGCCCAGCTGATAATCCCCAAGCGATTTTTTTCCATAGCAGGGGAGACAGGGTATAACCCACCAGTCGATCTAAAATCCGCCGTGTTTCTTGGGCGCGAACCAACTGCTCATCAATATTGCGGCAGTTTTTCAGAGCTTTTTTGATCGCCTCTTGGGTAATTTCGTGAAACACCATCCGCTTAGTGGGAACTTTCGGCTTCAGCAATTGGTATAAATGCCAACTAATGCTTTCACCTTCCCGGTCTTCGTCTGTTGCCAGAATCAGTTCATCTACATCTTTGAGGGCTTCTTTGAGCTGGGTAACAATTTTCTTTTTGTCTTTCGGGACAACATACACCGGTTCAAAGTCGGCGTCCACATTTACCCCTAGCTGCGCCCATGTTTCCCCTTTGACGGCAGCAGGAATTTCACTAGCCGACTGGGGGAGGTCACGCACATGACCCATAGACGCCTCCACCCGATAGCCTGCTGGCAGGTAGTTGCGAATGGTACGAGCTTTGGTTGGAGATTCGACAATGACGAGAGTTGACATGGAAATTTCAATAAAAAGAAGAGCTACTAAGCTAAACAGTCAAATTGAGGTAATTTTTGCAAATTGTCAAGATAAAAGGTCACGCTTAGGGCAGTGATTTAATCCTCACATAAACTGCCTGCTTGGGATAAAATCTGCTGAACTTATGGCCTAGTCTATCCCAGAGGTTAGGGGAGGGGAACGCTGGGTGTGAATTTCCAGCTATTTCAATCTTTAACTTATCTAACGCATAATTGGCGACTACAGTTTTCAAAATATTATTGGGGAGTGGGGAGTGGGGAGTGGGGAGTGGGGGATGAGGGAGCAGGGGGAGCAGGCAAAGAATAACTATTGAATTGACCTATGCCAAATTCCCAATGCCCAATTTCTAAGAGCTTGTGCCAAAATTAAACCAAATTTGAAAGCAAAAGCGAAGTTGGGTTTGTACCTATGTTAGGAAAGCAAAACCATGAAACCGATTCGCCAAGGTGATGTAATTTTACTGCCTGTGCAGCAAATTGAAGGACAAAAAATACCTCACTTAACTTTGGCAGAAGGCGAAGTTACGGGGCATAAGCTTCGCATTACTGAGGGAAGCGCAGAATTATACGATAAAGATAGCACACTCTATTTACGTATGTTTTCAGGGTCGGCATTGCTTGCCCATGAGGAGCATAAAGCTATTTGTATTCCCCAAGGTGATTGGATGGTGAAAATTCAACGGGAATACGAGCCTGAAGGTTGGCGATATGTCACTGATTGAAAAGTTAACGCCTGAGCAAGAGGCTTTAATTCCAGTTTATCGGGAAAAGTGGAGAGCGATCGCGTTTTCAACTGAGAGAATTGATCGTGAAAAAGCGGCGGAAGCGGTAAAAGCTGGGTATATAGCAATTTGTAAACAAGAGCCTGAAATTATTTTTTGTGATAGCCCGTATGCTGGTCTAAAAATTGTGATTCACAAGCAACTAAAACACCTATTGGACAGCGAATTTTATAACCAACTTTTGTACAAATTTACAAATGAATTAAGTAGCCAAGTTGAATGGCAACTAAATAACCAACTCCAGATGCAACTACTTGTCGTGCTACCATATTTAACTCTACTAGAAGACATATTGAGAGATGAATTAAAAACTCAACTTCAACTCATAACAAATCTTCCTAGTCTTTGGTTTAAAACTCATTTATATTCAAGCGTGTGCAGTTGGGTAGATTTTTATATTTCGGTCTTAAATTGCTCTTACAACCAAATAAAATGGCAAGCTTTGCAGTCGCTATTAAAGTATTGTAGCTGGATTTTGCCTTATGAAAAAATTTGTATTGTATGCGATCGCCCCCTTCACCTGCGCTTCGACAATCAAAATCGTCTCCACGCTGAAGGCGAACCAGCTATTGAATTTACTGATGGATATAGCCTCTACTCCTACCACGGTGTAACTTTACCTGAAAAATACGGTAAAATCCACCCGCAGCAATGGCAAGCTGAATGGCTTTTAACAGAGGAAAACGCCGAACTACGCCGAGTGTTAATTCAGGGTATTGGTTAGGCTAGAACTTGCCAAGAATTACAAGCAATTGAATTAGATTTTTGGAAATAATATACTCTATTAAAAATAGATAATGATGTAGATGAAGAAGCAATTTACTTATTAAAAATGACTTGCCCCAGTACGGGTTTTATTCACGCCTTGCGAGTTCCACCGAATATGAACTCAGCGCGTGAAGCAATTCGCTGGGTAAATTGGAGTCCCGCTCGCTTGTGGAATACTTGCTTCTGGTTTGGCACTTAAATTTTCCACTATTTTGATCAATCGTTTGGTTCTTCTGGTGTCACCAAATTCTGTTCTTTCTAGTTTTTGTGTGATCCATTGTTCCATGTTTAACTTTGTTCTGCTTCCATCTCTTGCTATAGACACTACATTACTTCTATGTTTTGTCAATTTTTCTGTTAAGAAAAATGTTTATAAGGCATAGCTTTAGGGGTGGGTTGAGCTTAATAAAAGTTTTCATCATCCTTATTTGGTAATTACTGCTAAATTGGCCACACATTCAGGAAATTGACGCTTTAATGCTGGAAACACAGGGCAAGGAGCTTGTTCTTGTAAATTCTCCGGTTTACTCCAAGTAAAAGGGGCCTTCTGTGATGCTGACATCCACACCAGACGCTTTGCCCGTGTCATCGCAACATACAGTAAACGATACTCCTCAGATATTTTTAAATGCTTTGCTTGTTCCCATGCTTGTGTGACATCTGGTATGGTAGATTCTCCGTGGAGAGCAGCACGAATTTGGGCGCGGGCTACTTCTGATAAGGTAAAATCCCCTAAGAATTGGCTTTGGGGAGGAACCCAAAATCGACCAGGAATCAAGTTTTCGTGGAGAAAAGGAAGAAACACATAGTCCCAATCCAGCCCTTTGGCTTTATGCATGGTAATAATGGTCAGTTGACCGCGACGAGTGTAACGTTCTTCCGAATCTTCGGTTTCCACTGGTTCAAACCGTTCGGAACTGACGATTTCACTTAAAGCAGATAGCATTCCCCCCATTGAACTATTGCCAGCTATCTGCTGGTTTACCCGTTCTGCGAGTTTGTCAGCAGTTGCTAATTCTGCCTGGTCGTAATTTAAAGTCAAGGCGAGAAAGGAAATTAGCTGGTACAAAGGCAATTCCAAGCGGGCGCGAAGTAAATTGCGACACAAGCGAGCGGCTTTTTGGACTGTTTCTGGCTGGGGTGCTGTTAGGGGACCAGGATACAAAAATTCTTCTGGTAGACTAGCAAGGGCGTTAAGGTCTTGGGTAGGTATTAATTGGCGCTGTACTAATGCTTCTAGTGCGGCTTTGAGATAATCGGGGGAGTGGGGACGATCGCAAAATTGCAGTAATGCTAAAATTTCTTGGGGAACATGGGAACGGCGATCGCGTTCTCCTACATCGTAAAGTGTAATTTTATGCTCTTTGCATATAGGCGTCAAAGCCTCTGCTAACCATCTTCCTTGGCGATTTTCTCGCACTAAAATCGCTGCACTATTTTGTGTTGGGTCTTCGCCAAATAACTCGATTACTCTTTGAGATAATAATTCAACGGTGTGATGAATGTCACGCGGGGTATAAAGTTCTAATCCCCGGCCTACTGATGTTGGGTTGGCGTTCTTTTGTGGATCGCCAACTTCAACAGGGCGAATTGTCTGTAAGCGAAATGGTACTTGTCGGTTGTCAGGGATCTGTTGTCCGTTATTGGTTTTTGCTAATGACTGATTATTGATCCATTTGAGGGCAAAGTTAGCGGCTTCAATGATAATTCTAGTACTGCGACCAGCTTGATCCATTGTTGCTAATCGTTCGATGCGATCGCACTCTTCGCAAAATTGCCGAAAATAAATCGGATCGGCTGGGGTAAAGGTAGAGTTAATTGCTTGGTTGGGGTCACCGACTCGGACTAAGTTGAGTGAGGAGTTAGGAGCTAGGAGTGAGGAGTTACCTCCTTTATCCCCATTACTAGCTAAAATTTCTAATAGCTGCGTCTGTAGGGGACTAGAATCTTGGGCTTCGTCTTCAAAGACGGCAAAAACTTGATTTTGCTCGATGCGACGGGCGCTGTCGTTTTCTAAAACGCGCAGTGCGGCTAAAATCATATCGTCGTAGTCGATGAAATCACGCGATCGCATTAAGTTTTGATATTGTTCATATAATCCCGCCGCTACACTCAAAATTGCATATTCGTCTGTAGTTTGTTTACTCCACTCCCGCAATTTCTCTGGCGATATCCCAGAACTTTTTGCCTCATGAATTACTGTATTAGCTAATTCCGGTAATACTTCTGTTCGTAGCACAGATTGGCGACGCAACCTTTCTGTCTCTTCTCCATCAAATTGATGACCTTCTAATAACCGCAAATATATTCCTGGATTATTTGCAATCCATTGCTCTACAGCTGTTCGGATAAAGCGATGACTTTGGGTTGGTGTAATTAATGTGACATTTTCTAGTTGCAAACCCGATAAATCAGAATGGCGACTGGCAATGTTCAACGCTAGACCATGTAGAGTGTAGACAAAAAAGCCTGTCTGGGGTAAGGATAAATCATCTCGTAAGAATTTCCGGATCTTCGCTTTAATGTTGGCAGCAGCAGAGCGAGTAAAGGTGACAACCACCAATTGACGACGCGAGGATGAACGTTCATATTGACGGGCGATCGCGATCGCCGCCGCCGCCGCCATACCAGTAGATTTACCTGCACCAGGAACGGCAGAAATAGCTAGAGGGCCAGATTGCCAGTCAGCCATTTGTTGTTGTCCAGGACGTAGACTGTTGCGAATTGCTAGAATCTTCTGTCGCAGGTTAGGAAGAGGCGATTGTTCAGACAATTCTGAGTGTAGTAACTCTTGAGGCACAGTAACGGTAAATTTAGAATCTGACATATCAAATTTTATATTTTTAAGAAGAATTCTCCAAGCAGAATTCAGCAATCTTTTAGTGGGGGATTCTAAGCCGATTTTTCTAGGATTTTGCGGCGTTTCAGTCCCTATCTAGGCTGATTACACAACTTTGGTAATCAAATATTCTCACCTATTAATTCCTATTGAGTAGGTCAAACAAAATCCTGTACAAAGCTTTACCTTATTTTACAGAGGTATCTATTATTTTATATGCTTAGAAGAAAAAAACCTCCAATTTATCGGAGGATTTTGGAGGATCTCCGACTATTTTAGTTTTGTACAAAAATATGTGTACATCATAGCTCCCGCAAGCAGCGAATCGTAACTAATTATGCGAATATTATATCAGGTTCCCAACTTTCTAAACAAGTCGAAAAAATTTTTCAATACTTGCTTGTGTTTAAAATGCAAGCTCTTCAAACAGCAGTAAAGAGAGGAAAAAATCCATGACAAAAATTGATACCCAACTAGTAACAACTGCTTTTGTTGCCGATTCTCCTACTTCTTTTGCTCCCCCCTTAGTAGTTAAACCCCAACTACAGCCAATGACAGCAACCAGCACACCAAAAATAAATCCTTTCAGCAAAATAATAAATAAATCTGACGGGTCTAAAAAATTTCTAACTGATTCTAAAAATGTTTCGGGAAGAATTTTGTAAAAGTATGATGCAGCAAAAACTCCGCCAATGATGCCTGTAACTAAAGCCAAAATCGTCATCAAAGGCACCATTAAACTACAAGCAATTACTCTAGGAACTATTAGATAATCAATTGGATCAGTTTTGAGCATATAAAGTGCATCAATTTGCTCTGTGACTTGCATTGCACCTATTTCTGCTGCAAAAGCAGAACCTACTTGTCCCGCCATAATACTAGCGGTCAAAATTGGAGCCAATTCTCTACAAAAAGCTAAAGCAAAAGCACCTCCCACAGCATTGACAGCTCCAAATCGGACTAATTCTCTAGCCGTTTGAATAGTAAAAATCATTCCTGCAAAACCACTGACAAGGAGAACTGGAGAAATAGAACCTGGCCCAGCAATCACTAAATGTTGCAAAACCTTGCGATAGTAAGTTTTTCCTTGGAGGAAATGTAGCCACACTTGGCCGAAAAGCAGTACTGCTAAAAAACAGCGTACAATCTCAGATTGCTCAAAATTCGTTTTTAGTCGCAATTTTATCGTCCTTAAGACTGGCTTTTTTTGCACACATTTTATATCAATTCTCCAAAAGAAGAATACATATACAAATGGTGGAAATCCAGCCAGATGCAATCTGATTTTCTCCATTACGTAGATGCACGAAGTACATTTTCCCGTAAAGTATTACGAATTGGTATTAGCGTATGTTACATCAATGAATGCACTGAATGTTTACCCTCAAACTTGAGGAAGTGTTTGGGCATGGTTCAACTTAGCTTAATAAACTTTTGTGGAACATAGCACCTATGGTATTGTGACCTTTTTGCTACTGCTCTCATGCTTTGTGTGATAGAAAGTTGTAATTTATGGTCTGTCCAACAGGGAAAAGTAATTGACTCGACTCAAAGAGTTTAAATATTTAATAATGTAATGTTAAATAATTTTTTATGAACCAGATAAGGATCGTAATTTTTGTGTTTTTATTAATACTAGTGTTAAGCGTAGCACACCCAGCTTTTGCATCTGTATGCCGCTACTATGTCTACGATGGGCAACGCCACCAGATTTGTATTCTCAGCATCAACCGAAGTGCTAAAAATTATTGGGAATACAGGGCAGCCGTTAGTGTGGATGGAGTGAAAAGACCTACTGAGGTCTACAATTGTCATGAAAGAGTCAAGGTTCAACAAAATGGAGCTATTTTGCCCTTTGAGCAAAAAGATCCTGGTGAGATGATATGCAGCTTTTTTAATTCTTCTCGACGGAAAACACGCGCCAAATAATAAAGACCGTAAAACCTAGATAGGCGAATACTGTCAGCCATTCTTGCCAGTTAGCAAATTCATTATTCATCAACAACAGCCGGAAAATCAATAATATTTTTAGATCCTACACGCTGACGCTGTCAGTCGCTTGCTGTATTTTGAAAGATAACAGGCTACTCAAAAATTCTTAGCGGATTTTCCGGAATCGATAACAGCAAAGTGGTATCACTTATCAGAGCATCGATATTATACTTAACCTCTATAACTAACCTTCGGGGAATATAGCCCCATTATTTCTGCTCAAAAGCCTGGTCTTCATGACCGGGCTTTTGATGTTTATACCAATTAACTTACGCATGAGTAGCGGAAAAATGTAGATGTAAAGTGGTTACTACAGAGGCATAGAGAACACAGAGAAATAAGAGTTTGAGAGAGTTTTGCGTCAGTCTTCAGTTGTAGTCGAGCAAGTCAGGGTCAGAGATGATCCAACTTTTGTTTAAACTGTCAGCGTATCAAATAAAACTTTTTTCCAGAAACTTTTAAGAGATTTTATCGGTCTGGTTTTCCAAATTCTACAAAAATCTGCTAATGTTCTCTTCTGCTCAAGGTATTCCCGGATTACCCGATTTGACGCATCCGATTGAGCTTGTCCAATTTGGAACTCAGGCGCTCAAAGCTTCACTATTGTTAGTATTTTTGGTCGTAGCTTTGGGAGTTGCGATCGCTCTGATCAGTTTTTCTCTTCGTCGAAGCCAGCCGGAGCAACTTATATTCATCGGCGAATGGGCTGTTCGTTATTCCCAACTATTGCGGGGATTACAACATTTAACCCTGATATTAGTTTTGTTGGTACCGGGATTTTTTCTCTGTACAACTTTAAGCAATCGCTATCACCACTGGGAACAAGCAAGGGTGGCTCAAGTAGCTCAAACTGTTGCAGGTGAAAGGCTCGAACAATTTGCCCCCCAAGTCCGCTACTCTATTCAAGAGCCATACTCCTATACCACTCAAGTTGATGGCAAAATAGTCAAGGTAAATGAGACGCGAGAGACTACCCGCTTCTTGATGCTGGCTGGCTCACAAATTCAAGTCAAGCTTGACCAAAGCGTAGATGTTCCAGGCCGCAGCTCAATTTATGAGGCAAATTATACTGCTGAGTATAAAGTAATTAACCAGATCAAGGATATTAATAATTTCTTTTTTGAAGCACCGCCACCCAACGGCTACACACTGCTTGAGAGCTACAAAATCGAGCGTGATGGGACTAGGCTACAACCAAGCAACGCGGGTAATTATAATTTTCCCTTCCGCCTGCAACCAGGGCAAGAAACCACCTTTCGAGTCAGTTATCAGGCTCAAGGAGGGCCACGTTGGGTTTATAGTGCAACGGGACAGTTACTATCTAACTTCAGCCTGACGGCAATTGCCAACTTTGCTCCGGCTGATTTTGCCAGTGGTATTAAACCTGATGAGATTAAATCTGACGGACGCAGTACGCAATTTACTTGGAAATTTGACGATAATGTTTCAGTCAAAAATCCATTTGGAGTGTTTACCAACACCGAACCTATTCGTCACACTGGCGTAATCCCGCGTCTTTTATTGCTAGCACCAGCAATATTTTTGTGGTGGATACTATTGTTATATTTGTCACTGCCAATGAGTTTCAAAAATATTGCGATCGCTGGTGGTATTTTCTTTGCTTGTCTATTGGTTTTGACCTATCTGGCTCGCGTCATCAATGCTCAGTTGGCTTGGACTTTAATTTCCATCATCTTACTGATTTTGACATGGGGATTGGGGGCAAGTCGGAGTGCTTCCCTTGCTGCGATTATCTGCACTATTGCTGGAGCAGTACTACCTGTCTTTGGATTATTAGTACCGTTCAGTGGACTCACCCTCAGCCTAGCGGGTTTGCTTTCAGCCGTTTGGCTAGCAGTTCGTCACTGGTATGGCTGGTATTCGCATCCAGAAGACCAAAGATTACAGCTTCAGAAAAACGCTAAATATTAGGTGATTTCGCTATGATTAGCAAAGTTTTAGCAAATAGCACTTATGGATAACGATTTACTGGCTTTTTTTGCGGGTGCTGGGTTACTCGTCCTGTATCTCATTTTTTCTGCATTGACTGAAATGGGAACTAAACTACCCTGGAAGAAATAAGCAGATGGGGGGATGAACAAGGAATTAACACTTATTAAAATCGAAAAAATGTAAATTTAATGTACTAGTACAGTACGGTGTAAAAAAGCAGACCATTAAAAAGCCCTAAAGAGCTTATTCCAAAATGCGTGATCCACAAAAGAACCAGATTAAAATCGAACCGGCAACCCTAGTATTAATTGTGTCTCTACTAATACTTTTGCCTTTACTGTTTGTTGGTTTTTTATCACAGTGAAGCCCGTGAAGAATACTCAACAGATATATTCTCTCAACGTTTCTCCCAAATTTTCAAACAATGTAAGGGCGATGCCTACGCCTTTTTATATCAGGTGCGTTAAGCTACTTTTAACGCACCATCTTAATGCGAAAACTACTTAGGCAAAACCTGCCGTAGTGCTGCTAAAAGTTGGTCAACACTTTCTTTACGACTATTAAAGCCCATCAATCCGACGCGCCAAACTTTACCAGCGAGTTCGCCAAGACCACCGCCAATTTCAATATTATGTTCATTCAGTAACTGCCGGGCGATCGCTTTACCATCTACCCCTGTTGGAATGCAGACAGTGGTAAGCGTTGGCAGTCTATATTCTTGCTCAACGTGCATACTCAGTCCTAAACTCTCCAATCCTTCCCAGAGATATTCTACGTTTTTCTGATGACGCTGCCAGGAGTTTGCTAACCCCTCTTCTGCAAGCAAACGTAGTGCTTCCCGCAATGCATAATATAAATTAATGGGTGCTGTGTGGTGATAGGTGCGTTCAGCACCCCAATACTTACCCAGTAGCAGCATATCCAAATACCAGTTTGCAACCTTTGTTTGGCGCTGTTGCAATTTCTCAACGGCACGCGCACTCATTGTAAAGGGCGAAGCCCCAGGCGGACAACCCAATCCTTTTTGGCTACAGCTATAAGCTAAGTCAACTCCCCAAGCATCCAAAAACAAGGGAACGCCGCCCAAACTCGTCACCGTATCCACTAACAACAAAGTACCAAATTCACGACACAAATCAGCAACCCCTTCCAACGGTTGACGTGCGCCGGTGGAGGTTTCGGCATGAACTAGAGCTAAAATAGTTGGACGATGAGTTTCTAGGGCTGTTTGGAGTTCATCGAGGTTGAAAACTTGTCCCCAAGGTTTAGTAATGGTTCGTACATCCGCGCCATAACGTCCAGCCATATCTACGAGGCGATTACCAAAGTAACCAGCTACACCAATCAAAACCACATCACCAGGTTCTACAGCATTGGCGATTGTTGCTTCCATTGCGGCTGTCCCCGTACCACTGACTGCAATGGTAAGTGGGTTTTCTGTTTGCCATACATAGCGTAGCAACGACTGAATTTCATCCATGAGTTCGAGAAACGCCGGGTCAAGATGCCCAACTGGTGAGGTATTCATCGCCTGGAGAACTGTGGGATGGGCATTGGAGGGCCCTGGCCCTAACAGTAGACGGGATGGGATTTCTAGGGGTGTGAGTTGCAAGCGCCCAGAGTCATTGATTGAAATTGTTTGCGTCATAATCTGTCTTGCCTAGAGGATACTTACCGAATCATAAAGCGATCGCATCACCGATGTTTTAGCAAATCACAACTTACGCATTGGAAACCTGAAACCTCGTTTGCATAGCGCACTCCCCCCTAACGCCTTTTCAAAAATCCATTACCCACATCTTTCTTAACATTGCTGTAATTAGATGGTGGGCTTGCCTAGTTATTCTGAATTTTAAGGAATTTTACTGATATTTTAATCGACTTTCTTGAAGTGGGAAAATAGTTTCGTAAATTTACGATGTTTTTCTATAAAGATAACTGTCATTTTAGAGAAAGAAATTTATGAAAAGAGAGTTGATATATGAATTCCTTCAATAAAGACTGTTCAAATGAAAATTTATTAAACCAGATACGTTATCAGCTAGATAGATTAGAAATACATAATCCTAATCTTGCCAAGCTCTTATGCAAAATCATTCCATCTAACTGTCCTTTTGAAAGAACTGTGAAAATTTTAGGGCGAACTCTTTTTCACATTCCACCATTGTGTAAAATCAACCCCCTTTATGAACAAATAGTTGGTCTTCGTTACAAGTGTTTATTATATTTAGTAGATGAATGTGGTGAAGATGCGACTAGGTATTGTTAAATGGAGATTTTCTTTAAAAGAAATATAAAGTAGTTAAGAACAATATTGTAGTTCTGTGAATTATAACTCTTAACAGAATTTTCAGTATTTAACATGAATTTTCAGTATTTAACATGAATTTTCATCAAGTTTGCGCTAATTAGAAGATTGACTGTAAAGACCTCTACTTTAACTGTCATATCAGGTCATATCCGCTTGACGAGTAAGAAGAGGCGATCACTCACTTGCAATATATTGGCTATGAAGCTTATAGGTCTATGTTTTAGCTGATTTCGTTGTCTACTCAGCTAAAACATAACAATTATCAAAATATTGTTATGAGTAAACTGTAATTTTAAATATAATAAGCTACTGACATTCGAGTTTTGAATTATTCGTAAAAATTTAGATCCCCAACAATTTTTATGAAGTAGAGGATCTGGACATTGAGAATTTTAACAAAATAATGAATGCGTAACGAAATTTACCCTGTTATTATGTATTAGCCATATTTTAATAATGCATCGCCAAAAAGAGGGATACTATTTTTCCATCTTAAGGTAGATATATTGATAAAGCTATTAGTATTTAGTTGTAAAACAATAAGGCATAGGCTTTAGACTTAATATACATATATTATATTCAAGAATTCCTGATTTATATTGCAAAACTTCCATTTATGATTATTATGCTCAAAATCTTCAGGTAAACTCTTTTGTCTAACTTTTGGATTTAGCATTTATCCCATATGGTAGAAAGAATTGTTAATCAAAGTTGATAACTTAGATACAAGTGAGATTATTGAGGCAGTAATGAGTATTATTGCTTAAATAATTTTAAGGCTTTTAGCAGGTGCGATAGAATATCCGCCCGCGATAGGCGATGTTTATCAATTCTGTAAAATAATAATTTCTGGAAGTGTAAATCTATGTTTTTTCACAAAAAAGAGCCTATTCATGCAGTTAACGTAACTGAACCAAACCCTCGTTTTGCTCAGTTACTTTTAGAGCAGTTTGGCGGAGCTACTGGAGAACTTAGTGCAGCACTTCAATATTGGGTTCAATCATTCCATGTAGAAAATGCTGGAATCAGAGATATGCTCCAAGACATTGCAATTGAGGAATTCAGCCATTTAGAAATGGTTGGAAAACTCATTGAAGCTCATACTAAGAATACGGATCAAACAGAGGCTTATAAAAGTACTTTGTTTGCAGTCCGAGGGATAGGTCCTCATTTTCTAGATAGTCAGGGTAATGCTTGGACTGCAAATTACTTGAATGAAGGCGGAGATGTAGTGCGTGATTTGAGAGCTAACGTTGCAGCTGAAGCTGGCGCTCGTCAAACTTACGAAGAGTTAATTAAGTTGGCAACTGACAAAGGAACCCAAGAGACTTTAGTCCATCTGTTAACACGAGAAATTTCTCATACCCAGATGTTTATGAAAGCTCTAGATTCGCTAGGTAAGTTGACAGATCCGTTCTTTGGTAATATTAAGCCAGATGAAACTGTTGCTCTCTACTACAACCTATCTACAAACGGAAATGGTCAAGATGAGCGTGGCCCTTGGAATTCTGAACCAACATTCAAATATATTGCTAATCCCCTAGAAAGCCACTCTTAACTCCAGCAGTTAGAGCTTAAGTTAATTTAAGGTGAAGGGATTTTCACTAAATTATTTGAAAGCTCCCCATTCTCTGGTGGGCTATTTGCCCACCTTCTTTTCTTTACCAATGGTTAAATTGTTTGTCTACATTAAGTAGTTTTTAGGAAAAATTTAGCTTTATTTAAACCTATGGAAATTCTAAATCATCCGTGAATAAGATTCTTTAGTTTTAGAGAAGTGGGGAATCTTAGTCGAGAAGCATTTGCTAATATTCATTTGGATTCAATATGCGCCTTGAACATATATCTCTGTATCGCAAAAAATAACTATTATTAATTAAGTCACACTGAAGAAGTCAGAGCGATCGCCTCTTCAATATTTTCGCCGACATTTCTGAATTCAGAAATTAATTCAACTCAAAATCAAAACTAAGACTCAGGAGATCGATTTGTGATTGTCAACGCTACGCAAAATGGTTGGGAAGTTATTTATCATCGTGCCCATGCTTTATTAGCGGCTCAACTGGGGGGGCAATGGCGACGCAAGGATGCTCCAGCAAGGTTATATGAAACCCTCGCTGCAATTTCTCATCATGATGATCTAGAAAAAGAGTGGGAAGAAGACAACCTTACTGAAGCCGGTGCGCCAAAGGACTTTATGCTGTCCTCAAAGGCCGATGTACGTGCTGGCATCCAAAAATTGGCTGATTTAGCAAAGAATGCCCTTTATCGTGGACGATGGGTAGCTCTATTAATTTCCATGCACATCAGCCGTTTAAATGAGTCAAGCCGGGGTCAATTTCCAGAACTAGACAAACTGTTGGATGAGCAACTTGAAAATCAGCAACGTTTGCGGAAAGGACTAGGGATCAAAAAGGAAGAAGTTGATGCAGCTTATGCATTTATGCAGTGGTGCGATCGCCTTTCTCTTATCTTATGTCAGCAAGAACTACCTGATGATGAGCGGTTTTTAGAAATTAGCAAGGGCCCTGAAGGTCAACGCTATGACATCATGCAACGCAGTGATAACTTGGTTGTTGTTAAGCCCTGGCCTTTCCAAGACGATAAATTTACAGTTAATGTCGAAGCTTGTGACCTCTCGCAGGTGAAATTTGATAGTAATACCGAATTAACTCAAGCGCTACAAGAAGCTCCCATCAAGGTACTTGAGTGGACATTCGTTAAGAGTTAGATAGTTGTCGCCGCTATAGTCAGTAATTCAAGCCTTAGAGCGAGTACTTTCTACAAAAGTAGATGTGCTGTTTTGCAGACATACTCATATACCTTATATGCGTAACTTGGATGCAGGTAGTTTACAAGTTCGTATCAAAGGTGAGGCAGCAGAAGAACAGTGTTTTCTCCTGCATGGTCTTGACCTGGCTGGAGAAGCAACTGATTTAATGGCGAAATATGAGGGAGAAACTGTTAAGTTCCTGTGGAAGTCTGTTTCTCGCCAAACGGTGCAAAGGTTGAGAACACTAGATTTTGGTTGTTTTGAATTGGATTGTTTATTAATTCACGCTACAACAGTAGGGGTTGACGAGAAATTCAAACCAGAAACTCACCCTATTATCATGTGCGATCGCTTATCACGGATGCAAGCAAATAATTTGTTCTGCGGTGTTTTTTATTAGGCAAGAAAGAGCCAGAGAAATAACTCTCTGGCTCAAAGCTGGAGACAAAATAATCATCAAATAAAGGCTAACTTGGGTAATAACCTAAATTCTTCCTAGGTTATGCAGCCCTAAGACAACGCCTACTCCTAAAATATGACCAAAGGCGGTAGTTGCTAAAAGGGCTGGTAAACCAAAACCACCAAATAAATTGGCTGAGGGTAGCCCTGGTTCTGCGTTAGGATATTTGATGGTAGATTTACCAAAGGCAATGGCAACGATATTAACGATAATGATAATCAGAGCGACCGTTGGACTCCATTGCAGAGGTGTGGTTGCAGCAGCGAGTAAGGTTGAAGTAAACACCTGATTTGCTCCTGAAATTTATTAATGATTGAAAACATAATCTGAAACTTTCCGAAGCAAATTCCATAAAGTACCCGATTTTGCATCAATATTTAACAGTTGTTCTTATTACTTAATACAATGTGAGTTCAATGAGATGAATTCACGGCTTACGCCAAAATCGCCAAAAAGCTTAATTTATTGAACTACTTTCTCTAGAAGAATTCGTAGAATATGTCAAAATCCTGGAATTGACTGTGGGAGATAGTTGGAACCTCAGCAGCAGTTCTGCGCGCGGCTGCTTTTTCAGTTCATCGAACTCACACTAATTTATGTATCTATAGGGCTATATCTGCACAAACAAGACGAAAAATATAAGATTTATCTATTAAAGGTATTAGATATCCTGAATTAATATAGCAATCTGAATTGACATCGGAGAAAGTACGAAGCTAAAAGTACTTATACAAAGCTAAAAGTATTTATTTGTAAGCTTTTCAGCAATTTACCTCTTCAAAAGAATTTAGAATTTATGCATAAAAAAACATAATTCTCATCTATCAAAAGTATGAAAAACTAGTGTGAATATTTTCTATATTTAAAGAAATTAAAGATTTATATTTATTCTAATAGTATACTTCTGACAGAGGATGTAAAAAAATATTAGGCATAGTAAATTAAAATCAATATTAATCAAAGTTCCTAAACAATTTAGGCAAGTGTGCTATACACGAGCTTGGAAGAGCCTAAAAACTTTGTTAAAATCAGCAACACACAAACTATGAACTCTACCACCGAAAAACGTATCGCCTTGATTTCCGTCCACGGAGACCCGGCGATTGAAATAGGGAAAGAAGAAGCTGGGGGACAAAATGTTTATGTGCGTAATGTGGGTGAAGCACTAGCGCAGCTGGGATGGCAAGTTGATATGTTTACTCGCAAAGTGAGTCTGGAGCAAGACTCGATTGTTGAACATAGCGACAATTGTCGAACTATTCGTTTAAAAGCTGGCCCCCTTGAGTTTGTGCCACGAGATGATATCTTTGAATATCTGCCAGAATTTGTGGATAATTTCCTCAAATTTCAAGTAAAAAATGGCATTACATACCAGTTAGTCCATACTAACTATTGGCTCTCTAGTTGGGTAGGGATGGAGTTAAACAAAATCCAAGAGAGTAAACAGGTTCATACGTATCACTCATTAGGAGCGGTCAAGTACAACACTATAGAAAATATTCCTTTGATTGCTAGTCAGCGATTAGCAGTGGAAAAAGATGTGTTGGAAAAAGCAGAGCGAATTGTGGCGACAAGTCCGCAAGAACAAGAACACATGCGATCGCTAGTTTCCACTAAAGGCAATATCGATATCATTCCTTGCGGTACGGATATTCAGCGGTTTGGTTCGATTGCACGAGAAGCAGCCAGGGCTGGATTGGGAATTGACAAAGAAGCCAAAGTTGTATTATATGTAGGGCGTTTTGACCCACGCAAAGGGATAGAAACCTTGGTGCGGGCAGTAAACCAGTCTGGGCTACGTGACTCCAAAAATCTCCAGTTAATTATTGGTGGTGGCAGTACTCCAGGTAACAGTGACGGCATTGAGCGCGATCGCATTGAGCAAATCGTCAACGAATTGGGGATGAGCGACTTTACCACTTTTGCTGGTCGTCTGAGTCAAGATATTTTGCCAACTTATTACGCAGCTGCTGATGTTTGCGTTGTTCCCAGTCACTACGAACCTTTCGGACTCGTAGCGATCGAAGCAATGGCAAGTAGTACACCAGTGGTAGTAAGTGATGTCGGCGGACTTCAGTTTACTGTAGTTAATGAAGAAACTGGTTTATTGGCAGCACCACAAGATGTAGATGCCTTTGCATCTGCCATTGACCGAATTCTCTTAGCTCCAGAATGGCGAGATGAATTGGGTAAAGCTGGTAGAAAGCGCGTCGAAACTAAGTTTAGCTGGGATGGTGTAGCATATCAACTGAGTGAACTTTACACCGAACTGTTGCAACCACAACCAGTAGCTTCAACAGCAAAAGAACTAGTGGAGTCAACAGCCGAACTAGTGCAGTCAGCAGCAAAAGAACTAGTGGAGTCAACAGTCGAATTAGTACAGTCAACAGCAAAACAGCAGGTTTTGATTGCTAAATAATTCTCTTGGGTAACAGATAATGGTGAATGGGTAACTCGGAAGTAAGCAATAATTTTATTTTCCTAGTCCTCACTCACCATTACTGAATCATTTATTCTAAATATTTCTCTGGGCTGAGTTATTTCCATTATTAGTTTAATTAGTGGAAATTACTTAGCCTATTTATATATAAGTTGGCTGACAAATAACACAGTAATTTGGGCTTAACTTTGGCAGCGATCGCTTTAGCTTACAAGACTCAACACAAAGAATGTATAAAAAAAAGAAGTTATTATCTAAGTGCTGAGAGTCTATGTAAATTATAGATTTCTGCGTTTTTTTATTCGTGGCCATCACCAAACCAAGTAACCGCTATGATAGTTGAGGTCTGCTATGCTTTGACTAAACAAAAATGAAAGCATAGCGATCGCTACCATTTGAATGTTAACAACTAATCGCTTTGCAACCAGTTGACTTTACCACTCTCACAGCTGCTTGTAGCGAAATCCGCGCTAACTGGCTACCATCGCGCTTAGAACAGGTTTACCAGCGCGATCGCTACACAATTGCTATGGCATTACGCACCCTGAAACAGCGAGATTGGCTACAGATTTCTTGGCATCCCCAAGCTGCACATATTTGCATCGGCGATCCACCGCCGCGATCGCCAGATACCTTTACCTTTAGCCAACAACTGATACACCAATTGAGTGGTTTAGCACTGGTAGCTATTGAAGCGATCGCCCCTTGGGAGCGGGTTATTGATTTGCAATTTGCCCGTCGTCCCGGAGAAGCCGCTCTATATCATGTCTATGCAGAAATCATGGGCAAGTATAGCAACGTCATTCTCACCGACGCCAACAATATAATTATCACTGCTGCTCATCAAGTCAGTCAGCAACAATCTAGTGTCCGTCCCATTCAAACCGGACAACCTTATGAAACACCGCCAAAACTGACTGGGACTGTCCCCAGTTTGAGCGAATCACAAGAACGTTGGCAAGAACGGGTAAGTTTAGTGCCAGGAGCAATCAAGCGGCAATTACTGAAAAGTTATAGTGGCTTGAGTGCAGCACTGCTAGAGACAATGTTGTTAGTAGCAAATATTTCACCAGAAACATCCACCGATACTCTCAACCCCGACGATTGGCAACGGCTATTTGAACGCTGGCAAGAATGGCTGCAAGCTTTGAATTCCAGTAAATTTCAACCCGCTTGGACAAAAGATGGCTACACCGTAATGGGTTGGGGTGCAGTTGAAAAGGTCAAAAATATCCAAGAGTTACTCAACCGATACTACAGTAACCAAATTGACCAACAGTTATTTTCTCAATTGCGCCATCAGTTGAGTCAGAAATTGAATAATATTTTGACGAAATTACGGAATAAGGCTCAAACCTTTAAAACGCGTTTGCAGCAATCAGATCAAGCCGATGAGTATCGACAGAAAGCTGATTTATTGATGGCTCATCTGCAAAACTGGGAACCGGGGATGAAAGAAATTATTCTTTCAGATTTTGATACAAATTTGCCAGTAGCGATCGCTCTCCAGCCAGATAAAAATGCGGTTCAAAATGCCCAAGGTCTTTACAAACAGCATCAAAAGCTCAAACGCGCTCGTGCTGCTGTAGAACCGCTACTATTGGAAGTGCAGACAGAAATTGAGTATTTAGAACAAGTAGAAGCTGCGATCGCTCAAATAGACACCTACCAAACAGCAGAAGATTTGCGAGCTTTAGAAGAAATCCGCGAAGAGTTGATTGGACAAAAGTATTTAGAAGATCCAGAATATCGCAGCCGCAGTGCCAATGAACCCCCCAGCACCAACTTTCATCGTTACCTTACCCCCAGTGGCTTTGAAGTATTAATCGGGCGCAACAATCGCCAAAATGACCAATTGACCTTTCGTGTAGCTGGGGATTATGACTTATGGTTCCACGCTCAAGAAATTCCAGGCAGCCATGTGCTACTACGTTTAGAACCCGGTGCTGTTGCAGAAGAAGCTGATTTGCAATTTGTAGCTAATCTTGCTGCCTACTACAGTCGCGCCCGCCAGAGTGAGCAAGTGCCAGTAGTTTACACTCAGCTAAAACACGTTTACAAACCCAAAGGAGCGAAACCGGGAATTGCAATTTACAAGCAGGAGAGCATCCTTTGGGGAAAACCACAAATGGTTATTAGTCATTAGTCATTTGTCAAAAATTAAGAATTCTTCCCCTGCTTCCCCTGCTCCCCCTGCTCCTCTACTCCAATCCTTTTCTACCCTGCGATTTACTAAATTATCCTTATGGATAGAAGCTTTTAAGCATTGTTTGGATATTTTTTGATGAAGTTTCACGAAAAATCTGTGTTGACTGTTACAATATTGTTAAGAAAAGTTGCCCGTTGCATTTTGGGAACGCGCAATTGGGTTTTAACTCTCTTGAGAAGACAACGCAAAAAAAATTTTCCAGACCAGCTGTGGGAGGCTGGTCTTTTTGTTTTTTAAGTCCTTATAAGGAAAATACTGAAAACCTCTTAGAGACAAGTGCCTAAGCACCATCAGTAGACCAAAAAGTTTTCCAGATGCCTTACCAGTCCTTTATTTCCACTTGAGAATACAGAAAGCCGAAATCATCTTGTAATATGCGTTTCAAGCATTTTTGTTCTGGGTGGACTTCAGAGCGATAGCTCAAGTAGTATTTTTCAGGATTTTAAGCAGTTGAGTATGATTTTTCCAAACTCTTACCTTGCCATATTTGTAGATTTTGGCAATAAATGGTGATTGATTACTTCGGGCAAACTTCTCCATCCGCTCAATAGCCTGTACAAAGATTTCTGCCATTTCTTCTCCGGTCAAATTTCGCAAAGATAGTACAAAAACTTTGGCATCCGAACTGGCGATCGCCATTTGTTCTAGAAAATTGCGCCCAATTTCATCATCTTTTGTGAGAATTAACCAACCCCTGAAACTTACTTCTGGCAACCATTCTATATCTGGTGCATCAGGCGAAAAGTGGTCTGCATGAACTTCCACATTTGCACCCACACTACGTAGAGCATCTGCAACATATTTTTTTCCTAACGCTCTGTCAATAAAGAAAATTGGCTTGTCTGCTTTATTCACGCTGCTTGAGACAGAGACAATTCACATCGGATAGCTTCTTCAACCTGGAGGCGATCGCAACCATAATCATCAGCCAAATTATCAATCGACTCACCAGCTTTATATCGCTCTGCCAAAATTGCTGTTGAGATTCCCGTTCCGATTAATACTGGACGACCAAATGAAATTCTAGGATCAATCACTAAGGTTTTAGGAGATTCTTTTTCCATCAAGCTTTCAGTTAGTCGTGTCAAGGGAAAAAGTTTAATTGCTGCTCCGGTTTCATCCGCTTCAATTCGCTTCAGCAAGTTTTTCAGTGCTTCCCGCATTGCCAGTTGACCTGTCATTGAAGCATTAATCAACTTTCCCACAGACTCAACAAACAAATCTACCCCATCTGTCTGAAATTCAATCCGAGCCAAAGGATGAGGCACTTTGAATTGATAGTCAATATAGTCTAGGGTTGTACGAACTTTATCTAGGCGAATTTGATGATCCTTACGAATAACTCGCAGTACATGAGCTTCTACCAGATTAGTAAATGAAAGTTGAGGTATCGCTGGGTTAGGAAGCTCAATCAGTGGTTTGAAAAATCGTTTACCTTCTCCTGTCGGGTAAAAACGACCATGAAGCCACGATCGCAATGTACCTACTGGAATCAGCAGATAACGTGCTGACTCAGAAATTGAGTAGCTAGGGATGTTGCGTAAATCAAGCTTTTGATCAGCAGTGGTCATTTTGCAAGTGCCAATGATATCCCAATATTAATCTCAGATAAATATTGCAAAGGGGGGATGGTGTGGAAAAGCTTAGAAAACACAATTGCTAAGACATAAACCTTTTACGCGGTATAAGCATTAAGGAACTTTTTACTTATGACAGCTTTATGTCAGTTTATGTCTTATGTAAGAGGTGTTTTTCGCTGTGATGTATGCCAGGAACCGGACTTGAACCGGTGACACGAGGATTTTCAGTCCTCTGCTCTACCAACTGAGCTATCCCGGCTGGGGCTTTTGTGAGCCACGATTAATAAATGTAGCAAACATCCAAGAATATAGCAAGCCCTTGGAGAAAAAAGATTTATGTAGCTCTTAACCTCAACTTAAACCAGATAAAAACAGCCACAAATAGCAAAAACTGGACAAGAACAATACTCGGGCCAGAAGCAAGGTTGAAAATACCTGAGACAATGATGCCAGCAATACTGCTGATGGAACCAACTATCACCGACATGACTAGAAAGCGGCTAAAGTGGTGACTCATCAGTTTGGCAGTGGAGGCGGGAATAACCAAAAAAGCGTTCACCAGTAAAACGCCGACAGCTTTAATCGCTACAGCAACGGCGAGTGAAAGTAACACTACAAACACGTAGCGATACAATTGCACGGGAATACCTTGAACTTGTGCGACATCTGGGTTGAGAGTCAATAAGATTTGCTGCCGCAGGGTTGATAGTAAAAATATGCTACCTCCTACAAGCACTAGCAGCGTCAAAATTAAATCTGTGGCATCGATCGCTAGAATATCGCCGAACAGCACTGCCATCAAGTTGCCACGATATCCTTTAATCAGGCTAGTGAGAATCACACCGATCGCTAATGCCCCAGATAGCACTATGCTAAGTACACTATCGCTAGCTAAGTCGGTTTTGTCGATGAAGTAGAGGACAATAACACCAAAAGCTAAGGTAAAAGGTAACAGCATCCAAGTCGGATTTATCTGTAGCAGCACACCTAACGCTACACCTACTAATGCTGCATGACCAACGGCGTGGCTGAAAAAGGACAATTGGCGCAAGGTGACAAAACTACCTAGCATCCCACCAAGTATTCCCATTAACACAGCACCTGCGATCGCACGCTGCATAAAGGGGAATTGTAATAATTCTATCAAGTCACTACTATTGGCGATCGCAAGCCTTGCTATCTGACAATCATTGAAAAAATTCATACTTATGGGCATTAATGTTGGTGCTGGTAGCGACTGAAACCTGGGCCATAGGTTGCTAACAAGTTTTGCGGTGAAAGGGCAATTTCTGGCTTACCAGTACAAACAATGCTTTGGTTCAGGCAAAGCACGCGATCGCAATGGCGATTTACCATATCAATATCATGAGAAACTTGCAATACCGTCCAACCCTCCTCACGCTTTAATTCATTTAGCAAAGCGTAAAAATCTGCTGCACCTTGCACATCAACACCAGCAAAGGCTTCGTCGAGTACCAACAGTTTCCGAGGCATTACCAAACAATAAGCCAATAAAACCCGCTTGAGTTGACCACCGCTAAGAGTACCAATAGCTTGATGCTGTAAATGATAAGCATCAGTTCGCCGTAAAGCTTCTACTACTGCTGCCGATTTTTCTCGGTCTTGTCTCCACAGCTTGGAGAAAAATAAATCTCCTCTTTTCCCTTCCTTGTCCCATCCCAATCCCACTAATTCGCTGACAGAAATGGGAAAGCTACGGTCAAAGATGAAGTTTTGCGGCATATAGCCCAACGTGTGACGTAAACGCCCCAATCTTGCAATTGGACGGCCCAATATTTCAATCGTACCAGCACTTCGAGGGATCAAATCTAAAACCGCTTTTACCAAAGTACTTTTACCAGCACCATTGGGGCCAACGATGGCTGTATCTGTTCCTGGCAATAATTCAAAGGAAACATCTTGAACAGCTAGATAGCTGCCTTGATAGACAGTTAACCCTTCTACTTTCAAAATAGCAATGTCATTAGTCATTGGTCATTGGTCATTGGTTATTGGTCATTAGTCATTAGTTTTCATAAAGGACAAATGACAAACCTATTTACACGCTGTTTCCAGAGTTTGTAGGTTAGCTTTCATAGCCTTGAAATAATGCTGTGGATCTGTTTCGCCGGTTTCCAATGAATCCAGCGTCCGCAAATTTAATTTTAAATCTTTTGATAAGCTGGTTAGGAGTTTGTTATCTACTCCTGGTTCACTAAATAAAGCTTTAACTTTGAACTTTTTCACAGCATTGACTGCATTTTGCACATCCGTTGGTGAAAGTTGATCTTCGGGAATTTGTACCACAGCAACTTGCTTGAGGTTATAACGTTGAGCTAAATATGAAAACGCATCATGAAAGGTAATAAAAGTGCAACTAGGAGTTTTCTGTAAAGTCTGCTGAAATTCACTGTTTAAACTTTCTAATTCTTTAATATAAGCCACAGCATTGGCCTCATAAGTAGCTTTATTTGCTGGGTTGGCAGCAATCAATCCATCCCGAATATTAGTTACCTGCTGTTTTGCCAAAACTGGATCTAACCAAACGTGGGGATTGCCTTGGGCGTGTTCATGGTCGTGGTCTTTTTCTTCTTCGGTCGTTCTCACAACAGGTGAAATTTCATTTAAGAGTTTAATACCTTTACTAGCATCAATTTCAGTTAATTTACTATTTTCGGCATTTTTAACAGTATTTTCCAGAAACTCCTCCAAACCTAAACCATTTTTTACTAACACATTTGCAGTTGCGATCGCTTTAACGTTTTCTGGTGTCGCTTGATATTCATGCACCTCCGTACCAGGTGGCACTAAAATTTCTACATCTGCCACATTCCCAGCTACTGCCTTAGTAAACAAATATATCGGCAAAAATGTTGTCACTATTTTAGTTTTTTCTAACTGCGCTACTGGGGTGGATGCAGTTGTTTGTGTTTGTGACGACTGTTCAGTACTTGCTCCCTGATTCTGATTCGATTGGCTACAGCCAGCTGTCATTGACAACATTAATAGAACAATTACGGACAAGATACCGCTTCTTTGCCTGCCTGTTCTAAGTTCTCTACAATTCACAATCACGGGGTTTTCTCCTCAAAATGCATACAGGTCTGCCTTTGTCACGATTCCTATTGACAATAAGACCTATTCTAAATTTATACTATAATAATTCTCATTCTCATTCAATCCACATAATATCATTCTGAGTTTTCTGTGTAATGAGTAACAACAAAACTTTTTCAGATGGTACAGTCCTCTGCAATTTAGTTTTACCTCAATAATTAGGATTTCTTGACTTTTTTTGTTAAAAAGTTTGCTTGCTTCTGATAAGATTACTGACAAATGTTTTCATAAAATACACGTTTAAAAAAACGTGCTTTGGGTGTGAATTGGAGATTCAGTGTGAGGAGAAAAATGCAAAAATTCTGTAAATATCTGCTAGTTAGTCCAGCAGTCTGCGGTGTCATGCTATTTTTTAATACTGCTACATTTGCAGGTGAAACATCTAGCACTTCTGAAATTAATCAACCGCAAATTTTAGCTAGTCCAGATACAGAAACTCAGATAACGGGGCAAGTTACCTCCGTGTCTCAATTTTCCGACGTGCAACCTACCGACTGGGCATTCCAAGCATTGCAGTCCTTGGTTGAGCGCTATGGGTGTATTGCAGGATACCCAAACAGCACTTATCGTGGTAATCGGGCATTAACGCGATATGAGTTTGCTGCTGGTTTGAATGCTTGTCTTGATCGAGTTAACGAACTGATTGCTACAGCCACTGGCGATTTAGTTAGCAAACAAGATTTAGCCACATTACAAAAGCTGCAAGAAGATTTTTCAGCCGAACTAGCGACACTCCGAGGTCGTGTAGATGCAGTAGAAGCACGCAGTGCTGAATTGGAAGCTAATCAGTTTTCAACCACAACCAAACTGCAAGGACAAGTTGTCGCAGTTGTTAGCGATGTTTTGTCAGGAAATACAGTTAACGGTGCAGAAATTACAGATGAGAATACAACTTTAGGAGCACGAGCGCGGATAGAACTTGTGACCAGCTTCACAGGGCGAGATACACTGTTTACTAGAATCCAGGCTAATAATATTCTCACCCCTAACATTGGTACACCAGAGGGCAACTTATTTTTTGCTGGTGATGGTACCACTGATGCTGCTATAGATGCGTTGTTCTACAGATTTCCCTTGGGCGAAAAAACAGAGGTTATCGCTATTGCCAACGCAGGTGCAGCAGACGACCTTACTACTACTATTAATATCTTTGACGGTGATGGTGCTTTTGGTGCTTTATCCACCTTTGGTACACGCAACCCAATTTATTATCAAATAGGTGGCGCGGGATTGGGAGTAACGCACGAGTTCAGTGACAAATTGGCACTAAGTTTAGGGTATTTGAGTGGTACAGCTAATGACCCTACGCCCAATAATGGTTTGTTCAATGGTTCTTATGGTGCGTTGGCACAGTTGACAGTTAAACCAAGCGATCGCATTACTATTGGTTTAACTTACATTAATTCCTACAACCAACCACTACTAACTGGTAGCAATGCAGCAAATCTCGCACCCTTGGATTTAGATGCTGATGGTACAATAGATTCCCGTTTTTCCAGTAATTCTTATGGTGTACAAGCATCCATTGGCATCACTGATAACATCGTCTTAGGTGGTTGGGCTGGATATACCACCAGCCGCACCTTAACTGGAAACCGTGGAGATATTGACATTTGGAACTATGCTGTCACCCTCGGCTTCCCAGACCTTGGTAAAGAAGGTAACTTAGCAGGTATCATCGCTGGTGTAGAGCCAAGAGTGACAAGCTCTAACGTTGCAGGATTGGATAGAGATCAGGATACATCCTATCATCTTGAAGCATTCTATCAGTATAAGTTGACTGACAATATCACCATTACCCCAGGAGTGATTTGGTTAACCTCGCCAGATCATAACAATGACAACGATAATGTTGTTATTGGCGCACTGAGAACCACATTCAGTTTCTAATTTTCACAACTCAAAAGAAAAGAAGACGCAAATTTATTTTTTGCGTCTTTTATAGCCGTTCTCAATTGCGTGAAATACAGACCTAACCCCCAGCCCCTTAAGACCGAGCGTTGGGGAGTAAGCTCAAAGCCTCTCTCCTAAAAGGCTACGGTGCATACACAAGTCTTCTAGAGTTGCGCCACAGCCTTTTGATCCTCCCTAACCCTCCTTGTTTAAGCTATGCCTTATAAACATTTTTCTTAACAGAAAAGTTGGCAAAACATAGAAGTAATGTAGGTCTATAGCAAGAGCTGGAAGCAGAAAAAAGTTAAACATGGAACAATGGATCACACAAGAACTAGAAAGAATAGAATTAGGTGACACCAAAAGAACCAAACAATTGATCAAAATAGTGGAAAATTTAAATGCCAAACCAGAAGCAAGTATTCCACTACCTGTAACAAAAAATACCTATGTCGAGCTTGAATTTAGCTTGAATTTACTTAATTGCCACCAGACACAACAGATTTATTATGTATAGCAGTGTCTTCAGGCTTTCTCTGCCATTTTCCATCGTCGCCTGGTTCGTATTTATTCTTTACACTATTCCAAGCAACTTCACGGGCACCCTCTTCACTCATACCATCACTTTGAGCAGCACTTAAGGCTGCGGCAAAAATCTGCTGTGCGTGTTCAGGCAACTGTTCTCTAATATCATCAGGCAATTCATTTATTGTTTGATCAGGCATAAACTTACTCCGATTATTTCAACTTATTGTTCATGTTAAAAAACTAGCAATATAATTTCCTCTTTCTGAAAGTAGAGAAGTAAATAATCATACTTTTGGCTGAGTCAAGCAAATTTTAAATCAGCGATACAATTATTTATATTGATACTCATAGCTAAAAGGGTGGTATTGGAAAAGAAGGATAATATGCTATGTCATCAAGTCAAGCGCCTCACCTCGCGTGATGTCGTCTGCACATCTGAAACTTGACTGGTCATGCCAATTACAAATGAATAATATAAACATTGATAATAGTCTGGATATTAGTGATGAGGAAAATCTAAACCTCCAGCGATTTCTTCACTATTATTACGATTAATAGATTTGTAATAGCTGTGTGCATATTGCACTGCAAACATCGTACGCACTAGTAACTAAGAACCGACAATGGTCATAATTGAAAGTATGATATGTAGGGTAAGCAGAATGATTGACAACCGTTTTTTATCAGTTAGTAAAAACCCAATGGCTAAAACATTAGCACAAACGGCAGCTATTACCAGCATTAATATAGCTAAATGTTCTTCATTGGGAGCAGTTGATTACATCACTAAACCTTTTGAGCAAGAAGAAATAAAAGAAGTTATGGTCGGTTCGCTGATTTTACAAACAATAGTCAAATAACAGCCTGAAAGTGTAGCCAATTATTCAATATGAGAAATGAAAAACGCAGATCTTACAGTGTAGCCAACAAAGAAAATTACAGCATATATCATAAAAAGCTCCTTTTTTAGGAAAGATTAAATAACATTTACATACTTTTAATTTATAGTTAATGCTAAGTGTAAGCATCTACTAAAAAGACTATTCTATTAAATGTCTAGAGGATGACTTGGCGTAACAAAATTATGTTTTACATTTAGATGAACTATATCTTACGAATTACAGCAATACTCAGGTAACAAACGATCGGAAAGGTGCAAATTCTTATACCCCTACGCTAGGCTATTGGTTCCAGGGCAGTCACTATATCCATAATAGCAATTTATTGTCAATAGTTTCGAAGCTAATCTCATTAAGATTTATTTCTTGACAATTTGTGTTCAATCTTGCTGCTACTGAACCATCACAAGACAATAATGAAAAAAATTAAGTTTTATTGAGGCGTTAATTTGTGTTGATTATCACATTCCTTCTTTAAAGAGCATTCAAACTTTTGAAAGATTTTTCTCAGGGAGACGAACGCTACCATTGCAACAAAGCCATTTAATATTATCTTCTGACTTTTAGCCCCCGATCCATCGGGGGATTTCTGTTAGTAGGTAATCGCTTCCCTACTAAATGAACCTCAAGCTTAATACAATACCATCCAGTTGATGGGTGTTAACCATTGGTTATTATTCGACCAAAAAGCAAACCTTTGAAACCGTGTTTCTGAGAAGCAAGAATCTCCCGCTATACCGCTTTGCTGTTAGCGGGTGAATGTCAATTTAATTTGCCTCTGATCATCTCTATTCGTTGACGATTTACACCTAAATCACTCTGGCCTAAACGTGAAGCTGAACGTATTTGGATTACATTAGCGTTCCGGTCTAGATAGAATTCTACATCATCCACAAATCCCAACAAGGCACTTTTAAATTCTGCATATAAATAATCTTGGCTTTCGCTAATGATTTTGGTTCTTGGTAAGGACTGAATAATCTCTTTAAGATTAGCGATTGCTTCTTCTGGGGTAGATGTAAAAGTCAGTGGTGCAATTTGGTGGGTTGCATCTGTACTCTGACTAGAAACGCAGTTAGGAGAATTAGGGCAGGGTGCTAATTTACCGTTGCTGATACCTAAATTATTTGGTCGTTTGCCAGCAAAAACCATATTTATGTCTTTGGATAAGTTAATAAATATACTCTCATACATTTGTTTGAATCACTGTAATACTTTGTTGCGATCGCATCTTCTGATAAATGACAAATTCATAATACTTACGCAAAAGAGATCCCGCAACCCGTAATAGATAGCTTTTTAAAGAGGGTTAGGGGATATTCCACAGCAAAATATTACTGACACTAAACGTATTGAGAAATAACATCCCCTCACCGTTATTTTTAAAGTAGATTGGATTGAGGGACCAATAAATATGTAACAAAGATTTACAAAACTGGTATTAAATGGCGCGGGAAAATTTTGTCTCTCGCGTTCTTGTATGAGTATCAAATATGACAGCGATATTTCTTACTAGTAATCTACCGATATCTGTAATTTGGATCTGGTTATTTGATAAAGTAACTAGACCATCAGTTTCTAGGGGTTTTAACGCCTCTAGTTCCTCAAAGAAATATTCATCAAAATTGATATCATATTTGTTTTCAATGTCTTGCTTATGCAATTGAAAGTGAGACATAATCCCCATAATTACATCCCGTCTGATGATGTCATTTTGAGTAAGCTTGATACCTTTGCTAACAGGTAAAGCACCTGTTGAAATTGTGTTATAATAATCTTTTAATTCCTTGTGGTTTTGAGCATAAGCATCTTCTAGCATACTGATGGATGTAGAACCAAAACCAAACAATTCTGTCTCAGCGTGGGTAGTATAGCCCTGGAAATTGCGTTTGAGAGTGCCATTGCGTTGAGCGATCGCTAGTTCATCATTAGTTTTAGCAAAATGATCCATTCCAATAAATAGATATTGGTTATTCGTCAATTCTTCAATGGTCATTTTCAGAATTTCTAACTTTTCCTCTGCTGGGGGTAGCGCCTCTTGAGGAATATTTTTTTGTGTAGGTTTAATCCACGGTATATATGCAAAGTTAAAGACAACAATTCGGTCAGGGTCTAACTCAACAGTCTTTTTCAACGTCTCCCGAAATGTTTCGCGGGTTTGATAAGGTAAACCATAAATAAGGTCTACATTCACACTTTCAAACTTAGCTTCTTTAACCCAACTCATGACATCAAATAGCATTTCTTCTGGCTGAACACGATTTATAGCTACTTGAACTTGACTATTAAAATCTTGAATGCCAAAACTAATACGGTTAAATCCAATTTCTCTCAGAAAGAAAATGTAATTTTTATCAATATAGCGAGGATTAATCTCAATTGAGATTTCTGCTTGTGGATCGATGTTGAAATGGCGGTTGATGTTTTTCCATAAAAATTCTATTTGGTCACGATCCAAGTAATTAGGAGTACCGCCTCCCCAGTGGATTTGCAGCACTTTTCTGTTTGGATCGATTAAAGCTGCGGTGTTTTTAATGTCTTGAGCTAAAGATTCTACGTAAGGTTTGGCAATATTCTTATTGTTGGAAATTACCGTGTTACAGCCGCAGAAATAGCAAGCACTTTGACAAAAGGGGATATGGAAATATAAACTCATAGGAGTTTTGCGTTGATTTGAGGCTGCGATCGCTGCCTTAAAATCAGTTTCAGTAAATGTTTCGCTTAACTCTGTAGCAGGCGGGTAACTAGTGTATCTAGGTGCGCGAGTGTCGTACTTTTGAATCAGTTCCAGATCAAACTTGACACCAGGTAATAGAAAAACCATTGAGTTACTTTCCAATGAATGAAGGGAGTGGGGAGCGGGGGAAGCAAAGGAAGAATGACAAATGACTAATGACTAATGACTAATGACTAATGAGTTAGGCTATTAAACATAATTTGACCGAGTGCTTTAATTAAATTTCCTTCTAACTCTTGAGCCATTTGTAAATTGAACCCAAAGGCATTATTAGCTTCTGCAACAATCCGTTCTGCTGTTATATCATCAATTGGTAATTCATTTAATGCCTGACGATACTTATCCTTAAATGCCTTTTTGTCAGGAATTTGCTCAAAATTATAAAAGGATGTGCCTTCATAGTTAGAAAGCTTCAGCGCTGACTGAGCAACTTTTTGTAGCATTTGACCCCCAGAAAGATCGCCCATGTAGCGAGTGTAGGCATGACCTAACAATAAGACTGGTTCACTAACAGAAATTTCACGAATGCGGTCAATGTACTTTTGGGCAGCAGGTGAAGGTGTAACTTGCTCTCTCCAATTATCCCCATAATAGAACACCATGTCTTTTTCGAGCGAGGATTGGCGATTAAGTTCGGGGAAGTAAACCGCACTAATCACAGGATGCTCTAAATGGCTCTTTAATGCTGCTTCTAGTTCGCTGTAGACGTAATACAAGTTGCTTAAGAACTTAGCGAAGCAGTCTCTATCCACAACTCCTTTCAAAAAACATTTCATAAATCCCACATTTTCTGCTGAGGTGTGGGCTTGTTGAGTTCCAGAGCGCAGTTTGATAGCTAGATTACTACTCATTGTTGCTTCCTTTACTTTCAAGGCAAGGCTTTTGGGCAGTCACCGACTCAGGATGCCTGCCAGTGCCAGCTAAAAGATTGTTATTCTAGGTTTAGAGAGGATCTGCATCACTCTATCTGGTAAGTACCACTGCCAATGTAGATCCCAGCCATTTTTATTTCTTCTAAGATTATTTAACTATTAATTTATATATAACGATAAAGATATTAGTATTTATTTATATTTTTCTGATTTTCACCCTTAGATACATGCTAGTTAAGTAGTAACAAAACTGATTGTGCAATAGGCATTTAAACTCTCCTAAAACAACGGGTAATACGTTTATTTCTCACAATTTACTCTCAATAATTTAACTGATGTCTACAAACAACTATTTATGCTTAGATAACTTTTAAAGGATGAAATAATCAAAGGATTCTTATGGTTAAGTCTCGGGAAACCTCCCAACCTGAGTTGCTAAAACCAGGTGTAAAAGCGCCTGTTCAAGAAACATTATTAACACCTAGGTTTTATACCACTGACTTTGAAGCTGCGGCGCAATTGGATATTTCGTCTCAGGAGGCTGAGTTACTGGCAATTGTAGAGGAGTTACGAGCTGACTATAACCGTCATCACTTTATCCGTGATGAAGAATTTCAGCAGTGTTGGGATCACATTGATGGAGAAACACGCGTCGCCTTTATTGACTTTTTGGAACGTTCTTGCACCTCAGAGTTTTCTGGGTTTCTGTTGTTCAAAGAACTATCACGCCGTCTGAAAAACCGCAACCCGATTTTGGCGGATGCTTTTAATTTTATGGCGCGGGATGAAGCACGCCATGCGGGATTTTTAAATAAGTCAATGGCAGATTTTAATCTTTCCCTCGACTTAAGTTATTTAACCAAAAATCGCACTTATACCTTCTTTCCGCCAGAGTGGATTATTTACACAGTCTACCTGTCTGAGAAAATTGGCTACTGGCGCTACATCTTGGTGTATCGCCACATGGAGAAACATCCAGAACACCAAATTTATCCGTTATTCCGTAAGTTTGAAAGTTGGTGTCAGGATGAAAATCGACATGGAGATTTCTTTAAAGCACTGCTGCGATCGCAGCCTCAACTATGGAACAATTGGAGAGCTAGATTATGGGTGCGTTTCTTTTTATTGAGTGTTTTTGCTACTCACACCTTGACCGTATTTGAACGCGCCACGTTTTATCAATCCATTGGGATAGATCCGCGAGAATATAATACCAGAGTCATTCAAGAGACGAATAACACCGCCGCAGGGGCATTTCCTTTGATTTTGAATACAAATCATCCAGAGTTTTTCCGGCGGTTGGAAAAGTGTTCTGACCTTAATTTGAAACTAGCAGAGATTAACAATAGCAATCGCTCACCAATTGTTAAATTCTGCCAAAAATTACCCTTGCTAGCTTCTATTGTTGGGCATCTATTGCAGACTTACCTAATCAAACCAATTGATGCTGAATCATCGAGAGGAACGGTTCATTAATTGGTAACTGCACACATCAACTGAATCTACAAGTCTTCTTTGGGAATCTCTTCACTCGAATTCTATAACCAATTGCATGGTTTCTATGACTAAATATTCTAATATCAATTCTTTCTAAATTGTTACTAAACGCCTCCTGCCTTCTGCCTCAATTCTGTAAAACTTCAGCGATCGCCTGAGAAACCGGTAAGCCAGGACAGCGTTCTAACCAGAAAAACTCGCCAACTGGGTTAACCTCAAGAAACACATGACGACCACCAGGAGTCAAAATAATATCGATAGCTCCGTAGTTCAAACCAAATTCTGCCATGAGTTTGAGCAGTTTTTCTTCAACATCTTCAGGCAAAGTGTATGGTTCCCAAGCGTCGAGTAAGGCAATTCCCTGTTTGCGCCAGTCGTAACGTGCCTTATCCAAAGCTTGAGAATCAACCGCAGCCGTCAGCACACGTTTGCCTACAATAATTGTTCGCAATTCCAATGCCTTGGGGATTTTCTCTTGAAATGTCATTGGACAAAAACGTAATCCATCGAGGTTGTCCAGATCCTCAGATGAAATTGGATTCGTAAACACAACTTTTTCTCGCCCTTGCTCATCGTAAATAGCAAAGGAAGAGAGCATCTTTGTAATTATTCCCTCCTTACACTCTTGGGCAAATTGCTTCACTGCCGCTGAATTATTTGTAGTCAGAGTGCGTGGCGTATCTAGACCGATCTCTCGCGCTATTCGTAATTGCAGTTGCTTATTTTCGGCTCGGCGAATATTTGGCAGAGGGTCGAGATGGAAACCCTTAATACTAGCAATCATTCCGTCAATGGTGACGCGAGATTCTTTAAGCGAGGCTTGTCTGAGTTGCTTGTCCATCGAGTCGGGAATTCTTGACCCAATTGCAATACGGCGATACCAAACTGCTGACACTTCATTCAAATCTAATGTCTGGTTTTCGACGCTCAGAGTAACTCGCTCACTTTTAGCATAGTAAACATCTAAGGTGATTTCTGTGGGAAATCGGTCTGTATCAAAACGAAATGCTTTTCCTCCTTGGGCTTCAATTGCCTGAATAACTAGAGGAATACTTTCGTTGTCTTGGCTATGAGTAATGATTAAAACAGTCACGTCGCTTCGCTCCGAATTAAAAATTAAAAATTAAAAAGTTCCTAAATTTATAAAGGCTGCCAGTTGGTTATGAATTTTTAAGTAAGAGCATTTTGCTTAGGACTTGTTGAAAGTAGTGCATCTGCGATCGCATCTGCGATTGGATATTCCAAATCTCTCTCCAACATCCCCCACTCTCCTATGGGATTAATTTCTAAAAAAATGTATTCCCCTGATGGCGTCTTGATGAAGTCAAATGCTCCAAAAATCAGTCCAAACCTTGTCATAAAAGCATCCAGGCAACGGATTAGTTTATCAGGTAATTGATATGGTTGCCAGGTAACAACCTCTTTTGTCCCCCGTCGCCAATCTTGAGTGGATGCTTCATACTCAGACGCATCCAGTGCGCCGACAAAGAGATTACCATTCACATACACTGCCCGTAGTTCTAGCTGTTTGGGGATTTGTTCTTGAAACACAACTGGACAATAGCGCAATGTTTCAGCATCAAGTAAGTCTTCTTCTTTAACGGCGCTGGTATACATGAAAAAAGAGGAGGCTTGCATCCCATAAGAAAGAGGTCTGAGTAGCTTGGCAACCATTTTTCCTTTAACTTCCCCAAAAAACTCTCGTGTTTGTTGAGGATTGTTGGTGACGATAGTCCGAGGTATGACAAGACCAACTTCCGATGCAATTCTCAGTTGGCGTAGCTTATTTTCAGCTGCATTGATCCGTTGTAAATCATCCACCCAGGTAGCTCCCCTCAGACTGTCCCAAAAGCCATCTAAGACTGCGAGTGATTCACTAGAGCAGGCTGCTTGGAATTGTGGAGTCAACTCTTTACCTAAGTCAGGTTGCCAGATCCGTCGCATCCATACTGCTTGCACTTGCTCGGTGTTCAAGGAGCGATCGCCATATTCCAGTTTATGATTGCTCCCAGAGTTACTGAAATTCGCCTCGATTTGTACTGTCATCGGAAATTTATCAGTATCAAGGCGAAATGGCTGTGCGCCTCGCTTTGATACAGCTTCTGCAACTCTATCTATTGTGAAGTAATCACCACTATGGGTGATTAATAAAACCACATTACGGTCAACGTACATAAAATATTTTTATTAGGTTTTTGTATTGTCCCTACTGTCAACTATAAAAAAATAAACTTTTTAATGGGAAGCCAACCCCTAAATGGAGTTGGCAAAGCTAACAGTCTTTTTCTTCTCAGAATATTTTTTAAAACTGCATCTCTGGTGTACTCAAAAGTATGCAGCTATTGGATTGCTCCTCCATGATCCTCGGCGTCTGAAGGGAACTTCAGAGTAACAAAAACTTGTTCATCACTATCAGAGGGATACTTTTCCGTTACTCCATCTTCTTGATCAGATGGGTACTTCCGAGTTTCGGCAATTATATCTTTCTTCTTCTTGTTATTCTTATTCTTTTTGGTTAATTTACAACTTCCGCCACTAATCCCTTCTGATTCTTTATCAGATAGCTCTTCAAAGCTTTGCCCTTCTAAAAATCGGGCAAAGAAGGGTACTGCTTGTAAATTTAGTTCTTCTGGCTTGTTTTCAGGCATAATTTTTTCCTAGGGTTAAATAAAGAGCGCTGAGTTCTGAGTTAAAAAACCGCCCACTTTTTTGCGGGGCTTTTACCAACTACATCATTAATCAGTAAGCTTATTTACTCAGTGCACAGTACTGACTATGGTAAAAATAAATTTACACTAATTTCAGTATATTACATAGTATTTCATCTATGTAATAATCAATTTCATTTGAAATTATTTGTAACATTTAAGCGAATATCCTGATCAGGACTTACGCAACTGGCACAGAGCGATCGCCAATTGCTAGTACATAAATATTAGTTAAATCTGATTTTGAAAGCCTTGAATTCATAATAGAAGCCGGTGTATTGAAAGCAAAGCATGAAATATTCATGAGAAAATAGGTAGAGGTTGTATGAGATAAATGTTGCTTACAGTGATGAGATTTACTAAGCTTAATTACTGCCAATACTTATTAAGTAGTCAAATTAATTATACAATGACCAATTTGGCAGAGCATTTAGAGACTATTAGTCATGATGCAATTAACTACTCTTTTGTTGAGAGAAAACTTAACACCTCGATTACTTTGGGATAACGTGAAAGAGGTAGTTGAGCCTGATACCAATGGTTACATTATATTTGATGATAGCGTTTTAGATAAAAGGTATTCTGAAGAAATAGAAATAGTCAGGAGACAATATAGTGGTAATGAGCATGGTGTCCTCAAAGGTATTGGTGTAGTTAGTTGCGTGTATGTCAACCCTACTATTCAAAGATTTTGGGTAATAGATTACCGCATTTTTAATCCTGATGTCGATGGTAAAACCAAGATAGACCATGTGAAAGACATGCTGCAAAACCTTGTATATCATAAGCTTTTACCATTTGATACTGTTTTGATGGACACATGGTATGCCGTACAGAGTTTAATGCTTTATATTGATAGTCTAGAAAAAATTTATTATTGCCCTTTAAAAAATAATCGGTTAGTTGATGATACATCTGCTAAAGAAAAATATAAACGTATTGAATTATTAGAATGGAGTCCTGAAGAGTTAGAATGTGGTAAAATCATAAAAATTAAAGGGTTTCCTGCTCAGAAAAAAGTGAAACTATTCCGGGTTACTGTTTCTACCAACAGAACGGATTATATCGCCACTAACGATTTATCTCAAAGCTCCACGGATGTTGTACTGTCTTGTGTGTAAAATTCGTTGGAAAATCGAGGAGTAACACCTTTGAGATTAAACAACTAACAGGCATTGAATCTTGTCAATGTCGTAAAGCTAGGCTTCAAAGAAATCATATTGCTTGTGCAATGTTGGTTTGGATTAGATTAAAGGATTTAGCCTATCAAACTGGTCAAACTGTTTATCAAATCAAGCATAATTTGCTTTCTAATTATTTAATTCAGCAACTAAAACGCCCAAGTATTCCTATGTGCTTGGTTTGATTTAAATTGTGGTGTGGCAGTCCTACGCCCCGCCCGCTATTTGTGCCAGTTGCGTAAGTCCTGAGTAAATATGAATGGTTGGAACAGTTTCTCAAGTTACCCGAAGTATTCCCAGTGCTGATACATTCCGCCGAGTTTTTGAGCGTATAAATACAAAAGTATTTGAACAATGTTTTAGACGTTGGGTTGAATCAATAGTTGAGAACACAGGACGCAAATTTCTCACAAACAATAAAAAATCAATTCACATCGCTTGATATAAGACATTTTTTGATACATCATCAATTGAAATGTATGATGGTAAACAAAGTAAGTACAAAATAGCCATTATCAAGCT
>JAESFO010000247.1_pt1 | contig 100503 bp, 102 predicted proteins | sample 9269421 | NCBI WGS metagenome assembly JAESFO01 (sample SAMN14502839, study PRJNA617101) | algae metagenome | isolation source: Nostoc desertorum CM1-VF14 and co-occurring heterotrophs from rocky... | place: USA: Clark Mountains, San Bernardino, California | collected 2000-06-05 | reverse complement strand
GGATTGCTCCCGCGCTGCCGTTCGACTTGCATGTGTAAGGCATGCCGCCAGCGTTCAATCTGAGCCAGGATCAAACTCTATAGTTCGATCTTGATTTGCGCCTGATCTCGCGACCAGGCAAAACTCACAAAAACGGAATTGAAGTGAACTTCACTTCTATTCTCATGAGCGTTTTTAAGTCTTGCGACTTGTTCCGAAGAACTTACGCAATTACCTTCAAACGCCCACGCTTATCGGCTGTAGATTTTTAACGAACCCCGAAGCAACTTATCGTTTACTTCGTCTTGCTTTGCTGCGATCAGCGAAGCCTTGTAGTCTAGCACAGTTTTTGAAGAACTGTCAAACTTTTTTCGCTTCCACTTCTTCTTTCCCGCACCCCGCAACCTCTGTCACAGGACGCTGAAGCCGTTCAGCGAAGCCTTCGATTATGCACTGCTTTTTCAAACCGCGTCAACTTCGAAGGAAGTTTTTTTCGACCTCTACCTTCTTGCCGCCGCCCCTGAAGGACAGTCGCTTGAAGTGCCGTGAAGCAGTATCAGTCGAGCCCACGAGTATATGCCAAATTCAGGGCACTGCAAGACCGCCTTCAACAAAATCACCGCAGGCTTTCCGTCCAGGGCAGCGCTGCGCGCTGCCCCGGACGGAAAGAAGGCACCTCCGATAATCCGTGCCACATGGCACTCATCACACTCCTAGACGCCCAACTCGCGTTCGGCCACGTTCCGCTGCTAGATCATGCGGACTTCTCTCTCCTGGAATCGGAACGCATCGGCCTGATCGGCCGCAATGGCGCAGGCAAGTCGTCTCTGCTCAAGATACTGGGCGGGCTCGAGAAAACCGACGACGGCACGCTGCAGTTGCAGCAGAACCTGCGGATCGCCTATGTGGCCCAGGAGCCCCAGCTCGATCCGGAAGCCGACGTCTTCACCGCCGCGAGCCAGGGCCTGGCGTCCGTCATTGCCGTGCGCGATCTCTATCTTTCGGGGGCGGAGGGCCTGGACCTGGATGCGCTGCAGTCCCAGATCGAGGCCTTCGATGCCTGGAACTGGGAACAGCGCGTCGAGGAGACACTGCACCGGCTCCACCTCGACCGCAACGCCCGCGTGGGCTCGCTTTCCGGCGGTACGCGCAAGCGCGTGGCGCTGGCGCAGGCACTGGTCGCCGCGCCCGACGTGCTCCTTCTGGACGAGCCCACCAACCACCTCGACCTGGATTCGATCGAATGGCTGGAGCAGTTGCTGATCGACTTCAAGGGGAGCGTGGTCACCGTCACCCATGACCGAAGTTTCCTGAACCGTGTTGCGACCCGGATCGTGGAGCTGGACCGGGGCAAGCTGAATTCCTATCCCGGCAACTTCGAACAGTACCTGCTGCAGAAAGAGGAGCAGCTCGCCCAGGAGGCGGTGATCAATGCGAAGGCCGACAAGCTGCTGGCCCAGGAGGAGATCTGGATCCGCAAGGGCGTGGAGGCCCGGCGCACCCGGAGCCAGAGCCGGATCAGCCGCCTCGAATCGCTGCGGGCCAGCCGCGCGGCACGCCGGGATGTGCAGGGCAGCGTGAACATGGACGTGGCGGCAGGCCAATCGAGTGGCAAGATCGTCGCCGAGCTCACCGAGGCCAGCAAATCCTTCGGCGACAGGACGATCATCCGGAAGTTCACCGGCACCATCCTGCGCGGCGACAAGGTCGGCCTGCTGGGCCCCAATGGTGCCGGCAAGACCACGCTGCTCAAGCTCATCCTGGGCGAACTCGAGCCCGACAGCGGCAAGATCCGCCGCGGTACCAACCTGCAGGTGGCGTATTTCGACCAGATGCGCGACAAGCTCGACCTCGATGCGACCCTCGAAGACTTCATCAGCCCCGGCAGCGAATGGATCGAGATCGGGAGCCAGCGCAAGCATGTGAAGAGCTACCTTTCGGACTTCCTGTTCTCGCCGGCGCGCGCCAATTCGCCGGTCCGATCACTCAGTGGCGGCGAACGCAACCGGCTGCTGCTGGCGCGGCTCTTCGCGCGGCCCGCCAACGTGCTGGTGCTGGACGAGCCCACCAACGACCTCGACATCGATACGCTCGAACTGCTCGAAGGACTGCTGCAGGACTACGACGGCACCGTGTTCCTGGTCAGCCATGACCGCACCTTCCTCGACAACGTGGTGACCAGCACGATCGCCTTCGAAGGCGATGGCCACTGGCGCGAATACGAAGGCAGCGTGCAGGACTGGTTGATCCAGTCGAAGCGTGCGCGGGAGATCGCCGAGCAGCGCCAGCCTGTGAGCACCGCCGCCCCGGCACCCGCCGCGGCGCCGACGCCATCGCCCGGGCCTGCCGCCGCGCCCACCGCGGCGCGCAAGAAGCTCAGCTACAAGGAACAGCGCGAGCTCGACGCGCTGCCGGCGCAGATCGAAGCCCTCGAGGCGGAGCAGAAGCGCATCGCCGAAATGCTCGAACTCGATGGCGGGGCGATCTATGCCACCGATGCGTCGCGCGCCGCCGAACTGAGCCAGCGCCATGCCCAGATCGACGACGAACTGCTGGCGGCGCTGGAGCGCCAGGAAGAACTCACGGTCAGGCGATAACGCCCTGCCCGCCGCTCCCGCTGTCCGACGCGGGCGTACTGCAGAGTACGCTATATATGCAGCGTCCAAGCTTCGGGAAGCAGCATGCCCTCCATCTACGCGTTCGTCGGCCGTTCCATTGCCCTGCTGATGCTGGTGCTGCAAGGCGCTTGCGCAGAGCTGCCGAAGCACGTCGAACGCCCGGTTTCGACGGCGATCGCGTCACCGGGCGGCACGGCGCTCGAGGCCCTGGTGCAGCAGCGACGCAAGGCCGACCGCGCACGCTTCGAATCGGGCTTCCTGTTGCTGGGCGGCCCGCCCGCCGCCTATGGCAGCCGGCTCGCATTGATCCAAGGCGCCCAGAAGACGCTCGACCTGCAGTACTACGCGATCCATGCCGACGCAAGCACCGCGCGCCTGCTGCGCGGCATCCGCTCGGCGGCCGAGCGGGGCGTGCGCGTGCGCATCCTGCTCGACGATTTCCACAGCACCGGGAAGGACGCGCTGGTCCTGGGCCTGGCGTTCGTGCCCAACATAGAGATGCGGCTCTTCAATCCGCTGCCGGGCAAGCGGGACTCTTCGCTCGCTCGCATGGTCAACTCGATCGGCGATGTCTCGCGCATTCAGCAGCGGATGCACAACAAGCTCTTCCTGGCGGACAACGTGCTCGGCGTCACCGGTGGCCGCAACCTCGGCGATGCCTATTTCGGCAACGCCCTCAACAGCAACTTCATCGATCTCGACATTCTGGCGGCCGGCCCGATCGTGCGCGACCTTTCGCGCAGCTTCGACAGCTACTGGAACAACGAGCGCGCCTACCCCGTGCAATCGCTGATCAAGCGCGAGGAACTGCAGGCGATCCGCGCGCGCGCCGAGAAGGCCGAGCGCGAGCTGGCCAAGGAATCGGCCCCCGCGGAGAACACCGCGCCGGCACCGTCTGCGACGCCCGATGGCGAACAGAAGCAGAAACCCGGCGCCGCGCCCACGCCCGCGCAGCTGGCCCGCGCCTGGGACGAGAAGCCGCTCGACCTCGCCACCGCGCGCTTCGTCTGGGCGCCCGCAGTGATGCTTGCCGACGAGCCGGGAAAGATCCCCGCCGAACGCGGCGCCGAGAAGGCGCCCGGCCTCGTGGTAAGCCAGCCCGGCGATGCGGCCGGATCGTCGCGGCGCGCCGCAGCGCTGGAGGCCTCGTCCGACGTCGCGGCCGGCAGCGAGACGGTGGTCGAAGGCCTGCTCCAGTTGATCGGCCAGGCGCGCAGCGACCTGCTCATCATCTCGCCCTACTTCGTGCCCGGGCCGGACATGAAGCAGGCGTTTGCGGCCGCCAAGCAGCGCGGGGTGCGCATCCGCGTGCTGACCAACTCGCTGGCGTCGAACGACGCGCCGGTGGCGCATGTGGGCTACGCACGGCACCGCAAAGAGCTGCTCAAGATCGGCGTCGAGCTCTACGAACTGCGCAGCGAGCAGGCCACCGTCGGCAACGCATTCGGCTCGTCGGGCAGCACCGGGCCCGGGGCATCGCGCTCGATGCTGCATTCGAAGGTGCTGGTGATGGACGGCGAACTGCTCGTAGTGGGCTCGATGAACCTCGACCTGCGCTCGCAACTGCAGAACACCGAGATCGCGCTCCTGGTCCGCAGCGGCGAACTCTCGCGCGCCGCCTCGGCCCAGATCGAGCGCGGAATGCGCGAAGGCTCGTGGCACGTCGAACTCGACAAGGACAAAGGCTCGCTGGTCTGGCGCGCGCCCGAAGGCAGCACGCTCGAGGACACCTCGACCGAGCCCGACGCGAGCCTCACGCTGCGGCTGCTGCTGAAGCTGTTCGGCCCCCTGGCGCCCGACCAGCTGCTGTAGGCGCGCCGCTCAGTGCTTGTGCTGGTGAGCCGGTGCGGCGACGCCCGCCGGCGCGCCCACCGGCAGCTTCAGCTCGAGCGACGACTTCTGGCCCTTCGCATCCTCGAACTTCAGCGTGACCGGCACGGTCGCTCCCTTCGCGAGCGCCTGCTTCAGGTCCATCATCATCACGTGGTAGCCCCCGGGTTTGAGCTCCACGGTCTGCCCCGGGGGCAGCTCGAGGCCGCGCGGCAGCTCGCGCATCCGCATGGTGTCGCCTTCCATCTTCATCTCGTGGATCTCGGCAACGCCCGCGGCCGGCGTCGAGATGCCGACCAGCCTGCCGCCGGCCGGCGCGGTCAGCTTCATGAAGGCGCCGGTACCGCTCTGTCCCGGCACCGACGGCCGCACCCAGGCATCGCGCACGTCGACCGTGGCGACACCCTGCGCCACCACGTCGAGCCTGGCCGCGGGGCTCTTGAGGCCGGCGGTCGAGGTGCCGGACGCCGGCACCTCGGCCCAATCGGTGCTGCCTACATCGCAGGTCTGCTTCACCTTGAACCACAGCGTCCCCGGCGTGCCTGGCACCTTGCCGCGCAGCACGAACTCGGCGCGTTCGGCAGCAGGCAGCGCCGTCTGCGGGCTTTCGGCGGTCCAGCGCACTTCGCCGTCGCCGGTGGTTTTCTGCACGTCGAGCTTCCAGCCCTTGCGCGCCTGCGCATCGCTCAGGATGAAGCCCTTGGGCAGCCGGACCGCCAGTCCGGTCGTGGCCTTGGCGCCCTCGCAGGCGTGGCCGACGCGGAAGGCCGCGCTGTAGTCGCTGCCGACCGTCGCGCTGCCGCCGGACAGCGTGACATGGGCCGAGGCGGCGGCCGCGACGGCGAGCAACGCGGCGGCCGCAGCCGCCTTGAGTGGAAGGTGCAATGGGTTCATCGGAACTCCTGGGGAAGAAGGCAAGAAAGGATCGCCGCCGGCGCTCGCATTCGGACGCGCAGGCAGCAGGCGGTCAGGTGCCCGCGCCGCACGGGGCGCCGGGCGAGGGCGTCAGACGGCCGGGGGGCCGCGCGCCGGAAGCGGCGCCGCGCTGGCGGCGGCCGTGTGCGAAGGCGCGAGGCGGCGTGCACGGTCCGGCGGCAAGGGAGAAACCAAGGCCTGTGCCACTGCCGACGGCGGCGGCGCCCCCGTCAGCACGCACAGCGGGCAGTCCAGGTGCGAGGCGCCCAGTTCCTGCACGCCGTCGTCGGTCTGGACCACGGCCTTGACCGCGCCGCCGCTGGCACACACCAGTTCGACGGCTTGCGGATGGACGATCGGCGAGGCCGCCGCCGCGCCGAGCGAAAGCACGAACCACAGCAGCACCCAGCGGCCGGAAAGGCCGAGGAAGCGATGGCGGTTTCGCAGCAGTTGCATGGCGTTGGCGATTATCGGCGTTGTTTGCTCTTGGCCGCCGGTGCCCGTGCCGCGGGCTTGGTGCTGGCGGCCTTGCGGCTGCCCGTCTTCGCGGCGGCCTTGGTGCCCGACGACCTCGTCGTGGCCGCCTTGCCGCCCCGCGCGGTGCGCGACGACGGCGCCGCGCGGGTGCCTCGTGCGCCGCGTGCACTGCGTGCGGACGGCGCCGCACGCACGGCGGCCTCGCGGGCCGGCGCAGCCGGCAAGGCCGCTGCGGGCTGCGCCGCCAGAGGCACGGGCGTGACCTTGAACCCGCGCGATGCCAGGATCGCCGGCAGGCTCTGCGGCCCGACCATATGCAGCGCACCGACCGCCGCGAACACGCGCTTGCCCCCCACGTGCATGCGCTCGATTCCGTCCGCGAGGCCGGGGTTGCGGTCGTCCAGCAGGCGCTTCATGAGCCGCTGCTCGGCGGGCGTGTTGAGGCAGTTGCACCACTCCGGGTAGCGGCCGAGTTTGTCGGCATCGCCGCGCGCCCAGATGTCGGCGAGTTCGTTTAGCTGCGCACGCAACTGGCCCGATTCGAGTTCGCCGAGCGTCGCGTCGATCTGCTCGGCCTCCTCCGCTTCGGAGCCGCCGGTCAGCATGTTCAGCTGCGCCGCGGCGGTCTCGAGCGCAAAAACCGGCGTGCCGTTGTTCCGTGCCGCCACCGCCATCGACTCGTCCACACCGAACTCCGGATAGAGCCCGTCGGCGCGGGCCACCAGTCCGGCCAGCGCCATCACCTGCAGGATCGGCTGCAGCCCGGCCGTCTTTCCCGGCTCCATGCAGGCGGCCTCGTTCTGGCGCGCCAGCCGGCGGGCACGCTCGCCGCTGAGGATGCGCGCCACCATGGCCGGTTCCGCCGGCTGCGTCAACGGGCGCATCGCCGCCTGGTCGCGCACGTCCAGTTCGAGCGCCAGCGCATCGCTCTGTTCGAGCGCCTTCTGCACCGTCGGTCCGGGCCGCACCCACTCGGCGCGGCCGACGTGCAGGGTGCCGTAGAGCCAGGAGGTGCGGCCGTCGCGATCGGCGCGCCACAACAGCCCGCGGTCGACGGCATTCCACTGGCCGACGGCGCCGCCCTTGCCGAGGCTCGCGATGGCCGAAGGCGGGCAGGCGGCATGCACCGCGACTGGAAGCACGGAACAGGCGCCCGCCAGCAGCAGGCGCGGCAAGCCGAAGAAAAACGAAGGGCGCAGGCGCCGCTTCACATCGATGTCGCGCATCCGCGCAACCATGATCCGGAGTATCCGCAAGGCTTGCTCCATGATGTAAATAAAGTCCGGCATTCTCACAGCACCGCTCCCCATAATCCGGAACATGCAAAGCATCTTCCATCTCGCCTTCCACGTCCGCGATCTCGACGTGGCGCGCCGTTTCTATGGCGACGTCCTGGGCTGCGCCGAAGGCCGCAGCACCGACACCTGGGTCGACTTCGACTTCTTCGGCCACCAGATCTCGCTGCACCTCGGCGAACCCTTCGCCACCACGCGCACCGGCCAGGTGGGCAGCGCGCTGGTTCCCATGCCGCATTTCGGCATCGTGCTCGAACTGCCCGACTGGAAGGCGCTCGCCGGGCGGCTCGAGGCGGCGGCGACCGATTTCGTGCTGCCGCCGCAGGCGCGTTTCGAGGGCGAGCCCGGCGAGCAGTGGACCATGTTCTTCTGCGATCCGTTCGGCAACCCGATCGAGGTCAAGGGCTTCCGGTCGTTCGCCTCGCTCTACGACAAATGACCTTCCTCGGCCGGGCCACCAGGCGCACCGGTGCGGTCGCGGCCACGCTCGCGCTGCCATGGCTTCTCGCGGCAGGCGCGGCGCATGCCGCCGTGCTCGACTGCGAGCTCAACGGCCGCAGCGTCAACCCGGCGGACGGCGGCAGCACCGCGGGCAAGACCGGCCTCATGCGCTGCAAGGATCGCGGCACCGGCGAGCTCCAGCGCGAGCAGCAGTTGCAGAACGGCGTCTTCATGGGCCTGGTGCGCTTCTACGAGAAAGGCAAGCTCGCGCGGGAGCACACCCTCAATGCCGCGGGCAACATCCACGGCCCGGCGCGCGAGTTCGCGCCCAACGGGCAGGTGCTGCGCGAGGCGGTCTACGACGACGGCCAGGAACGCGGCCTCGTGCGCAGCTTCCATCCGGGCGGCACGCTGCGCCGCGCCACTTTCTATCCGAACATCGGCACCGACCGGGCTTTCGCCGAATTCACCGAGCGCGGGCAACTGTCGGCGCTGCGCTGCGGCGAGGCCCCGGTGCTCGCGCCCGCGGTCGACGATGCAAAGCTCTGCGGCTTCATCGGCGGGCCGTCGCAGGTCGAGCTCTTCGATGCACGCGGCATCCTGCGCTCGCGGCTGTCGTTCGTGATGGGCAAGCGCGTGCGTTCGCTGAGCTTCTATGACAACGGCAAACCCGCGGTGCAGGACGAGACCATCGGCAACCAGCGCACCGAGCGCCAGTTCTCGTCCGAGGGCGTGAAGCGGCGCGAAACCGCCTGGCTGCTGCTGGGACGCAGCGCGGTCAAGCAGCGCGAACAGGAGTTCTCCGAAAAGGGCACGCTGATCCGCGACCAGCGCTGGAACAGCGCCGGCGTGCCGATCGGCGACGACAGCTACTACCTCAACGGCCAGCCGCGCGCCCGTTCGGCCTTCAGCGGGAACGGCGCGGCGCGCACCGTCGAGATCACCGAGTTCTACGACACCGGCCAGCGTGCCGCGCAGGGCCGCTTCAAGGCGGCGGTCCGCGCCCGGCAAGTGCCGATCGGCACGCACCGCCGCTTCAGCGAAAGCGGCGTGCTGCTGGCCGAGTCGACCTTCGATGCCAACGGCCGCGTGACACGCGAGCGCAGCTGGGACGAAGCCGGCGAACCGCTCGGCGACGACGAAGTCTTCGAGGACGGCTCGCGCAAGGCGTACGCGCGCTGAAGGCCTGACCGCCACGCCCGGACAGCCGGCCAACCGGGGCGCGCGCGGAACCGGCTTCGCCGGGCCGCTGCGTGCGCGCCCCAGTGGGGGGAGGCGCCGCAGGCGCTTCGGGGGGCGTCTTCAATCCAGCTTGATTCCCGTCTGCTTGATGATCGGTCCCCAGCGCCGCGACTCGGCACGCGACAGCGCCGCGAACTGCTCGGGCGTGCCGGGCATCGCCTCCATGCCGAAATCGTCGAAGCGCTTTTGCACCTGCGGATTGCCGAAGGCGCGGTTGAGCTCGCTGTTGAGCCTGGCCACCACCGCTGCAGGCATGCCGGCCGGCCCGAGCACGCCCTGGAAGGCGAACACCTCCGAATTGGAAACGCCCACCTCGGCCAGCGTCGGCACCTCGGGCAACTGCTTGCTGCGCGCGCCCGAGCCGATCGCCAGTACGCGCACCTTGTTGCCCTTCATGATCGGCAGGCCCGAGGCCAGGTCGAGGAACATGCAGGGCACCTGTCCGCCCATCACGTCGGCCATGGCCGGCGCGGCGCCACGGTAGGGAATGTGGGTGATGAAGGTGCCGGTGCGCACCTTGAACATCTCCATGGCCAGGTGGTGCGGCGAGCCGTTGCCGGGCGATGCGTAGTTGACCTTGCCCGGATTGGCCTTCACGTAGGCCAGGAACTCCTTGAAGTTCTTGGCCGGAAAGTCCGGGTGCACCACCAGCGCGAGCGGGAACTTGCCGATCGCGCCGATGTAGCTGAAGTCCTTCTCGGGGCTGAACGGCAGCTTGCCGAACAGGTGCTCGTTGAACGCCAGCACCGCGTTGTCGGCCGACAGCACGGTATAGCCGTCGGGCTTGCTCTTGGCGACCAGGTCGGCGCCGATGTTGGTCGATGCGCCGGGCCGGTTGTCGATGATGATCTGCTGGCCCAGCGCCGCGCGCATGGCCTCGGCGAGCGAGCGTGCGATCACGTCGGTGCCGCCTCCTGCCGGGTAGGGCACCACCCAGCGGATCAGTTGCGAGGGATAGTCCTGCGCGCGGGCCAGAGGCGCGGCAGCCACGGCGGCGCCCGAGGCGAGCGTGGCAAGAAGGGTACGGCGGTCCATGAGGGTCATCTCCAGAGTTCGTTCGTTATTCGGATGCGGACAGCGATGGTACGGGCAGCGCCTGCAGTGCGTCGGCCAGCGCGGTGCGGCAGCGCGCCTCGTCGCCGACCTGCTCGAACAGCAGCAGCGCCAGCCGCGCCAGGAACAGCGATTCGCGCTCGGCGCCCGCCTCGCTGATCGCATTCGCGCAAGCGGCATAGAGCCGGTCGCGCGCCTCGGGCGGAAGCGATGCGGGAAGGGTCGTGGTGGTGGTCATGCCGTGGTTTCCTCCGAAAGACGGGCTGCGGCGCGCGCGAGCGCCGGGGCCAGCGCGCCGGCCGGCAGGCGATGCCAGCGCGCGGCCACATGGCCGTCCGGGCGCAGCAGATAGACGGCGCCGCCCGCGGCGCCGAGCGCCTCGAACACGGCCGTCCCCGCCCGCGCATCGGCGCCCTGTACATCCGTGCCACCGATGGTGCGAACCACCAGCGGCAAGCCGCCGCGGCGCGCCTGCGCGAGTTCGTCCGCCGCGGGCGCGAGCGCCGTGCCGTCGGGCCGCAGCACGAGCAGCGTGAAGGCCGGACCGATCCAGTCGGTCAGGTGGCCCTGCACGAGCGGCTGCTCGGGCATCACCTCGCCAGCCAGCGGGCCTGCGGGCAGCGCATCGCCTTCGCTCGACAGCGGCGAATCCGCGTACCGCACCGCCTGCGTCTGGCGCGGATTGATCAGTTGCGCAATGCCCCGGTGGCGTTGCGACAGCGACAGCGCCGCCTCGCGCAGCAGGTCGAAGCCGCGCGACGGTGGCGACATGAACTCGGTGCTGCGCATCGCGTTCTCGGCATTCACGTGGAAGGCGCCGATGCGCTCTTGCGAGTACGAATCCAGCAGCGCGGCATCCGACCATCCGCGCGCCACGAAGGCCAGCTTCCAGGCCAGGTTGTCGGCATCGTCGAAACCTGAATTAAGGCCGCGCACGCCGAAGATCGGCATCGCATGCGCCGCGTTGCCCGCGAACAGCACGCGGCCGTGGCGGTAGCTCGCCAGCGTCATCGCACCGGCGCGGTAGACCGAGGTCCAGACCGGCTTCCAGGGCAGGTGGCCTTCGCCGATCGCGTCGAGGTGGCGCTGCACGAATTCGGCCACCGCCGCGGGCTCGAGCGCGGCTTCGGTGCTCTGCCCCGCGCGCAGCTGGTAGTCGATGCGCCAGATGTCGTCGGGCTGGCGGTGCATCAGCACGGTCGAGCCGGGGTTCCACGGCGGGTCGAACCACGCGCGGCGCTCGGTCGGATGCGTGCTGTGCAGTTCGATGTCGATGATCACGTAGCGCCCTTCGTAGCCCGTGCCCTCGAGCACGAGCCCCAGCGCCTTGCGCACGAAACTCTGGCCGCCGTCGCAGGCCGCAAGCCACTGCGCCTGCAGCCGGTAGCTGCCCTCGGGGTTGCGCACGTCGAGTCGCACGCCGTCGCCGTCCTCGGCCAGTCCCGTCAACTCGGTGGCCCAGCGCAGGTCGATGAGACCCGGCGCCGCCGCGTTGCGGCGCTCGATCTCGTCCAGCAGGTACTGCTCGATGTAGTACTGCTCGAGGTTGATCATCGGCGGCAGTTTCTGCCGCTCGTCGTGCGGCATCTCGAAGCGGAACACTTCCTCGGTCTTGTAGAAGCTGCGCCCGCCGGTCCATGCCAGCCCCTTGGCCAGGAACGGCGGCAGCACGCCGAGCCTTTCGATGATTTCAAGGCTGCGGCGCGAGATGCAGGCCGCGCGGCTGCCCACGCAGACCGTGTCGTCGGCCTCGAGGATCACGCTGCGCACGCCGTGGTTCGCAAGCCCCAGCGCCAGCGCCATGCCGACCGGTCCGCCGCCCGCGATCACCACGGGATGGCGGCCCGACTCGATGCCTCCGGGGCCGAGCGCAGGCGTTCGCGCGGCATGGCGCGTGTAGTGGAAGGCGCCGACCGAGGCCGGCAATTCGGAGGGGTTCGTCATGCAGCGGGATTGTCCCGATGGCCGTGGGCGCGCGTTGTCGTAACTTCGTACGAAGTGATTACCCTTGAATTGCACGACGGCGCCGCATGAAGCGCTGGCGCATCCACCCCGCGGCCGACGGCGCGCTGTCTGCGGCCATCGTCGGCGACGTGCTCGCGGGCATCGGCACGCCGCACCTCGCCGCAAGCTGCCTCGCGGCCATGCACCGCGTGATGCCGGTGACCTTCTGCACCGTCTTTGCGGTCGACGTGACCGGCCGCATCGAGGCCGTCTCGGCCGCAAGCAGCTACGGCACCACGGCCGAACGCACGGCCGAGCGCTACGTGGCGCAGCGCTTCGACCAGCTCGATGCCAACATGGCCTGGCTGGCCACGCGCAAGCTGCCGAAGAAGCGCGCGCAGCTCTGGCTCGGCCACCAGCACGCCGACGAAGTGGCCGACCCGGCCTACCGCGCGGCCTGCTACGGCGACGTGGGCATCCGCGAGCGCGCCTCGGTGCTGCTGCTCACGCCGGCGGGCCAGCGCGTGGCGGTGAGCTTCTACCGCAGCCTCGCGCAGGCCGAGTTCGGTGAAGAGGATTTTTCGGCCATCGCCCGCCACGCCACGCTGTTGGCCGATGCCACCGTGGCCCATGGCCGCAGCACGGCGGCAGCGCGCGAGGCGGTGGCGCCCGGCTTCACTTCGCGGCTGCTGGCCTTGAGCTTGCGCGAGCGCGAGGTCATCGGCCAACTGATGGCCGGCCACACGGCCAAGGAAGCCGCGCGCGCGCTCGGTGTCGAACTCACCACGGTGCGAACGCACCAGTACCGCGCGTTCCGGCGCCTCGGCATCCGCTCGCAGAAAGAGCTGCTGCTGCGCGCGGGCGAGGCGCGCCCGTAGCGCCCCGCCGCCCTGTCTTTTACTTGGCCGCGTCGAGGCGCTTCTGCATGCGCGCCGAGCGCTCCGCCGACGGCGGGTGCGAGCTCATCAGCGAACTGCTCGAGCCGCCGCCGCTCAGCTTGGCGAGCTTGTCGAAGGCGGTGACCAGCCCCTTGCGCTCGAGCTTGCGCTCGGTGAGCAGGTCGAAGGAATAGTTGTCGGCCGCGCTTTCGTTGGCCTGCGAGAACTGGGCGTTGACGAACTTCTCGCCCAGCTCGCCCGCCTGCGACTGCGACAGCTGCGCCACCACGCCGCCCGCGGCGCCGGCCAGCCCGCGCAGCGCGGCGGCCGCGTATGCAGTCTGCATGCGCGACTTGGAGTGGCCGAGCGCCACGTGGCCGATCTCGTGGCCGATCACGCCGCGCAGTTCGTCGTCGTTCATCAGGTCCATCAGGCCGCTGTACACGCGGATGCAGCCGTTGGCCATGGCCCATGCATTCACGTCCTTGGTCATGTAGACCTTGTAGTTGGCCGTCTTGCCGTTGACCGTGGTCGGCATCTGCTTGACGACCTGGGCCAGGCGCGTGGCGTAGCGGCTGCCGTCCGGCGCGATCTGGTTCTTCTGGTCCATCGCGGCGCACGACTGGTCGGACATGGTGGCGATCTCGCCGTCGGTCAGCGACATGGCCTTGAAGGCCGAGCCGCCCGCCTGGGCCAGCGCGCCGGTGTCGGCGTTCTTCAGGGTTTCGCAGCCGACCAGGGCGGTGGCGGCGAGCACGGCGGCGGCAAGGGGCAAATAACGCATCGGAACCAACTCCTCTTTCTTCTGGCTTGTGGATGGGGCGCGGTTCACCCCAGGGCCGCACCGCCGGACCAATCGCTCCGGCGGCGTCGGATTCAGTCTTCGGCCGCGTCCGCGGCCGGGGGCTCGACCAGCGACACTGGCGCCGCCTGCGGCCGTCCGTTCGTCGACACGATCTCCTGGTCGATCGCGCCGAACAGGGAGCGGCCGTCGAGACCCTTCATCTCGATGCGGATGGTGTCGCCGAACTTCATGAACTCGGTCGCCGGCGCGCCGTCCTGGATGGTCTCGATGCAGCGCTTCTCGGCAATGCAGGAATAGCCCCTGGGCCACTCCATGCGGCCGTTCTTCTCGACGCCCTTGTTGCTCACGGTGCCGCTGCCGACGATGCTGCCGGCGCGCACGTTGCGCGTCTTGGCGATGTGGGCGATGAGCTGGCCGAAATGGAAGGTCATCTCGGGACCGGCATCGCACATGCCGACCTTGCGGCCGTTCCAGCTGCTCAGCAGCTGCAGGTGCACGCGGCCGTCCTGCCAGGCGTCGCCGAGCTCGTCGAGCGTCACGGCCACGGGGCTGAACGCGGTGGCCGGCTTGCTCTGGAAGAAGCCGAAACCCTTGGCCAGCTCGGCCGGGATCAGGTTGCGCAGGCTCACGTCGTTGGCCAGCATCACGAGCCGGATGCCGTCGAGCGCCTGCTCCGGCGTGGCGCCCATCCGCACGTCGCCCGTGACGACCGCGATCTCGGCCTCGAAGTCGATGCCCATGGCCTCGCTCGGCACCACGACGTCGTCGGTCGGGCCGAGGAAGTCGTCGCTTGCGCCCTGGTACATCAGCGGATCTTGATAGAAGCTCTCGGGCACCTCGGCGTTGCGCGCCTTGCGCACCAGCTCGACGTGGTTCAGGTAGGCCGAGCCGTCGGCCCATTGGTAGGCGCGCGGCAGCGGCGCCATGCACATCGAGGGGTCGAACGGAAACGAATGGCGCGCGCGGCCGGTGTTGACCGCGTCGTACAGGTCCTGCAGCTGCGGGCTCATGAAGCCCCAGTCGTCCAGCACCTGCTGCAGCCGGCTGGCGATGCCGGTGGCGTAGTGGGCGAGCGTGAGGTCGCGCGAGACGACGACGAGCTGGCCGTCGCGCGAGCCGTCCTTCAGGGTGGCGAGTTTCATGGTGGCAAATGCATGGGCGGGGCGCGGCACCGGCGCCGCGCCCCCACTAAACTGGGTGACTGGCCGGCAGTGTACCGAGGTGTTCCGGGTGCACCTCGCGCCGTCCGGCCCTGCCGCACACCCCATGCCGATGCTCGCCGCTGCCCCTTTGCCGTCCGCCGCGCCGCCACCGGCGCGGCCGTCCTGGCGCGCGCTCGCCGGGCTGACGCTCGTGGTGGCACTGGCGCACCTGCTGCTGCTCGGGCTCGCGCCCACCGCGATGGGGCCCGATCCGTCACCGCTCGCGGCCCGGTTCAGCACTCGGACCATCGTCATCGCACCGCCGGCACCGCCTGCGGCCGCGGCGCCCGCCGAGGCCCGCCCGGCAGCACCGCCCAAGCCGAAGCGGCCGCGCGAGGCGAGCCGGCCGCGGCCACGGCCGGCCGTGGCGCCGGCACCGGCAGCAGCGCCCCGGATTTCGGAACCGCCGCCGGCCGAAACGCCCGCGCCTGCTCCGGCGCCCGAAGTCGAGGCCGCAGCCGATCCGGGCGCCCTTCCCGCCGAACAGGCCGCCAGTGCGCCGGCAGCCGTTGCATCCGCCGGCGATGGCGAGGGCGCCGGTGCGGCGGCCGGCGCCAACCAGGGCCAGGTCGTCGGCTCGGAATCGCTGCGCATCCCCGGCTCGGTCAAGCTGGACTTCGCCGTCACCGGCCAACAGGGCACCTCGCCGATGCAGGGCGTGTTCGGCGACCTGGTGTGGCTGCAGGACGGCAGCAGCTACGACGCACGGCTGTCGCTCAAATTCCTGTTCCGCACCATCCGCAGCCAGCACAGCACCGGCCGGATCGGCCCCACCGGCATCGAGCCGGCGCGCTTCTCCGAAAGCCGCAAGGGCGAAGTGGCCTCGCACTTCCTGCGCGACCAGGGCCAGGTGATGTTCAGCAACAACGCGCCGCCGGTGCCGCTCCAGCCCGGCGCGCAGGACCGGCTCAGCGTGGTGATGCAGCTCGGCGGCATGCTCGCAGGCGACCCGGGGCGCTACCCGCCCGGCAGCCGCATCGCGATCCAGACCGTCGGCCCGCGCGATGCCGGCGTCTGGGTCTTCGTCGTCGAGGGCGAGGAACAGATGCGTGTTCCGGCCGGCGACTATGCGGTGCGCCGGCTCACGCGCAGCCCGCGGCGTGAAGGCGACGACAAGATCGAGATCTGGCTCGCGCCCGCGCTCGGCTACCTGCCGGTACGGATGAAACAGACACAGCCCGACGGCGACTTCGCCGACATGCAGTTGCGCGAAACACTTCCGGCCGGGCCTGCGAACTGAGGCGAAGCTCAGGCATCGAATCACAGGAACCATAGGAATTAATGCGTTTTCGCTACTTCGCTGACAACCTGCCTTGAAACGGGCGCGTTGATTGCTATGTACAACCCATGAACGCCATCGACATCCTCACAGGCCCTGCAATGAACATGCTCTATGACTCGGAGTCCTTCGTCGTCGTGCACGTGCAGCCGAACGACAGCGACAGCCCGGCACTGCCCAACGTGCCGGTGCTCGAACGCCACGGCTTCGAGATCGTGGACAAGCGCTCCGGCAAGGAGGTCTACCTCGACGGTTCCTGGGCCGAGCTGTTCCAGCAGCAGATCGCCGCCTGGCAACTCAACACGCCGACCCAGGAAGAGGTCGAGGACACGCTCGAGGGCTACGCCGAGCTGGCCCACACGCCGGTGCTCGTCCACTGAGCCGGCCCACTCGCCCGAACCAGGAAAGGCGCCCGGCCGGGGCGCTTTTTTCGTTGCCGCGGCCGGTCAATGGCGCGCGTAGATCCAGCGGTACATCGGCCCCACCAGCAGCAGCACCGCGACCAGCCGGCAGACCTGGAACGCCGTGACCACCGGCACGCCGAGCTGCAGTACCTTGGCGGTGATCGACATCTCGGCGATGCCGCCGGGCGAGGTGCTCAGGATCAGCGTCGCCGGATGCAGCCCCGTGGCCCAGGCCAGCAACACGGCCGCCCCGGCGCATAGCACCAGCATCGCGACCGTGCCCAGCGCCACCGCGCCGAGCCAGCGCGGCGCGGTGTAGAGGAACTCGCGGCTGAACCGCACGCCCAGGCTCACCGCGATGACGAGCTGCGCGGTGTTCGACAGCCAGGTCGGCACCGCCGACAGCGACACGCCCGCCACCGTGAACCCCATGGTCACCAGCAGCGCGCCCATGAACCAGGGATTGGTGCGGCCCAGCGCCCGCATCGCGAGCCCGCCGAAGCCGGTGGCGACGGCCAGCAAGGCCAGCCCGCCGGCGTTCACCTCGCGCAGGGCGGCCGGATTGATCTCGAGCCCGTGCAGCCCGCTCCACTGCATCGCGAACGGAATGGTGATGGTCACCACCACCAGCCGCAGGCGGTGGGCCGCGGCCACAAGGTCGGTGCGCGCGCCGGCCGATTCGGACAGCAGCGTCATTTCCGACGCGCCGCCGATCGCGCCAGCGAAGTAAGTGGTGGCTCTCATCGATTTGGGCGGCACATGCGGCATCCGCTTGGCTTGCAACGCATGCAGCCAATGGCCGAAGCCCCAGCCGAGCAAGAGCGCCCAGGCGATCGCGAGCGCGATCGCCCACCAGATCCCGGCCACCAGCCCCACCACCTGCGGCGTGAAATAGAGCCCGAGCGCCGTGCCGATGGTCCACTGGCCCGCGTTGCGCAGCGGCGTGAAGCTCGCGGTCGGCGCACCGGCGATCGACGCCAGCGACACCGCGAGCAGCGGACCGATCATCCAGGGCAGGGGCGTGTGCAGCGCCAGGCAGGCTTGCGCCGCGGCGAGTGCAAGCAATAGCGTGGCCAGCACGCGAACCAGAAAGCGGAAAGACAGCACGGGGGAAAAAGCGGAAATGGACGGCACGGCGTGCGCGTGCCGGCGCATAGTATGGCGCGATGCAACGCCTCCCCCTCCCCGCGCGGGCTTCCCGCAGTCTCGGTCTCCTGCTCGCCGCCGCGGCGCTTTCCGCCTGCACCGCGCTGCAGAACACCGATGCCCCCATCGCGCAGCGCGCCGCCGCACTGCTGCCGGCGGACGTGCTGATCCTCGGCGAGCAGCACGACGCCCCTGCGCACCACGCGATCGAGCGCGAGACGGTCGAGGCGCTGGCCGGCCAGGGCCGGCTTGCGGCGCTGGTGCTCGAAATGGCCGAGGAAGGCACCGGCGCGGTGACGCTCGGCCCGAAGGCCACCGAGGCGCAGGTGCGGGCCTCGCTGGCCTGGAACGACAAGGCCTGGCCCTGGGCGCACTACGGTCCAGCCGTGATGGCGGCGGTGCGTGCCGGCGTGCCCGTGATCGGCGGCAACCTGCCGCGTGCACGCATGAAGAACGCGATGGCCGATGTCTCGCTCGACGCGCAGCTCGGCGGCGAGGCCTACCGGGCGCAGCAGGACGCGGTGCGCGAAGGCCATTGCGGGCTGCTGCCCGAGGCGCAGATCGTGCCGATGGCGCGCATCCAGGTGGGCCGCGACCGCGCCATGGCGCAGGCGGTCGTCAAGGCGCGCCAGCCCGGCAAGACGGTGCTGCTGATCGCGGGCGCCGGACACGCCACCAAGGCGCTCGGCGTGCCGCAGCACCTGCCGACGGAGGTGACGGTCAAGGCCGTGCGGCTGCAGGCCGGCGGCACGGCCGACGCCGACGAGGCGGCCCGGACTCGGTCGGAATACGACGCGGTCTGGCGCACGCCCGCGCTGCCGCAGAAGGACTACTGCGCAGCGCTGCGCGAACGGGTCAAGCCGACTTCCTGATCGAATCGGCCAGCGTGTTGACCAGCGTGTCGATGTGCTGCTTCTCGGCGATGTAGGGCGGCGCGATCACCAGCACGTCGCCCGCGGGCCGCACCAGCGCGCCGTTGCGGAAGCAGTCCAGGAAGATGTCGTAGGCGCGCTTGCCCGGCGCGCCCGCGATCGGCGCGAGCTCCACCGCCGCGGCGAGGCCGAGGCTGCGGATGCCGATCACGTTCGGCAGCCCCTTGAACGCGCTGTGGAACGCATCGCCGAGCACCTTGCCCATTTCGCCGGCGCGCGCGAACAGTTTTTCCTGTTCGAACAGTTCGAGCGTGGCGATGGCCGCGGCGCAGGCCACGGGATGGCCCGAATAGGTGTAGCCGTGGAAGAACTCGACCACGTGCTCGGGCGCGTCGGTCTTCATCATCGCGTCGTAGAGCTTGTCGCGGCAGATCACGCCGCCGAGCGGGATCACGCCGTTGGTCACGCACTTGGCGAAGTTCAGCATGTCGGGCACCACGCCGAAGTAGTCGGACGCGAAGTTGGTGCCCATGCGGCCGAAGCCGGTGATGACCTCGTCGAAGATCAGGAGGATGCCGTGCTTGTCGCAGATCTCGCGCAGCCGCTTCAGGTAGCCCTTGGGCGGCAGGTACCAGCCCGCCGAACCGGCCACCGGCTCGACGATGATCGCGGCCACGTTGCTCGGATCGTGCAGCGGCAGGATGCGCGTCTCGAGTTCGACCAGCGGGTCTTCGGCCCACACCGGCTCCTCGTTGTGGATGTACGCATGGTTCACCGGATCGTGGATGAAGCGCATGTGGTCCACGCGCGGCAGGAAGGCCGAGCCGAACACCTTGCGGTTGCCCGGAATGCCGCCCACCGACATGCCGCCGAAGCCCACGCCGTGGTAGCCGCGCTCGCGGCCGATGAACACGTTGCGGTGGCCCTCGCCGCGCGCGCGGTGGTAGGCCAGCGCCACCTTCATCGAGGTGTCGGCCGCTTCCGAGCCTGAATTGCAGAACAGCACCTTGTTGAGGTCGCCCGGGGCGAGCGAGGCGATCATTTCGGCCGCCTTGAACGCGCGGTCGTTGCTGATCTGGAACGCGGTCGCGTAGTCGAGCGTGTCGAGCTGCTTCTTGATCGCCTCGTTGATCGGCTTCCTGTTGTGGCCGGCACCCACGCACCACAGCGACGAGATGCCGTCGATCACCTTCTTGCCGTCGTGGGTGGTGAATTCCATGCCGTCGGCCGCCACGAACACCCGCGGCTCCTTCTGGAAATGGCGGTTGGGCGTGAAGGGCAGCCACTGGTTGCCCATGTTGAAGTCCTGGTAGGCCATGTCTCGCTCCTGCGGTATATCTGCGGGGAAAATCGCGATTCTGGCACCCCTGCGACAATCACGCCCCTCATGACGACCCCAAAGCCCCCCGTGTCCGCCCCGCCCGCCTACATCCTGAACCTGTCCTGCCCCGACCGGACCGGCATCGTGCATGCCGTCTCGGGCTTCCTGTTGGAACGCGGCGGCAACATCGAAGAGGCCGCCCAATACAACGACCACGGCACCGGCCTGTTCTTCATGCGTGTGCGCTTCGCCTGCAGCGACCATTCCGAGGCGGCGCTGCGCGAGCAGCTGGCGAGCTTCGGCGCGGCCTTCGGCATGACCCTGCAATTGCATGCCGCGGCCGAGCCCATGAAAACCGTGATCCTCGTCAGCAAGGAAGGCCACTGCCTGAACGACCTGCTGTTCCGCTGGAAGAGCGGCCTGCTCGCGATCGACGTGCGCGCGATCGTCTCGAACCACCGCGACTTCTACCAGCTGGCGGCCAGCTACAACGTGCCGTTCCACCACATTCCGGTGACGGCCGCCACCAAGGCGCAGGCCGAGGCGAAGCAGCTGGAAATCATCGAGGCCGAGGGCGCCGAGCTCGTGGTGCTGGCGCGCTACATGCAGATCCTGAGCAACGACCTGTGCAACAGCCTGGCCGGTCGCGCCATCAATATCCATCACTCGTTCCTGCCGAGCTTCAAGGGCGCCAAGCCCTACTACCAGGCGCACGACCGCGGCGTGAAGCTCATCGGCGCCACCGCCCACTACGTGACGGCCGACCTCGACGAGGGCCCGATCATCGAGCAGGACGTGGCGCGCGCCGACCACACCGACACCGTCGAAGACCTCACGGCCCGCGGCCGCGACACCGAGAGCCAGGTGCTCGCACGCGCGGTGAAGTGGCACAGCGAGCATCGGGTGCTTTTGAACGGGCACCGCACGGTCGTCTTCAGGTAAGGACGCCCCCCGAAGCGCTTGCGGCGCCTCCCCCCACTGGGGGGCGCACCCAGCGGCCTGGCAAAGCCAGTTCCGCGGGTGCCCTGGGCTGAGCCTCAGCTGCGGTTGGGGTTGTTCGGCTTCCGGTCATGCCGGTTCGGCACGCCGTCGCCATCGCGGTCCCAGCCGCCGCGGCGGTATTCCCAGCGGCCGTCATGCTGATCCCAGCGCGGCGCGCGGTAGGCATAGCCCGGCCGTGCACGCACGTACGTGCCGCGCACCCACACATGGCGTCCACCGCGCCACTCGTAATGCCCCGGCGACCACACGTAGCCGCGGCGCGGCGGCGGCACGCGCTCGTAGCGCGGCGGCGGGGGCGGCACCTGGATGGTGACCACGGGCTGCGCCTGCGCGGTGGTGGGAAGCATCAGCGCACCGCCTGCGGAAAGCAGCGAAGCGGCGCCAATGGAGAGGGTGATCGCGAGTTTTTTCATGGGTACCCCACATGAAGTTGTTGGAACCCTCATGCTGCCGCCGCCATGTGTACGGCCTGTAAGCGCTGCCCGTGACCTTGTGTAGAGGTGTATCGCGGACATGCGTACTTTTGTGGGCGCTCACTCCTGCAGTTCGCGAAGATCGATCGCCGTGGCCATGGCCGCGTGGCCGGCGCGGTTGGGATGCAGGTGGTCGCCGTTGTCATAGGCCGGGTTCAGCACCAGCGGGTTGGCGGGATCGCGCAGCACGGCGTCGAAATCGACCACGCCGTCCACATCCTGGCGGCTGCGGATCCAGCGGTTGACCTCGGCGCGCATGGCTTCCGAACGTTCGGTCCAATAGGGTGTGTTGCCGAACGGCGGCACGGTCCCGAGCAGCACCTTCACGCCCTTGGCGCGCGCTTGGCGGACCAGTTGCTGCAGGCCTTCGGTGATGCGCTCGGCCGTCGCCACCTCGTGCGCCGGCGTGGGCCGCCCCGGCATGTCCGCAAGCACGCTGCGACCGATGTCGTTGGTGCCGAGCAGCACGATCGCATGCGTCAAGCCGGTCTGCCCGAGCGCGTCGCGCGCAAAGCGCGAGAGCCCGTTCGGCCCGATCCCGTCGACCAAGAGCCGGTTGCCGCCGATGCCGAGGTTCAGCACCGACACCGGCGCCGCGGCCGCCGGACTGCCGCGCAGCCGCGTGGCGAGCATCTCGGGGTAGGAACCGTCGCCCGCCTCCCCGCCACCCGCGGTGATCGAGTCGCCGAAGGCCGCCACCACGCGCACGGGCTTCGCGGTCATCACGTCGAGGCCGGTCACGACGTGGCTGAGCGGCAGCGGCGCGACGTCCGCAGGAGTGGCCACTGCCACGGCGTTGCCGCTGGCCACCCAGTTCGTGCCGGGCGCCTGCAGGTGGATCGTGGCGAACGGCGCCGCACGCTCGAAGAACACACTGACCGCGACGGCCTGCCCGGCCTCGACCTTCAACGCCACGCCGTCGCTCCATGCCTCGGCGCCCGGCGCGACGACGGTGCCCGCGCGTCCGCCGAAGCGCAGCATGCGCAGCGACGCCGGCGACACCGCGCCGGCGCCCGTGCCATGCGCCACGCTGGCCGCGGCGATGCGCAGCGGCGCCTTGCCGAAACGGTTCGAGAAACGGATGCGCACACGCTCGCCGGCCAGCGACGATTCGAACTGCTGCCGCAGCGTCTGGCGCTCGAAGACGTCGCCGCCCGGGCGCGGTGCGGCGGACTGCAGCAGCGGATTGGCGCTGAGCTCGCGAAAGTCGACCGGCGCCGCGGCCCAGGCAGCGACCCAATGCACCTCGGCCGGCTGCCGCACGCGCGTGTCGGGCTGCACCGCCTGCACCGCCACCGTGGCGGCCAGCAGCAGCACGCCCACCACGGCCACCCCATGCCGCAGAAAGAAGTGACGCAGAACGGAAGAAAGCCGATGAAGACCCGGTGTCATGTGGCGCAAAGCGGCCCAGTTTACGGAGCCGCCGTGACAGTGCGCCCTACAGGGTCGGGTTCCTGGTTACCAAGTGTCGACGAAGGGCCGCGGCGCTTCGACCGGGGTGCGCGCCGACGCCAATCCGCGCACCAGCCAGGTGCGCGTTTCGGCGGGGTCGATCACCGCGTCGATCTCGAGCGTCTGCGCCATGTGGATCGCCTCGCCGTTGGCGTACTGCTCGGCCACGAGCTTCTTGAACAGCGCGTCGCGCTCGGCGCCTTCGGGCACCGCCGAAAGCTCCTTGCGATAGCCGAGCCGCACTGCGCCCTCGAGCCCCATCGCGCCGAACTCGCCGGTCGGCCACGCCACGGTGAACACCGGCGCATCGAAGCCGCCGGCTGTCATGGCCTGTGCGCCGAGCCCGTAGCCCTTGCGCAGCACCACCGCGAAGAACGGCACGCGCAGGTGCGAAGCCACCATGAACATGCGGCAGACGTGGCGCACCTGCGCCTCGGCCTCGATCTCGGGGCCGACCATGAAGCCCGGCGTATCGCACAGCGAGACGATCGGCAGCCCGTGCGCGTTGCACAGCTGCATGAAGCGCGCCGACTTGTCGGCGGCCTCCACGTCGATGGCGCCGCCCAGGTGGTGCGGATTGTTCGCCATCAGACCGACCGGCCGCCCTTCGATGCGCGCGAGCGCGGTCACGACGCCCGCGCCGAAGCCCGCGCGCAGTTCGAGCAGCGAGCCGCTGTCGGCCACGCCGCGCATCGCGGCGCGCACGTCGTACACGCGCAGCCGGTTCTCGGGCACCACATGGCGCAGCAGCCGCGGGTCGGCGCACTGCCAGTCGTCGACCGGGCCCTGGAAGTACGACAGGTACTGCTTCGCGGCCGCCACCGCGGCGGCCTCGTCGTCGACCAGGATGTCGATCACGCCGTTGCGGGACTGCACGCTGCTCGGACCGATCTGTTCGGGCGCGAAGGTGCCGAGGCCGCCGCCCTCGATCATCGCGGGGCCGCTCATGCCGATGTTGCTGGCGCGCGTGGCGATGATCACGTCGGCGCAGCCCAGGAGCGCCGCGTTGCCCGCGAAGCACCGCCCGTGCACGATGCCGACCACCGGCACCTTGCCCGACAGCGCCGCGAACTGGCTGAAGGTGTGGTTGTTCAGGCCCGCGACGATCGGCATGTCGGTGTCGCCCGGCCGTCCGCCGCCGCCTTCGGCGAACAGCACCACCGGCAGGCCGAGCTGGTGCGCCACCGCGAGCAGCCGGTCGGTCTTGTGGTGGTTGCGCATGCCCTGCGTGCCCGCGAGCACGGTGTAGTCGTAGGCCAGCACCGCGCAGCGCGAACGCTCGGGGCCGAACTGCCTGGCGTTGATGCTGCCGAGGCCGGTCACCATGCCGTCGGCGGGCGTGTTGGCAATCAGGTCCTCGAGCGAGCGGCGGCGCGTCTGCGCGGCCACCGCGAGCGCGCCGTACTCGATGAAGTTGGCCGGATCGTCGGCCGTGTCGCACAGGTCAGCGATGTTCTCGCGCGCAGTGCGTCCGCCCTGCGCATGGCGCTTCGCGACGGCCGCGCCGCGGTTCGCGTCGAGCGTGAACGCATGGCGGTCGATGACCTTCTGCAGGTCGGGCCGGATCGCGTCGAGGTCGTGCGCTTCGCGCACCTCGGCTTCGGCGGCATGGGCATCGACTGCTTCGAGCCGCACCAGCGACTGGCCCTCGACGAGGTAGTCGCCCGCCTCGGCCAGCAGCGCCACCACGCGGCCTGCCACCGGCGCATGCAGCAGGTGTTCCATCTTCATCGCCTCGAGCACGCCGAGCTGCGCGCCGGCCGGCAGCACGTCGCCCACGGCCACCTCGAACTGCACCAGCTTCGCGGGCATGGGCGCCTTCACGGTCAGTGCGTCGGCCGCATCCGCCTCGCTGCCTGGCGCCGCGGGCGCAGCGCCGCCGGGCGCGGATGGCCGGCGCGCGCGCTGCAGTGCGCTGCTGCTTTGCGCCAGCGCGGCAGCGGCCGCGAGCAGGTCGCCGAGGTGGGCCTCGACGAAGCGCGTATGCACCGCCTGGCTCGCGAACTCGGGTCGCGCGGCAATGGCGCGCAGCAGCGGCAGGTTGGTGGCGATGCCGTCGATGTGGCATTCGTCGAGCGCGCGCAGCGAGCGGCGCAGCACGTCGGCGAACTGCGCCGACGGCGAATGCACGATCAGCTTGGCAAGCAGCGTGTCGTAGTGCGGCGATGGCGCAAGCCCCGCATAGCCGTGCGTGTCGATCCGCACGCCCGGCCCCGAGGGCAGGTCGAAGCGCGCGAGCACGCCGCCCGAGGGCCGTGCCTGGCCCTCGGCATCGAGCGTCTCGGCATTGATGCGCCACTGCACCGCGAAGCCGCGCTGCGGCGCCGTGCGGCCGGGCGCCACGCCCAGCGCATCGAGGCGCTGGCCCGCGGCCACCGCCACCTGCAGTTGCACGAGGTCGAGGCCGGTGACAGCCTCGGTCACCGTGTGCTCGACCTGCAGGCGTGCATTGGCCTCGATGAAGACGAACGGCAGCGTGGGCGAAGCGGCATCGACCAGGAACTCGAAGGTGCCAAGGCCGCGGTAGCCCACGGCCTCGGCCATGCGCAGCGCGGCCTGCGTGAGCGCAGCGCGCAGCGGCTCGGCGAGCGTGGGGCTCGGCGCGATCTCGACGAGTTTCTGGAACCGGCGCTGCAGCGTGCACTCGCGCTCGCCGAGGCTCGCCACGGCCGCGCCGTCGCCGAGCACCTGCACCTCGATATGGCGCGCGTTGCGCATCAGCCGCTCGACGTACACGCCCTCGACGCCGAAGGCGGCCCGGGCCTCCGACATGCAGCGCGCATGCGCCTCGGGCAGTTCGCCGGCCTCCAGCACCGCGCGCATGCCGCGCCCGCCGCCGCCGCCGATCGCCTTGATCATCACGCCCTCGGCGCCCTGCGCCTGCTGCTCGGCGAAGAAGGCCTGCGCCTCGGCGAGCGTCACCGCGCCGGCGCTGCCGGGCATCACGGGCACGTCGCACCGGGCGGCGAGCGCACGCGCCCTCGCCTTGTCGCCGAACAGCGCGAGCTGATCGGGCGTCGGGCCGATGAAGACCAGCCCGGCCGCTTCGCAGGCCGCTGCGAAGTCGGCACGCTCGCTCAGGAAGCCGTAGCCGGGATGCACGGCATCGCAGCCTTGCGCGCGCGCCACCGCCACCAGCGCCGCGATGTCGAGGTACGCCGACGGGCCGGTGGCTTCGAGCGCGACGGCCGCATCGGCGAGCTGCACGTGCAGCGCCTCGGCGTCGTCACGCGCATGCACCGCCACGCTCGCGATGCCGAGATCGCGCAACGCACGCACCAGCCGGACCGCGATCTCGCCGCGATTGGCAATCAGGACTTTGGAGAGCACGAGAAAGCCTTTCAGGTCATGTCTTTGAGCAGGCGCCGCAGCACCTTGCCGGCGCCGGTGGTCGGCAGCGCATCGATGAAGCGCACGACGCGCGGCGCCTTGTAGCTCGCCATGTTCTCGCGCGACCATGCGACCAGCGCGTCGGCCTCGAGCGCGGCACCGGGCTTCTTCACGATGAAGGCCTTGACCACTTCGCCCTTCTCGGGGTCGGGCTGCGCGATCACCGCCGCCTGCGCCACCGCGGGGTGCTTGATGAGGATGGTCTCGACTTCTTCGGGGAACACGCTGTAGCCCGAGACCTTGATCATTTCCTTGAAGCGGCCGATGAAGGTCAGGTAGCCGTCGGCGTCGAGCTTGCCCATGTCGCCCGTGTGGACCCAGCCGTTGCGCAGCGTGGCGGCCGTGGCCTCGGGCTTGTTCCAGTAGCCCTTGAAGGTGCCGGGACTGGTCAGCACGATCTCGCCGACCTCGCCGGTGGCCACGTCGGCGCCGGTGTCGGCGTCGACGATGCGGATCGACACGCCCGGCACCGCGACGCCCTGCGTGCCCCAGCGCGGCGCATGCTGCGGCGTGTAGGTGTCGCAGGTGTGCGTCTCGCTCAGGCCGTAGGCCGCCTCGAACGAGGTGCAGTTGGGCGCATGCGTGCGCCACTGCGCGGCGAGCGGTTCGGTGAAGGCGATGCCGAAGCTCGTGACCGGATTGCGCCGCAGGCTCGAGAGATCGAAGCCTGCGAGGTCGGGCACCTGCATGCAGGCGACGTTCATCGGCGCGATGCTGTACCACCAGCTCACGCGGTAGGTCGCGATCGCCTGCAGCGCGGCGCGCGGGTCGAAGCGGTGCAGCAGCACCGACGCCGCGCCCGTGAGCACCGGCACGTTCACGCCCATCAGCATGCCTGCGATGTGATAGAGCGGTGCGATCGAAAGCAGCACGTCGCGGTCGGTCACGCCGTTGCAGTCGCCTGCGGCGCGCGTCTTGAAGAGCGCGTTGCCGTAGCTCAGCATCGCGCCCTTCGGCAGCCCCGTGGTGCCCGAGGTGTAGGTCATGAGCGCCACGTCGTCGAGATCCACGGCCACGGGCTGCGGCACCGCGCCGCTCTGCATCACCTCGAGGAAGTCTTCACAGCCCGCGGGCACGCTGCGCTCGGTGCCGAGCTCTGCCGCAAGCTCGGCCGGCAGCGCCGGCACGGGCTCGGCCGGCAGCAGGTCGGCGTAGTGCACCACGAACACATGCCCGATCGCACTCTCCGGCTGCACCTTGCGCACCACCGGCAGCAGCGGCGCGGCCGCGACGATCACGCGCGCCTTCAGGTCGTTGACCTGGTAGGCCAGCTCGTGCTCCTTGTTGAGCGGACCGCTCGGGCAGACGATGGCGCCGATCTTCTGGATGCCGAAGTGCGCCACCAGGTACTGCGGACAGTTGTTGAGGAAAAGCACCACCGGCTCGCCCTTTGTCACGCCGATCGCCTGCAGCCGCGCCGCGAAGGCATCGCTCGCGCGGTCGAGCTCCGACCAGCTCATGGCGTGGCCGTACCAGATGCAGGCCGTGCGCTCGCCGCGCTCGCGCGCATGGGCGCGCAGGTATTCGTGCAGCGGCTGTTGCGGCCGGGGCGGCAGTTCGCGCATGGCGCGATCGGCGGTCGTTGCGGTTGTCTCCATGGCGTCACTTCCTCAGGGTTATCGATAGCCGCCTGTGCATGGCAGGCGCTTGCCAATGGTGCATGGTGCACGAACAATCCTACCCATGGGTATAACTTCGGCGACACGGCACAAACCCTCTGCGCGCGGTTCCGCCGCAGCAAGGCAGCCCACGGTGCGCTCCGACATGCCGCAGGGCACCGGACGGCAGCGCGCTGCCACGCAGGGCACCGACGTGCAGCGCGAGCGCATCCTGCAGGCTGCCGCGCGGCTCTTCGCCGCCCAGGGCTATGCCAACACCACGATGGCGCAGATCGTGCGCGCGCTCGGCGTGACGAAGCCTTTCGTGTACTACTACTTCCGCGACAAGCAGGAGATCTTCGAGGTGCTGTCGTGGCGCCCCACGGTCGACTGCTTCACCGCGCTCGACTTCGCCGCCGACGATCCGCGCCGCGCCAGCGAAAAGGTGCTCGAAGGCATCGAGCGGCTGATTCGCGCGACCGTGGCGCACCATCCCTGCGCCTTCTTTCCGTACCGCGAACCGCAGGTGTACCGGCCCGAGTACCTGGCGGCCGCCAAGAAGCTCGCCAACCATTTCTACGAACTGCTCTGTCCGCTGCTCGAGGAAGCGCGCCGCGACGGCGACCTCGATTTCACCGAGACCAAGATCACCGCGCTCGCGGCCCTCAGCCTGCCCGGCTTTCTCTACAGCTGGTACCGCCCGGACGGCCGCCTCTCGCCCGACGAGGTGGCGGCCGAACTCACGCGGCTCGCCACCCGGGTGATCGGCCTTCGCACGCCGGCACCGCGCTGAAGGCGCAGTGCCGCGTGCTCTGCGCGAAGATTTTCTAAGACCCATGGGAGACAACCACACATGACACCGAAGATCACACGCCTCGCCCCCGTCGCGCTCGCCGCGCTGATGGCCGTCGCAGGCACAGTCCGCGCCCAGGAGGCCACCTACAAGGTCGCGTACATCGACCCCCTTTCGGGGCCCTTCGCCAACGTGGGCGAACTGATGCTGACGCACATCCAGTTCGCCGTGGAAGAGATCAATGCCAAGGGCGGCGTGCTCGGCGGCACCAAGCTGCAGCTGCTGCAGTTCGACAGCAAGCTCTCGGCGCAGGAGAGCCAGAGCGCGCTGCAGGCGGCCATCGACCAGGGCGCCAAGGCGATCATCACGGGCGGTTCGGGCTCATCGGTGGTGGCTGCGCTCGTGCAGTCGGCGAACCGCTGGAACCAGCGCAACCCCGGCAAGGAACTGATCGTGCTGAACCACTCGTCGGTCGATCCCGAGATGACCGGCAAGAACTGCAGCTTCTGGCACTTCCAGACCGAGGCCAACACCGCCATGAAGATGAAGGCGCTCGCCAACTACATCAAGAAGACGCCCGACATCAAGAAGATCTACCTGCTCAACCAGGACTACGCCCACGGCAAGCAGTGGGCCAGCTACGGCCGGCAGTTGGTGGGCCTGGCGCGGCCCGACGTGCAGTTCGTGGGCGAGACCTACCACCAGATCGGCCGCGTGAAAGACTTCTCGCCCTACGTCGCGAACATCCGCCAGAGCGGCGCCGATTCGGTGATCACCGGCAACTGGGGCCAGGACATGACGCTGCTGCTGAAGGCCGCGGGCGACGCGGGCCACAACCTGCGCTACTTCAACCACAGCGCGGGCTCGGTGCCCGGCACGGTGCTCGCGGTGTCGCAGGCCAAGACGGGGCAGCTCACCTGGGTCGCGGAATGGCACCCCGGCCAAGCCGACACGCCGCGCGCCGATGCGCTCGCCAAAGCGTACAAGGCCAAGACCGGCAAGGACTTCCTCGCGCCGCGCATCGAGCTCACGCCGCGCTTGCTGGCCGCCGCCATCAACAAGGCCCGCAGCACCGACAGCCTGAAGGTGGCGAGCGCGCTCGAGGACATGAACTTCGATTCGGTGGTGGGGCCGGTGCGCATGCGCGCCGAAGACCACCAGCTCCTGCTGCCGCAGGTGGTCAACACCATCGCACCGGTCGACGGCAAGGCCGTGAAGGTGGGCTGGGAAGGCACCGACTACGGCTTCCGCACCGACGCGGTGTACACCGGCAACGAACTGGCGCAGGGCACCGACTGCAAGATGGTGCGGCCCGGGCGCTGAATAACCCGCGCGGGGCCTGTCCGTCGCGCGGGCTTCGTACACTGCGCGCATGACCTCTCCCGTTTCGCCCGCGCCATCCGACCCGTACCTCTGGCTCGAGGACATCGATGGGCAAGAGCCGATCGAGTGGGCCCGCCAGCACAACGCGGCGACCGTCGCGCGCTATGCGGCATCGCCGGAGTTCGAGCGCATGGCCGAGGGCATCCTCGAAGTGCTCGATGCCGACGACCGCATTCCGATGGTGCGCAAGATCGGGCCCTTCTTCTACAACTTCTGGCGCGACCGGAAGAACCCCAAGGGGCTCTGGCGGCGCACCACGCTGACCGAATACCGGAAGCCGCAACCCGCGTGGGAGACCGTGCTCGACCTCGACGCGCTCGCGGCGGCCGAGCGCGAGAACTGGGTCTGGCACGGCGCGCAGACCCTGCAGCCCGGCTACAAGCGCTGCCTGGTGTCGCTCTCGCGCGGCGGCGCCGATGCCGAGGTGGTGCGCGAGTTCGACCTCGAAGACAAGCAGTTCGTGGCGGGCGGCTTCGAACTGCCCGAGGCCAAGAGCAGCGTGGCATGGAAGGACATCGACCACCTCTATGTGGCCACCGATTTCGGCCCGGGCTCGATGACCACGTCGAGCTATCCGCGCATCGTGAAGGAATGGCGCCGCGGCACGCTGCTGGCCAGCGCCCCGACCGTCTACGAGGCCGGCATGGACGACATGACGGCCAGCGCATGGCGCGACACCACGCCGGGTTTCGAGCGCGACTTCGTCTCGCGCCAGATGGATTTCTACGACAGTGAAACCTGGCTTCGCACGCCCGACGGCCGGCTCGTGAAGATCGACGTGCCCGACGACGCGAACACCGACATCACGCGCGAGTGGATGCTGGTCGAGCCGCGCAGCCCCTGGACCGTGGGCGGCACCACCCACGCGCCCGGCTCGCTGCTGGCCGCGCGCTTCGACGACTGGATGGCGGGCCAGCGCGAACTCACGGTGCTGTTCGAGCCCGGCGAGACCACCGCGCTCGACGACTACGCGTGGACCCGCCACCACCTGATCCTCAACGTGATGCACGACGTGGTGAACAAGCTCGAGGTGCTCACGCCGCAGCCGGGCCAGGCGCCGTGGCTGCGCGAACCGCTGGGCGGCGCGCCGGCGCTGTCGACCATCGCGGCCGGCGGCATCGACGAGGACGAGAACGACGACTACTTCCTCACGGTGAGCGGCTTCCTGCAGCCGACCACGCTCTACATCGGCACCATCGGCGGCGGCGAGCCCGAACCGCTGAAGCACAGCCCCGCGTTCTTCGACGCTGCGCGCTTTCGCGTGAGCCAGCATTTCGCCACCTCGAAGGACGGCACCCGCGTGCCCTATTTCGAGATCGCGGCCAAAGACCTGCAGGCCGACGGCCGCAACCCGACCTTGCAGTACGCCTACGGCGGCTTCGAGATCTCGCTGCAGCCGAGCTACAGCGGCAGCATCGGGCGCGCATGGCTCGAACGCGGCGGCGTCTACGTGGTCGCGAACATCCGCGGCGGCGGCGAGTACGGACCGCGCTGGCACCAGGCCGCGCTGCAGCAGAACCGGCTGCGCACCTGCGAGGATTTCGCGGCCGTGTCGGAGCATCTGTTCGCGCGCAACATCACCTCGGCGCCGCACCTCGGCGCCATGGGCGGCAGCAACGGCGGCCTGCTGATGGGCAACATGCTCACGCTGTACCCGCAACTCTACGGCGCGATCGTGAGCGAGGTGGCGCTGCTCGACATGCGCCGCTACACGCAGCTGTCGGCCGGCGCCTCGTGGATCGCCGAGTACGGCGATCCCGAAGACCCCGAGGAATGGGCCTGGCTCCAGGCCTTCTCGCCCTACGAGAACGCGAAAGCGGATGCGGCCTACCCGCCCGCGCTCTTCACCACCTCGACGCGCGACGACCGCGTGGGCCCGGTCCATGCGCGAAAGATGCACGCGAAGCTCGAGGCCATGGGCCACCCGAGCGCGTTCTACGAGAACATGGAAGGCGGCCACAGCGCGGCGGCCGACAACAAGGCCGCCGCCTTCATGGACGCGCTGGGCTACGCCTTCCTCTGGCAGCACATCGGGCGAACGACATGAAAAGCAGCAACAGCAGCGGCACCGCGGTCCTCGAACTGATCGGCGCACCGACCGACGTGGGCGCCAGCGTGCGCGGTGCCGGCATGGGCCCCGACGCGCTGCGCGTGGCGGGCCTGCCCGAGGCGCTTTCCGTCCAGGGCTTCGAGGTGATCGACCGCGGCAACCTCGCGGGTCCGGCCACGCCGTGGACGCAGCCGGCCAACGGACTGCGCCACCTCGACGAGGTGATCGCCTGGAACCGCACGGTGTATGCCGCCATCGACACGGCGCTCGGCGCCGGCCATGTGCCGCTCATGCTCGGCGGCGACCACTGCCTAGCGATCGGCTCGATCAGCGCCGTGGCCTGGCACGCGCGCAAGCGCGGGCGCAAGCTGCGGGTGCTTTGGCTCGACGCGCACGCCGACGTCAACACCGAGGCCACCAGCCCGAGCGGCAACCTGCATGGCATGCCGGTGTCGTGCCTCTTGGGCCACGGGCCGGCGGCGCTCACCGGCTGGAGCGGCGAGCGCGCGGCCGTCGAGCACGACGCGATCCGCTTCATCGGCATCCGCAGCGTCGATGCCGACGAGAAAGAGGCGATCCGCACGCTGGGCCTGCATGTGTTCGACATGCGCCACATCGACGAGCACGGCATGCGCACCACCATGACCGAGGCGCTGCAGGACGTGGACGAGGACACCCACCTGCATGTGAGCTTCGACCTCGACTGCCTCGATCCCGGCATTGCGCCCGGCGTGGGCACAGGCGTGCGCGGCGGCCCGACCTACCGCGAGATGCAGCTGTGCATGGAAATGATCGCCGACACCGGCCGCCTCGGCTCGGCCGACATCGTCGAGCTCAATCCCGCGCTCGACGTGCGCAACCAGACCGCCGAGGTCGCTGTCGAGCTGCTGCAGAGCCTGTTCGGCAAGTCGACGCTGGTGCGCTGAGGCTCGCGCGCGTCAGCCGCGGTTCGGAGACGGCGGCACCGGGAAGGTGGTGGCCGGGGCGCGCGGCGCCTCCGCGGGCCTGTCGTCGAATGGCATGTCGGGCGGCACGTCGGGGCCGCCGCCCTGCAGGAAGCGGTCGACCAGCGTGAAGAAGCGGTCGTAGAAGCGCTCGTCCGTGAGGGTTTCGCTCGCCACCTTGACCATCGCATCGTCGCTGCCCCCGAAGGGCAGCGAGAGCGATCCGATGGCGCCCACGCCGACGCTGGCCGAGTTGTTGACCTTCTTGATGCCGTAACGGTCCTGCAACGCGGTCGCGAACGCCACGGTGCTCTGGCGCCCCGAGCGGCCGCCCTCGCGCGCGCAGACCACGCGGAACTCGACCTCGACATGCACCTCGGGCGCCGGCTGGAAGCTCTTGCGCCCGGTCACGAGGTCGGCATTGGCCGCCAGGACCATGTAGCCCTGGCTCAGCAGCGCACGGCGCGCGGCTTCGCAGGTCTGCGCCTCCGTGGCCGGATAGGTGCGCGTGTGGGTGGTGGTGGAGTCGAACTCCTCGGCCGCATACGCGGTGCGGCGCGGGGCGCTGCTGCCGCAGCCCGCGGCGAGCAGCGCGGCCAGCAGGCCCAGCAGCAGCACCGGGCGGCGGAACGCGAAAAGGGAAGCGGCGGAAAAATCGGAAGAAGATCGATGGGGCATGGTCGGCATGGGCGGCGAATCCTAACCGGCGATGGTGCCGGCGAGGCTTCGAGCCAGCCGTTCGCTCCGTGTTCCCGGACGCGCCGGGGTTTTTCGGCCGCGTCGGGGATGGTCAGGGATAAAGGCCGCGTTCCTGGCGGGCCGTCAGGATGCGCTCGCACGCCACCGCATACGTGGCGGTGCGCAGCGTGATCTTGTGCTTGTCCGCCGTATCCCAGATGTGGTTGAGCGCATTCATCATGATGCGGTCGAGCCGCACGTTGATCTCGTCCTCGTCCCAGAAGAACGAAGAGAAGTCCTGCACCCACTCGAAGTAGCTCACGGTCACGCCGCCGGCGTTGCAGATCACGTCGGGCACCACGAGCACGCCGCGTTCCGCGAGGATGTCGTCGGCCGCGGGGACCGTCGGGCCGTTGGCGCCTTCGAGCACGAGCTTGGCGGTGGTGGATTTCGCGCGCTCGGCCGTGATCTGGCCCTCGAGCGCGGCCGGAATGAGGATGTCGCAGGCCACGCCCCAGAAGTCTTCGTTCGGCACGATGTCGCCGCCGGCCTTGAAGCCGACCACGCCCTCGGTGCGCGAGATCGGCACCAGCTGGGCCAGGTCCAGGCCGTTGGGATTGACGATGGTGCCGGTGTGGTCCTGCACCGCCACGATCTTGGCACCGGCTTCCACGAAGAGTTCGGCCGCGACCGAGCCCACGTTGCCGAAGCCCTGCACCGCGATGCGCGCGCCGCGCAGGTCGAGGCCGAGGCGGCGCGCGCCCTCGCGGCCGGTGACGAACACGCCGCGGCCCGTTGCCTTGACGCGGCCGAGCGAGCCGCCCAGGTGCAGCGGCTTGCCGGTGACCACGCCGGTCGCGGTGCCGCCGACGTTCATGGAGTAGGTGTCCATCATCCACGCCATGATCTGCGGGTTGGTGTTCACGTCGGGCGCGGGGATGTCGGTGTGCGGGCCGATGATGATGCCGATCTCACTCGTGTAGCGGCGCGTGATCTTCTCGAGCTCCTGCTGCGAGAGCTTCTTCGGATCGACGCGGATGCCGCCCTTGGCGCCGCCGTAGGGCAGGTTGACCGCGGCGGTCTTGATGGTCATCCAGGCCGACAGGGCCATCACTTCCTCGAGCGTGACGTCGGGGTGGAAGCGGATGCCGCCCTTGCCCGGGCCGCGGCTCATGTTGTGCTGCACGCGGTAGCCCTCGAAGTGGGCGATGGTGCCGTCGTCCATCTCGATCGGCACGTCGACGATCAATGCGCGCTTGGGCCGCTTGAGCGTCTCGACCCAGCGGGCCAGGGGCCCCAGGTACGGCACCACGCGGTCGACCTGCTGCAGGTACGTGCCCCAGGGGCTGTTGGCGGTCGGGCTGACGAAGGAGAGTTTTTCGCTCATGGAGACACCTTGGTTGGAACGGATGCCGCGACGATAGACCTCCGGTGGCCGCCGCGCCATGTCCTATGCGCGGGGCGAAAGCAGTTATGCAAGAGCGGTTTGAGCCGCCTTGCGCGGACGGCCGCCGAAGATCGCGGTCCCGATGCGCACCATCGTGCTGCCGGCGCTCACCGCCGCCTCGAGGTCGGCGCTCATGCCGAGCGAGAGCGTGTCGAGCGCGATGCCCGCCGCGCGAACCGTGTCGTAGACGGCGCGCGCGCGCAGGCAGAGTTCGCGCTGCGCGGCGGCATCGTCGGTCGGCTCGGGAATGGCCATGAGCCCGCGCAGCCTCAGTTGTGGCAAGGCCGCCACGGCGCGCGCCAGCGGCAGGGCCTCCTCGGGCGCCACGCCGGACTTGTTGGCGCCGCCGTCCACGTTGACCTGCAGGCAGACGTTCAGCGGCGGCAGGTGGGCCGGACGCTGGGCGGAAAGCCGCTCCGCGATCTTCAGCCGGTCGATGCTGTGGACCCAGTCGAAATGCGCGGCCACGGGCCGGGTCTTGTTGCTCTGCAGCGGGCCGATGCAGTGCCATTCGAGTTGGGCGCGCAGGTCGGCCAGCGCCTCGATCTTGTCGAGCCCCTCCTGCACGTAGTTCTCGCCGAAGGCGCGCTGGCCGGCCGCGAAGGCCTCGCGCACGGCCTCGGGGCCGAAGGTCTTCGAGACCGCCAGCAGCCGGACCTCGGCCGCATTGCGCCCCTCGGCCGCGCAGGCCTTTGCGATCCGGTTCTTTACTTGCTGGAGGTCGTCGCCAATCATCGTCATAATCGCCCAGGAAAAATCGTATCAAAACGTCACCGAACCCGACCGAGGACCCCGTGGACATCACCCAACTGCTGGCATTCAGCGTCAAGAACAAGGCCTCCGACCTGCACCTGTCCGCGGGGCTGCCGCCGATGATCCGCGTCCACGGCGACGTGCGGCGCATCAACGTCGACGCGCTCGACCACAAGGCGGTACACGCCATGGTGTACGACATCATGAGCGACACGCACCGCAAGCACTATGAAGAGTTCCTCGAAGTCGACTTCTCGTTCGAGATCGACGGCCTCGCGCGCTTCCGCGTCAACGCCTTCAACCAGGCGCGCGGCGCCGCGGCGGTGTTCCGGACCATCCCCTCGAAGATCCTGACGCTCGAGCAGCTCAATGCACCGAAGATTTTCGCGGATCTGGCGCTCAAGCCGCGCGGCCTGGTGCTGGTGACGGGCCCGACCGGGTCGGGCAAGTCGACCACGCTGGCCGCCATGGTCAATTACCTCAACGAGAACGAGTACGGCCACATCCTCACGGTGGAAGACCCGATCGAGTTCGTGCACGAATCCAAGAAGTGCCTGATCAACCAGCGCGAGGTCGGGCCGATGACGCTGTCGTTCGCCAACGCGCTGCGTTCGGCGCTGCGCGAAGACCCTGACGCCATCCTGGTGGGCGAGCTGCGCGACCTCGAGACCATCCGCCTCGCGATGACCGCCGCCGAGACCGGCCACCTGGTCTTCGGCACGCTGCACACCTCGTCGGCCGCCAAGACCATCGACCGGATCATCGACGTGTTCCCGGGCGAGGAAAAGGAAATGATCCGCGCGATGCTGTCGGAGTCGCTCCAGGCCGTGATCTCGCAGACGCTGTGCAAGACCAAGGACGGCCAGGGCCGCGTGGCGGCGCACGAGATCATGCTCGGCACGCCGGCCATCCGCAACCTGATCCGCGAGGCCAAGGTGGCGCAGATGTATTCGGCCATCCAGACCGGCCAGGGCGCGGGCATGCAGACGCTCGACCAGAACCTGACAGACCTCGTGCGCCGCAATGCCATTTCGGCGGCCGAGGCGCGCAGCAAGGCCAAGATCCCGGAAAATTTCCCAGGTTAATTGTGGCTCGCCCCCCAGTCTGCGCGCACTTCGTGTCGCTTCGCCAACCCCCTACCGGGGGCAATACCAGCGGCCCGGCGGAGCCGGTTCCGCGGTATTCCGCGCATGGGAAAAACCTTTTGCGGTCGCGCTCATTCGAGCATGACGGCACACTGAACCAGGAGTCGCAAATATGGAACGCGATCAAGCCAGCCAGTTCATCAACGACCTGCTCAAGCTCATGGTGAGCCGCAACGGCAGCGACCTGTTCATCACGGCCGACTTCCCGCCCGCGATCAAGGTCGACGGCAAGGTCACCAAGGTGTCGCAGCAGGCGCTCGGCGCGCAGCACACGCTGGCGCTCACGCGCTCGATCATGAACGACCGCCAGACGGCCGAGTTCGAGCGCACCAAGGAATGCAACTTCGCGATCTCGCCGACCGGCATCGGGCGCTTCCGCGTGAACGCGTTCGTGCAGCAGGGCAAGGTCGGCATGGTGCTGCGGACCATCCCGGCCAAGCTGCCCACCATCGACGGCCTCGGCATGCCGCAGGTGCTCAAGGAAGTCTCGATGACCAAGCGCGGGCTCTGCATCCTGGTGGGTGCCACGGGCTCGGGCAAGTCGACCACGCTGGCCGCGATGATCGATTGGCGCAACGAGAATTCTTACGGCCACATCGTGACGGTGGAAGACCCGGTGGAGTTCGTGCATCCGCACAAGAACTGCGTGGTGACGCAGCGCGAGGTGGGCATCGACACCGACAGTTGGGAAGCCGCGCTCAAGAACACGCTGCGCCAGGCGCCCGACGTGATCCTGATGGGCGAGATCCGCGACCGCGAGACCATGGAGCATGCGGTGGCCTTCGCCGAAACCGGCCACCTCTGCATGGCCACGCTGCATGCCAACAGCGCCAACCAGGCGCTCGACCGGATCATCAACTTCTTTCCCGAGGAGCGGCGCGCGCAGCTCTTGATGGACCTGTCGCTGAACCTGCGCTCGCTGGTCTCGCAGCGCCTGGTGCCGACCGAGGACGGCCAGGGCCGCGTGGCGGCGGTCGAGGTGCTGCTGAACACGCCGCTGATCTCCGACCTGATCTTCAAGGGCGAAGTGGGCGAGATCAAGGAGGTCATGAAGAAGAGCCGCAACCTCGGCATGCAGACCTTCGACCAGGCGCTGTTCGACCTGTTCGAGAGCCATTCGATCAGCTTCGAGGACGCGCTGCGCAACGCCGACTCGGCCAACGACCTGCGCCTGCAGATCAAGCTCAACAGCCAGCGCGCGCGCAGCACCGACCTGTCGGCCGGCACCGAGCACTTCGCGATCGTCTAGGGCCGCTGGCGCCGCTTCTACTTGCCGGGTTTCTGTGCTGCCTTTTCTGCAGCTTCCGGCTTGGGAGCGGGCGTCACGTTGTGCGAGGTCTTGCCCTGGGCCAGAAACACGCGAGCCCACACGTCCATCAAGATGGTGATGTTCGTCAGCTCTTCTTTCTCGATCACCGTGAAACCCACCGCTTCGAGGTTCTCGTAGGCGCCCTGGATGGCTTCGCCGTCCAGCGAGGAGAGTGCCTCCGCATAGCCCAGCGCGGCTCGCTCTTTCTTGGAAAACAGCCCGCTGGAGCGCCAGGTGGCAATGCTGTAGACCTTGGGCGGTACGAGCCCCGTCTCCAGTGCGTCCTTGGTGTGGAACACGCTGCAGTAGTCGCATTGATTCATCTGGCTCACGCGCAGGCGAACCATTTCGGCGATCTGCGGCGGCACCGCCAACGACTTGTTGTACGAACCGTAGGTCTTGGCCCACTCGTTTGGCAGCTTCAGGAAATTGGACTCGTTGGTCGAGATGCGCGCCGTGGTGAAGCCGACACTGCCGAAGCTCTGATGGACGATGTCGGCGGCGCCGGCAGTGCCAGCGAGGCCCATTGCGAAGCAGCCGGCGGCCAAGATCGGTTTGATGGTTTTCATATTTCTCCCTGGATTGGCGTCGTCGATTTGCGCCACTCGCTTCGGCGACCGACTCACCTTACATCGCAGGTACACAGTTCACCGCAGAGGCTACCAATGCAGGGCGCCAGAACGCGCTAAGCTGCACACATGAGCAGCCTCAATCCGAAAACTTACGAATCGTCCCCCCCGCACACGGTCGCTTTTCTCGGCCTGGGCGTGATGGGCTATCCAATGGCCGGCCACCTCGCGAAGGCCGGCCACACCGTCACGGTCTACAACCGCACGCCCGCGAAGGCCGAAGCCTGGGTCGCCGAGTTCGGCGCACCGGGCCGCCATGCCGCGACGCCGCGCGAGGCCGCGGCCGGCGCCGACATCGTGTTCAGCTGCGTGGGCAACGACGACGACCTGCGTGCGGTGGTGCTCGGCCCGAACGGCGCCTTCGCCGGCATGAAGCAGGGCGCCGTGTTCGTCGACCACACCACCGCCTCGGCCGACGTCGCGCGCGAACTCTCGAACGCGGCACTCGCGCTCGGCGTGCAGTTCGTCGATGCACCGGTCTCGGGTGGCCAGGCCGGCGCGCAGAACGGCGCCCTCACGGTGATGTGCGGCGGCGACAAGGCCGCCTTCGAGCGCGCCCGGCCCGTGGTCGCCGCGTTCGCGCGCGCCGTCACGCACCTGGGCGCGAGCGGTGCCGGGCAGCTCGCGAAGATGGTCAACCAGATCGCCATCGCGGGCCTGGTGCAGGGCCTCTCCGAAGCCATCGCGTTCGGCCAGCGCGCGGGCCTGGACATGAAGCTGGTGCTCGACGTCATTGGCAAGGGCGCCGCCCAGAGCTGGCAGATGGACAACCGCGGCCAAACCATGATCGACGGCAAGTTCGACTACGGCTTCGCGGTCGACTGGATGCGCAAGGACCTTGGCCTGGTGCTCGACGAAGCCAAGCGCAACGGCGCACGCCTGCCGGTAACCGCGCTGGTCGACCAGTTCTATGCCGACGTGCAGCAGGCCGGCGGCAAGCGCTGGGACACCTCGAGCCTGATCACGCGGCTCAAGTAGGCAGCACGGCAGGCCCCAGGAAGAAAGCCCGCTCGTGCGGGCTTTTTTTCTTGTGGGCGGCAGGACTGGCTCAGCGCACCGGCGACGTCACCACGCCGCCGGATTGCGATGGCTGCGGCGCGGGCGCCAGCGGCTCCATCGGCGGCAGCGGCACGCGCGACGAGGACGACGGCGGTGCCGCCGAGCCGGCCGGTGCGGGCGAGCCCGTGCCGCCGCGCTGGGCCTGGTTGGCCAGTTCGGCCTCGCTCACGATCTCGACCACCCGCACCACCTTCTGCACGCCCGAGATGCCGCGCGCGATCTCGGTCGCGCGGTCGGTCTCGCGGCGCGTCGCGATGCCCATCAGGTAGACCACGCCGCGCTCCGTCACCACCTTGAACGAGTTCGCAAAGATATCCTTGGCATCGAGCAGCGAGGCCTTGACCTTGCCGCTGATGAACGTGTCGTTCGAGCGCTCCTGGAAGGTGCTGGGCTGGCCGATGGTGAGCTCGTTCACCACCGAGCGCACGTTGTCCACGCGCTGCACCACCTCTTCGACGCGGCGCCGGTCGGCCTCGCTGCCGACGGCGCCCGTCAGCAACACCTGGCGGTTGAAGCTGATGACGGTCACGTACATCTGGTCGTTGGCAATCTCGCGCACGCGCGCGGCGGCGCGCAGCTCGATGCCCTGGTCGTCGAGCTGCGCGCCCGAGCTGCGGCGGTCGGTGGCCACCATGCCCACGCCCACCGCCGCGGCCCCTCCGACCACGAGCGGCACGCAGGCCGAGAGCCCGGCCGTCAGCACGGCGCCCGAGGCGAAGGCGATGGCAAGGCGTTGGAACGGTGTCGTCGTCATGTGGAAGCTTCCTGTTCTCCGAGTAACTGGACATCCACGCCGTCGCACAGGCAATGCAGTGCGAGCAGGTGGACTTCGTGGATGCGCGCCGCACGCTCGTGCGGCACGCCGATCTGGACGTCGGTCTCGCGCAGTGCGCGCCCGATCGCGCCGCCGGTGCCGCCCATGCCGGCCGCGGCCGCCTGGCCGATACCGGCATTGCCGAGCAGCGCCACCACCGTCATGTCGCGCTCGTGCGCGGCCAACACCGCGGAGAGCACGGCGGCCGACTGCCCGCTCGCGCTGAGCGCCAGCAGCACGTCGCCGGCCTGGCCGAGCGCGCGCACCTGGCGTGCGAAGCGGTCGGCATCGGCGGCGTTGGCACTGTCGCCCGCAGGATCGTTGCTGTCCGCCGGCAGCGCGATCGCGGCCAGTTCGGGCCGCTCGCGCTCGAAACGCCCGACGAAATGGGCCGCGAACTGGGCGGCCAGCAGGCCCGAGACGCCCCCGCCGCAGGCCAGTATCTTGCCGCCGCTGGTGACGCAGGCGAGGATCGCCTGCATCGCTTGCGAGATGGATTTACTGAGAACCGGACCGGCCTGGTACTTGAGGTCGGCGCTGTCGATGAAATGTTGCTGAATCCGTTGCTCGAGCATGGGGGGCGATGATACCGGGGGGCGCTGAAACAAGACGTTTGCAAGGTGGAGCCGAAGGCGCGCATTCAGTTCCCCGCAGGCCCGATTCAGCCCGCATCGAAGGCCCCCTGCAGCCAGGTGATGCGCGCCTCCACCAGCACCACGTCGAAGCGGCACGGCGGCAGCGTGCGCAGCGCGAGGAGATAGTGCCGCGCCGCGAAGACGATGCGCCGCTGCTTGATGCCCGTGATGCTGCCGCCCGCGCCGCCGTGCGTGCCGGCGCTGCGCTGCCGCACCTCGACGAACACCAGCGTGCCGTCGCGCGGATCGCGCATGATCAGGTCGATCTCGCCGCCGCCGCGCCCGGGCGTTCGATAATTGCGTGCCACGAGCACCAGCCCGGCATCCTGGAGGTGCTCGAGCGCGGCGTCTTCCGCTGCGTCGCCGCGGCGCTTGGTCGTCGTGTGGGTCTTCATGCTTGCTCCCTGCCGGCTCTTGTTCTTTGTTTGTAGCGTCTTCGGAGAAACCCATTGGCTTCACTCGCACCCGCGTCCTTCGGCGCCTCGCTCGCGGCCGCGCAAGACGCCGCGGGTGCGCAGCATTATCCGGAAGGCACGCTCTACATCCTGGCCACGCCGATCGGCAACCTGGCCGACATCACGCTGCGCGCGCTGCATGTGCTGCAGCTCGTGGACACGCTCGCCTGCGAGGACACGCGCCACACCCAGGGCTTGCTGCGCGCCTACGGCATCGACCGGCCTTCGGCACGCCTCGTGGCGCTGCACCAGCACAACGAGGCCGAGGCGGCGCAGGCCGTCGTCGCACGGCTGGCCCAGGGCGAGCGCGTGGCCTACGTGAGCGATGCCGGCACGCCCGGCGTCAGCGATCCTGGCGCGCGGCTCGTGGCCGCCGTGCGCGCGGCCGGGCTGCGCGTGCTGCCGCTGCCCGGTGCGAGCAGCGTCACCACGCTCATCAGTGCGGCCGGGCTGGTCGCCGATGGCGGCGACGCGGGCTCGGGCAGCAGCGCCTTCGTCTTTGCCGGCTTCCTGCCGAGCAAGGCCGGCGAGCGCGACACCGCCGTGCAGGCGCTCGCGCAGGAGCCGCGCGCCGTGCTGCTGCTGGAGGCGCCGCACCGCATCGAGGCGCTGGCACGCGCGCTCGCCGTGCTCGGCGTGCGGCCCGTCACCGTCGGCCGCGAGCTCACCAAACAGTTCGAGGAAATCGCGACCGTGCCGGCCGGCGCCCTGGCCGACTGGTTCGCGGCCGACCGCGACCGCACGCGCGGCGAATTCGCGCTGGTGCTGCATCCCGTGGCGGCGAGCGGCAGCGACGCCGGCCACGCCGAGGGCGAGCGCGTGCTGCGGCTGCTGCTGGCCGAGCTGCCGGTCAAGACCGCGGTGCGGCTCGCTTCGGAGATCAGCGGTGCGCCGCGCAATGCGCTCTACGAGGCGGCACTGCGCATGCGCAAGGATGCCGAGGCCGACTGAAAGGCTGACTCAGCCGTCGAGCTCTGCGTAGCGCCTGAAGATCCCGTCTTCGTTGAACGCGATGCGGCGCGGGCTCTCCAAGTACGCGCGCACGCGCTGGCGGCGCTTGATGTTCTCGTGCAGCTTGCCCACTGCCGGCGTGGCCGCCAGCGCCTTGGCGGCCGACTTCGGAAAGGCATAGCGCAGGCCGTCGACCAGCTGGAACAGCGACAGGTCGGCATAGGTCAGCACATCGCCCACCAGGTGCGACGACCCCGCGGGATTGCGCTGCAGCACCCGCTCGAACCAGTTCAGGTACTTGGGGATCCGCTCTTCGCGGAAAGCCCGCGCGCGCTGCACGGCCGCGTCGCGCTGGTCTTCGTAGTAGGCGCCGGTGGAGATCGGATGGTGCGTGTCGTGTGCCTCGGCCACCGCGTCCGCCACCGTGAGCTGCAGCTGGTGCGTCCACAGCCCGTCCGATTCGCCCACGCCCGCGAGCCCGAGCCGCGGCCCCAGGTAGAGCAGGATCGCGGCGGTCTGCCCGACCACGATGTCGCCGTCGATCAGGAACGGCGGCGCGAAGGCGGAGCGCACGATGCCGGGGTCGTCGAGCCGCTGCGCCAGTGCTGATCCGCCGCCGCCCTGGGCTTCGGGGAGCCGGGCCACGTCCTCGTAGTCCGCACCGGCGGCCTCGAGCGCGAGCCGCACGAATTCGCCTCGGCCCTGGATCGTGGGCCAGTAGTGAAGTTGGTAGGTCATGCGGGGCATGGTGTCAGGCTCGGCGCGCCGCCGCAACGGGGGCTCGACGCACACTGACCGCCGCAAATATTGACGCTTGACGTTACTAACGTGAGACGATACTATGGACGATCATGATCGAGAGCTTCAAGTGCGCCGACACCCAACGACTGAGTAACGGGACTCGCGTCGCGCGGTGGTCGAACATCCTCGGTCCGGCGATGCGAAAGCTGGCGATGCTGCAGGCCGCCGCGGCATTGAGCGACTTGAAGGTACCGCCGGGCAATCGGCTTGAGGCGCTTGCCGGTGCTCGCCGAGGTCAGCACAGCATCCGCGTCAATGATCAATGGCGGGTCTGCTTCAAGTGGACCGCTGGCGGACCCGCCGATGTTGAGATCGTGGACTACCACTGAGCCTGAATCGAAGTTTCATATTGCGTTGAACAAGGAGTTTTTTCCATGACGCGCCAAGTTCCGTATCCGCACCCAGGCGAAATTCTTGCGGAAGAATTCCTGCGCCCGATGGGCATCACCCCCTACCGCTTGGCAAAAGCGATCCATGTTCCGCAGACGCGCATTTCGGCGATCCTGGCTGGCGAGCGCGCGGTGACGGCGGACACGGCTCTCCGCCTCTCACGCTTCTTCGGCATGAGCGAAGCCTTCTGGATGAATCTGCAGACAGCCTATGACACGGCCCGGGCCAAAGAGGCGCTGGCTGACGAGTTGGAGACCATCGAGCAGGTCGAGTCGGCGTGATTCCTGTTGCGCCTGTGGAAGCAGCCATCCGCACGCCCGCCCGCAAATGAAGAAGCCGGACACCCTTGCAAGTGTCCGGCTTCATGGTATTTGGTCCCGCCGCCAGGAATCGAACCTGGATCTCAGCCTTCGGAGGGCCGAATTCTATCCGTTGAAATACAGCGAGAGATTTGGTTTCCGGCAGAACCGGAGCCTCGGATTATCGCCTATCAGGCGGCCACCGTTTCGACTTCGTTCCCGGTTCCGGCATTCGAGTTCCGCACAAAGCCCAAACCGGCCATGTAGACGCGGAAAGTGCGCCGGCCCGTGGGCACCAGGTCGAAGGCCGTGGGGTCGAGCAGCCAATTCTGAATCAGCCCGCTCATGAGCGCGTGCAGCCCCTGCGCCGCCACGTGGCCGGGCACCGGGAGCTTGATCTGGTCGCGCCGGGCCGCGAGCCGCAACGCCTTCTCGAAATCGGCGACGCAGGCATTGCGCGCAGCCAGGTGGCGCTGCTGCACCGAGGCCATGTCGTGCGTGTACTCGACCTTGTGGGTGGCCACGTCGAAGACGCGGCGCACCTGTGGATCGGTCGTCATCAGGGTCAGCGCATGCACCATGCCCTCCTCGATCTCGGCCAGCGGGTCGTCGCCGCCGTCCGCAACCCTGCCGACCACGCCGGGCCCCGCCTCCAGCGGCAGGATGACGCGCTCCATCATCGCGTTGAACAGGTCGGCCTTGTCCTTGAAATGCCAATAGATGGCGCCGCGCGTCGCGCCGGCCTGCTGCGCGATCTGCTGCAGCGAGGTCTGCGAGACGCCCTGCGCCTGAAACAGCAGCTCCGCGGCATCGAGCAATCGATGCCGCGTGGCCAATGCTTCTTCCTTCGTACGACGTGCCAACCTGTCTCCTACTTGTAAATAAACAGAGCGAAGCCCTTTCGCTCCCGTGGGGCCATTTCGACAATCCTGTCACTATACATCCATGAATGTATGTAAGATAGGGACTTCCCTGATGGCCCGGCTCCGACGCTGGTCTTCCGTTCGCACTGCGAACACGCCGTCTCCCCGTCTTTGCTTCAAAGGATTCGCATGCCCCTCCTGCATGTCTCGCGTCAATCGTTTTCCTCGCCGCGCCTCGCGACCGTGGCTGTCGTCGTTCTGCTGGCGCTCGCGGGTTGCGGCAAGGCCGATGCACCGGCAGGCCCGGGCGGCGGCGCTGGCGCCGGCGGCGGCAAGCCGCCTGCGCCGGAAGTCGGCGTGATCGTGGCGACCCCCACCGACGTGGGCCTGGTGACCGAACTGCCCGGCCGGCTGGAGGCCTCGCGCGTGGCCGAGGTGCGCGCCCGCGCGGCCGGCATCCTGCTGAAGCGCGAATTCCGTGAAGGCAGCGACGTGAAGGCCGGCCAGCTGCTGTTCCGCATCGACCCGGCGCCGCTCGTGGCCGCCACGCAGAACGCCCAGGCGGCGCTCGCGCGGGCCGAGGCCAACGCGGCCCAGGCCAAGGCGCTGGCCGACCGCTACAAGCCGCTGGTCGCGGCCAACGCGGTGAGCAAGCAGGAATACGTCAACGCGGTGGCGGCCCAGAAGACCGCCGAGGCCGACGTGGCCGCGAACCGCGCCGTGCTGCAGAGCGCGAAGATCAACCAGGGCTATGCGAACGTGACGTCCCCGATCTCGGGCCGCATCGGCCGGGCGCTGGTCACCGAAGGCGCACTGGTCGGCCAGGGCGAAGCCACCCAACTGGCGGTGGTGCAGCAGATCAACCCGATGTACGTCAACTTCACGCAGTCGGCCTCCGAGGTGCTGAAGCTGCGCCGCGCGGTGGCCGCGGGCCAGTACAAGCGCGCGAGCGGCGAAGACGCGGCCAGCGTCCGCCTGGTGCTCGAGGACGGCACCGAGTATTCGGAAGCCGGCAAGCTGCTGTTCTCCGACCTCTCGGTCGACCCGACGACCGGCCAGGTGACCTTGCGCGCCGAAGTGCCGAATCCCAAGGGCGAGCTGCTGCCGGGCCTCTACGTGCGCGTCAAGCTCGAGCAGGCGCAGGCCAGCAACGCGATCACGGTGCCGCAGCAGGCGGTCACGCGCACGCAGCAGGGCGACACGCTGACCGTGGTCGGCGCCGACGGCAAGCTGAGCCAGCGCACGGTGAAGATCAGCGCCGCCAAGGACAACCAGTGGGTGGTGCTCGAAGGCCTGAAGGCCGGCGAACAGGTGATGGTCGACGGCTTCCAGCGCCTGCAGATGATGCCGCCCGGCACGCCGGTGAAGGCGGTGCCCTGGCAGAAACCGAACCCCAACGGCGCGGCCCCGGCCGCCGCTGCGGCATCGGCTCCGGCCCCTGCCACGGCCGAGAAGAAGTAATCAAGGAGCGCGCCCGCAATGGCCAAATTCTTTATCGATCGCCCCATCTTTGCGTGGGTGATCGCGCTGTTCATCCTCGTGCTCGGCGGCGTGTCCATCACGCAGTTGCCGATCGCGCAGTACCCGCCGGTGGCGCCGCCCGCCATCGTGATCAACGTCGCCTATCCCGGCGCTTCGGCCCAGACGCTCGAGGACAGCGTGCTGTCGGTGATCGAGCGCGAGATGAACGGCTCGCCCGGCCTGATCTACATGGAGTCGGTGGCCCAGGCCGACGGCACCGGCGCGATCACGATCAGCTTCGAGCCCGGCACCAATGAAGACCTGGCACAGGTCGACGTGCAGAACCGGCTCTCGCGCGCCACGCCGCGCCTGCCCGCGGCGGTGACGCAGCAGGGCGTGCGCGTCGACAAGTCGCGTGACAACTTCCTGCTGTTCACGATGCTGTCGTCGGACAACCCCGACTTCGACCCGGTGGCGCTCGGCGACTATGCCGCGCGCAACATCGTGCCCGAGCTGCAGCGCATCGAGGGCGTGGGCCAGGTGCAGATGTTCGGCTCCGAGAACGCGATGCGCATCTGGGTCGACCCGGCCAAGCTGCAGGGCTTCAACCTGTCGGCGACCGACGTGAACAACGCGATCCGCGCGCAGAACGCGCAGGTGGCGTCGGGCACGCTCGGCGACCTGCCGAACGTGCCGGGCCAGGCGATCGCCGCCACGGTGACGGTCAACGGCCAGCTCACCAGCGTCGAGCAGTTCCGCGAGATCGTGCTGCGCGCCAACACCGACGGCTCCACCGTGCGCCTGAAGGACGTGGCGCGCGTCGAGCTCGGCGGCCAGAGCTACGCCACCTCGGCGCGCCTGAACGGCGTGCCCGCGGTGGGCATTGGCGTGCAGCCCACGCCGACCGGCAACGCGCTGAAGTCGGCCAAGGCCGTGCGCGCCAAGATGACCGAGCTCGAGCGCTTCTTCCCCAAGGGCGTGAAATGGGACATCCCCTACGACAGCTCGCGCTTCGTGCAGCTGTCGATCACCGAAGTGGTCAAGACGCTGCTCGAGGCCGTGGTGCTGGTGTTCCTGGTGATGTTCCTGTTCCTGCAGAACTGGCGCTACACGATCATCCCGACCATCGTGGTGCCGATCGCGCTGCTCGGCACCTTCGCCACCCTGCTCGCGCTGGGCTTCTCGATCAACGTGCTGACGATGTTCGGCATGGTGCTGGTGATCGGCATCGTGGTGGACGACGCGATCGTGGTGGTCGAGAACGTCGAGCGCATCATGAGCGAGGAAGGCCTGCCGCCGCTGGAGGCCACGCGCAAGGCGATGCAGCAAATCTCGGGCGCCATCATCGGCGTGACCGTGGTGCTGATCTCGGTGTTCGTGCCGCTGGCGTTCTTCGCGGGCTCGACCGGCAACATCTACCGCCAGTTCTCGGCGGTGATGGTGGCGTCGATCGGCTTCTCGGCCTTCATGGCGCTGTCGCTCACGCCGGCGCTCTGCGCCACGCTGCTCAAGCCGGTGGAAGCCGGCCACCACCATGAGAAGCGCGGCTTCTTCGGCTGGTTCAACCGCGGCTTCTCGCGCACCGCCAAGGGCTACGAGAGCGTGGTCGCGCGCATCCTGCGCCGCGCCGCGCGCTATCTCGTGATCTACGCCGCGATCATTGGCGCTGTGGTGTATTTCTACAGCACGCTGCCGAGCTCGTTCCTTCCGCAGGAAGACCAGGGCAACATCATCGTGAACGTGCAGCTGCCGCCTGGCGCCACCCAGGAGCGCTCGCTGTCGGTGATGCAGCAGGTCGAAGGCTTCATCCTGAAGCAGCCCGAAGTGCAGAGCATCGTGAGCGTGATGGGCTTCAGCTTCTCGGGCCAGGGCCAGAACGCCGGCCTCGCGTTCGTGACGCTCAAGGACTGGGAAGAGCGCACCGAGCCGGGCAACTCGGCGAGCGCGCTCGCGGGCCGGGCCTTCGGCGCGCTGTCGGGCATCCGCGACGCGTTCATCTACCCGCTGAGCCCGCCGCCGATTCCCGAACTGGGCAATGCCAGCGGCTTCAGCTTCCGGCTGCAGGACCGCTCGGGCGCAGGCCACGAGGCGCTGATCAACGCGCGCAACCAGCTGCTCGGCATGGCCGCGCAAAGCAAGGTGCTGGCGCAGGTGCGCCCCGACGGCCTCGAGGATGCGCCGCAGCTCGAGATCGACATCGACCGCGACAAGGCGAATGCGCTGGGCGTGGGCTTCGATGCGATCAACGCCGCGCTGTCGACCGCGCTCGGTTCGAGCTACATCAACGACTTCCCGAATCGCGGCCGCCTCCAGCGCGTGGTCGTGCAGGCCGATGCGCCGGCGCGCATGCAGCCCGACGACCTGCTGCGGCTCAACGCGACCAACACCCAGGGCGAGCCGGTGCCGCTGGCGGCGTTCGCGACCACCAAGTGGGTCACCGGCGCGACGCAGACGGTGCGCTACAACGGCTACCCCGCGATCCGCATCAGCGGCGACGCCGCACCGGGCTTCAGCACGGGCGCCGCGATGGACGAGATGGAAAAGCTCGCCGCGCAGCTGCCACAGGGCTTCGGCTTCGAGTGGACCGGCCAATCGCGCGAGGAAAAGCTCGCGGGTTCGCAGGCCATGATCCTCTACGGCTTCGCGATCCTGGCGGTGTTCCTCTGCCTGGCCGCGCTGTACGAAAGCTGGTCGATCCCGCTGTCGGTCATCCTGGTGGTGCCGCTCGGCGTGATCGGGGTGCTGGCGGCCACGCTGCTGCGCTCGTACTCGAACGACGTGTACTTCCAGGTGGGCCTGATCACCATCATCGGCCTGTCGGCGAAGAACGCGATCCTGATCATCGAGTTCGCCAAGGACCTGCAGGCGCAGGGCCGCGGCGTGGTCGAGGCCGCACTGACCGCGGCGCACCTGCGGTTCCGCCCGATCGTCATGACCTCGCTGGCCTTCGGCCTGGGCGTGATGCCGCTGGTCCTCGCCTCGGGCGCGGGCTCGGCGAGCCAGCGTGCCATCGGCACCGGCGTGATCGGCGGAATGATCACGGGCACGGCGCTCGCGGTGTTCTTCGTGCCGGTGTTCTTCGTGCTCGTGCGCAGCCTGTTCAAGGGCAGCGCGCGCCAGCACGAAGCCGACCGTCGCCACGCGGAAGCCGCCGGCATCACGGAGGAAAAACATGACCCCCAATAAGAAACTGATCCCCACCGCGCTGGCGGCGGCCCTGCTGCTCGCGGGCTGCTCGCTGATTCCCACCTACGAGCGTCCCGCGGCGCCGGTGCCGACCACCTACCCGGGCGACCCGGCACAGCCTGCCGGCCCGGCCGCCGCGTCCGTCGCGTGGGAAGACTTCTTCACCGACCCGCGCCTCGCGGGCCTGATCCGCACCGCGCTCGCGAACAACCGCGACCTGCGCGTGGCCGTGCTCAACATCGAGCAGGCGCGCGCGCAGTTCCAGGTCCAGCGCGCCGACCTGTTCCCGGCGGTCGGTGTCGGCGCCAACGGCTCGCGCTCGAGCCCCAACCCCTACCAGGCGTTCGACAGCAGCGCCGGCAGCGTCTCGTCGCAGTACAGCGTCAACCTGGGCGTCACGGCCTGGGAGATCGACTTCTTCGGCCGCATCCGCGCGCTGAAGGACCAGGCGCTCGCGCAATACCTCGCCACCGAGGAATCGCGCAAGGCCGCGCAGATCAGCCTGGTCGCGGCGGTCGCCAACGGCTGGCTCACGCTGATGGCCGACGACGCACTGCTCGAACTCACGCGCCAGACGCTCACCACGCGCGAGGAATCGGTGCGCCTCACCAAGCTGCGCTTCGACAACGGCGTTTCGTCCGAACTCGATTTCCAGGCCGCGAACTCGCTCGCCGAGACCGCGCGCGCCTCGTACGCGCAGCAGTTGCGCACGCGGCAGCAGGACGAGAACGCGCTTGCGCTGCTGCTTGGCGCACCGGTGCCGGCCGAGGCCACGGCCGGCGGCGCACCGGGCCTCGAAGGCATCAAGCCGATGCCGGACGTGCCCGCGGGGCTGCCCTCGGACCTGCTGGCCGAGCGGCCCGACATCCGCGCGGCCGAGCAGCAGTTGATCGCGGCCAATGCCAATATCGGTGCCGCCCGCGCGAACTTCTTCCCGCGCGTCGCGCTGACCAGCTCGATCGGCACCGCGAGCAGCGAGTTCTCGAACCTGTTCGACAGCGGCACCAAGGCCTGGTCGTTCGCGCCGTCGATCACGCTGCCGATCTTCGATGCGGGCCGCAACATCGCGGGGCTCGACGCGGCCAAGGCCGGACGCGGGATCGCGGTGGCGCAGTACGAAAAGTCGGTCCAGACCGCATTCCGCGAAGTGGCCGACGCCCTCGCCGGCCGCGCCACCCTGGGCGAGCAGGTGCGGGCGCAGCGCGCGCAGGCCGAGGCCGAGGCCGTGCGCTTCAAGCTCTCCGACCTGCGCTACCGCAACGGCATCGCGAGCGCGCTCGACCTGCTCGATGCGCAGCGCTCGGTCTACCTCGCGCAGCAATCGGCCATCACCACGCGGCTGCTGCAGCTGCAGAACCATGTCACGCTCTACAAGACGCTGGGCGGCGGCTGGACCTCTCGCGAGGATGGCAACAGCGCGAACAGCGCCGGTGGCCAGCCCGGCTGAGGCATTCGCGCGACGGCTTCCGAGCGGCCTTCCGTCCTTTGGGCGGAGGGCCTCTCTATAATCGCCGGTTGATTCGAAAAAGCCCCCCGACGAGCCCCCGTTATTGAGGACGCCATGAGCGCAGACCCGCACTACCAGGCCACAGAAGAAGCCCACACCGGCCCCATCAAAAACCCGAAGCAGCTGCTGCTGGCGGTATTTTTCTCCTTCATTGCCCCCATCCTGATCATCGTGGGCCTCGTGTCCTATGTGGTCTCGGGCAACAAGCCCTCGGGCACGGCAGAAGGCGACAACATGGCGCTGTACGGCGTCTCGCAGGCCGATCGCGACCGTGAAGTGGCCGAACGGCTGCAGAAGGTCGGCGCCATCGAGATCCGCGACGCCAACCGCCCGCTCGCGGCCGGCGAAGCAGTCTTCAAGGCCCAGTGCGTGGCCTGCCACGGCGCGCCCGGCATTCCCGGCGCACCGCACCTGAACGACGCCGCAGCCTGGGGCCCGCGCATCGGCCAGGGCTACGACACGCTGCTCGAGCATGCACTGCGCGGCAAGGGCGCGATGCCTCCGCAAGGCGGCGGCGACTTCGAAGACCTGGAAATCGGCCGTGCCGTGGTCTACCTGGCCAACTCGGGCGGCGCCAAGTTCCCGGTGCCCGACCGCCCCGCAGCGGCTGCAGCGCCCGCCGAGGGCGCGGCTTCGGCCCCGGCGGCAGCTGCCGCATCGGCGCCCGCACCGGCTGCCAGCGCAAGCAAATAAGCGCCCGCACACTAAGAAAACAGCCGGCCTCGTGCCGGCTTTTTCATGCCTGCGGGCTGGCCGCAGCTACGTTTTCGATAGCGCTGCCGCGGCGGAATGGCGCAACGCCGGGCTCAGCACGTGGCCGAAGCGTGCCGGCAACTCATTCGACTGCACGGGCTCGGGCGTCCAGAGCCCCTGCTCGATCGCGTCGGCCGCCAGCCCCACGTCCTGCGTGTGAACCAGCCCGAGGCCCCCAGGCACTGCGGCAAGGTACAGGCGGCCGGCCTCATCGAGCAGGCAGGCCGTGACTTCCTCGACCGCCTGGCCGGTATGGGCCGTGACGGCAAAGCCACCGGCGTCGGCGATGCGCCAGACGAACGGGGCCGCCTCGAGCTCGACGTAGACGCGCTGCGGCCCGTTCTGGAAGAACCATTGGCCTTCGTCGTCATGGTCGTAGTTGCGGTGGATGAACTCGATCAGCTTGTCGTGCCGCAGCATCGAGCCCTTGGCGGCGGGAAAAGGTCCCTCGGCCTGGGTGCGGTCGTCGCGCATGTACCAGTTGCCGCGCGCGTCGAGGCCGAGCCAGCCGTAGCAGTGCGGCACGTTGGGCCATTTGGCGAGCGCCTGTTTGACGATGTCGTCCATGACGGGATTGTGCGCGCGTCAGGCCAGGGGCGGCGTCGGCGAACCGCTCGCCATGGCGGCCAGCCAGCCGCCCACGCGCTCGGGCATGCTGCGCACGTGGCCGGGCGGCGGCCCGAGCGGAAAGCCCACATGCCCGCCGTGCGCCGGCTGCCAGAGCGTGACCTGCGGCGCGACATCGGCCGGGCCGGGAAGGCTGGCGGCTGGAATGAAGGGGTCGTTGCGCGCGTTGACCACCAGCGCAGGCACGCGGACCGCGCGCAGCAGCGGCTTCGACGAGCCCCGCGCCCAGTAGTCGTCGGTGCCGCGGAAGCCGTGCAGGGGCGCGGTGAAGACATCGTCGAATTCATAGAGGCTGCGCGCCGCCAGCAGCCGCTCGCGGTCGAACAGGCCCGGGAACTGCGCCAGCTTGGCCAGCGCCTTGGGCTTCATGGTGGCCAGGAACATGCGCGTATAGACCAGCCGGTTGAAGCCGCGGCCGATCGCCTGGCCGCCGGCCGCGAGGTCGAGCGGCGCGCACACCGAGGCCACGGCGGCCACGGTCTGGCGCGCGCTCTCGCCCGCCTCGCAGGCCCATCGCAACAGTGCGTTGCCGCCCAGCGACACGCCCGCCGCCAGCACCGGGCCACCGCCCTGGCGTGCATGCTGCGCGCGCATGCGGCGCAGGATCCAGTCGATTTCCTCGTGGTCGCCCGAATGGTAGGCGCGCGGCGCGAGGTTGAGTTCGCCGCTGCAGCCCCTGAAATGCGGCACCGCGAACGCCATGCCGCGCTCGCGCGCGAAAGCCGCGAAGGCTTCGGCATAGTGGCTGCGCGACGAGCCTTCGAGCCCGTGGAACAGCACCAGCAGCGGCCTTGCGCCAGGCTGCGCCGCAACATCGGGCTCGGCGAAATCCACGTCGATGAAGTCGCCGTCGGGCGTAGCCCAGCGCTCGCGGCGGTAAGCCGGCGGCGGACCCTGGAAGCGCCGCGCATAGAGCGCCGGCCAGATGGTCTGCAGGTTGCCGCCGGGCAGCCAGCGCGGCGCCGCGTAGTCCATCGGAACCTCAGTGCAGTGTCTGGGGCGGCTCGCTCGCGTCGCTCGGTTCGCGCGCGCTGCCGGGGCTCGCATGGTGCGCCACGAGGCGCCAGCCTTCGGCGGCCTTGTGATAGACGTTGGTGGCAAGCACGAAGGCATGGCGGGGGCCTTCGGCCGTGAGCACCTCGATGCGTTCGAGCACGTTGTGCACGGCGCTCGCGAGCGATTCGATCTTGCGCACGCGTGCCGGCGTGGCGTGGATCGCGCCGTTCGCGAACATCTGCTCGAAAGCCGCGCGGATCGCCGTCGCGCCGACCAGGCGGGGTCCGCCCGGATGGACGCAAAACACCTCGTCCTCGTCGGCCCAGCATGCCATCAGCGCATCGATGTCGCCGCGCTGCAGCGCCTCGTAGAAAGCGGCTTCGACGTCGTCGGCGGTGCCGCCGACGGCCGCGGCCGCGCGGTGTGGTGTTTTGGGCATGGTGCGATTTTGCCGCGCCGCCCATGACGGCGGTGCTGCATTCTTCATTTCCCCGCCGGCAGTCCCAGCCAGCGCGCGGCCACGGCCCGCATGTCGCCCTGCGCGGCCTGCCACACCAGTTCGGGCGCCGCCACGTGCACGCCGGGCGGCGCGGTGCGCAGCGCGAGTTCGACGAGGGCGGCCACCTTCGACGCGCGCACCGGTTGCTCGCCGCTCGGCACCATGTAGCGCAAGGTCGACAGCATCCAGGCGGCCAGCCGCTCGGCGGGGTTGGCGAGCCGCGCATCGGCGGGCTTGCGCGCCGAGCGCACGATGAGCACGCGCTCGAAGCCGCAGGCCACGACCGCATGCTCGTCGAGGTTGGCGAGGCCGCGCTTGAGCGCCTCGGGCAGGCGGCCCTGGTCGTGCGGCTGCACGACGGCCAGCGTGCGCACGCCGCATGCACGCAACCAGTGCGCGAGTGCGGGCAGGTCGCCCGGCTGCGGCGCCCAGAAGGCACGCTCGCGGTCGTGGTAGAGGCGCGGCGGATCGAAGGCGACAACGGCGGTATCGGCCGGCGCCAGCGGCCATTGCGCAAACGGCACGGCCGGGTCGGCGATGCAGGTCTCGACGCCGCGCATGCCGTCGCGCACCGGCTCGCTGGCCAGAAGCCGCACGCGCGCGAAGCGCCCGTTGCCGGCAAAGAGATGCAGCAGTTCCTGGCCCAGCGCGCCCGTGGCACCGGCGATCAGCACGGTGCCCGCCGATGCCTTCGCCGCGGGCGGCGGCGCACGGTTCGCGGCTTGCAGGGCCTGGAGGGGATCGAGGGACATGGCCGGCTATGCTACCTTCCGGCTCTTCTGCGGAGGTAATGATGCAAATGATGTTCGTGAAACGCTGGTTCCTGATTCTTGCCGCCGTGCTCTCGCTCAGCGGCTGCGGCTACAACCAGTTCCAGTCGCTGGACGAAGCCAGCAAGTCGGCCTGGAGCGAGGTGCTCAACCAATACCAGCGGCGTGCCGACCTGGTGCCCAACATCGTCGCCACCGTCAAGGGCGAAGCCAGCTTCGAGCAGGACACGCTCACCCAGGTGATCGAGGCGCGCGCCAAGGCCACGTCGATCCAGGTCACGCCCGAGACGCTCAACAACCCCGAGGCGTTCAACAAGTTCCAGCAGGCGCAGGGCGAGCTGTCGTCGGCGCTGTCGCGGCTCATGGTGGTGTCGGAGCGCTACCCCGAGCTCAAGGCCAACCAGGCCTTCCGCGACCTGCGCGTGACGCTTGAGGGCACCGAGAACCGCATCACAGTGGCGCGCAACCGCTACATCCAGACGGTGCAGGAGTACAACGTGCTGGCGCGCAGCTTCCCGACCAACCTCACGGCGATGGTCTTCAGCTACGAGCCGAAGCCGAATTTCTCGGTGCAGAACGAAGCGCAGATCTCGACGCCGCCCACGGTCGATTTCTCGGCACCCAAGAAGTAAAGCGGCTGATCGATGGGCTTCGCCCTGATGGTTCGCCGGGTGCTGGCCGCCGTCCTGCTGGGCGTGGCGGCGTGGGCCGGTCTCGTGGCCACGGCCGCAGCGCAAGACCTGCTGCCGGTTCCCGCGCTCACCGCGCGCGTGATCGACCAGACCGCGACGCTCGGCGAGGCCGAGCGCGCCGAACTCGATGCCAAGCTCGCCGCCTTCGAGCAGCGCAAGGGCTCGCAGATGGCGGTGCTGATGGTGCCGACCACCGCGCCCGAGGACATCGCGAGCTTTGCCAACCGCGTCGGCAATGCCTGGAAGATCGGCCGCCGCGACGTCGGCGACGGCATCCTGGTGATCGTGGCCAAGGACGACCGGCGCATGCGCATCGAAGTGGCCAAGGCGCTCGAGGGTGCGGTGCCCGACCTGGCCGCGATCCGCATCATCGACGAGGAGATGAAGCCGCGCTTTCGCAACAACGACTTCGCGGGCGGCCTGAATGCGGCGGTGGCGCGGCTGATCGGCCTGGTCGACGGCGAGGCGCTGCCGGAGCCCTCGCAAGGCGGCGCAGGGACGGGCGATGGTGGCATCGACTGGGAGAACCTCGCGATCTTCCTGTTCATCGGCGTCTTCGTCGCGGCGCCGATCCTGCGTTCGATCGCGGGCAAGAAGCTCGGCTCGGTGCTCATGGGCGGCGGCATCGGCGTGGTCGCGTTCCTGATCACCACCAGCGTGGTCATTGCGGTGCTCGCAGGCATGGCCGCGTTCATGGTGTCGCTGTTCGCGGCCGTGGCTGCATCGAGCCCGCGGCTCGGCAGCCGCGGCGGTCGCAGCGGCGGCAGCGTGGGCGGATTCGGCGGCTGGGGCGGCGGTGGCGGCGGCGGCTGGAGCAGCGGCGGCGGCGGTGGCGGCTTCAGCTCCGGCGGTGGCGGCGATTTCGGCGGCGGCGGCGCCTCGGGGGACTGGTAGGCATGGCAGCAAGGACGACGACGGGCTTCTTCGGCAAGCTGGGCCGCATCTGGCGCCATCGCTGGATGGACGAGTCGGACGTGCGGCGCGTGCTGCCGCCCGACGCGCTGGAGCGCCTGGCCGCGCGCGTGGCCGCGAGCGAGCGCCGCCACAGCGGCGAGATCCGCATCTGCATCGAGGCGGGACTGCCCTGGTCCTACCTGCAGCGCCACGCCGCGCCGCGCGAGCGCGCTGTGACGCTGTTCGGCAAGCTGCGCGTCTGGGACACGGCGCACAACAACGGCGTGCTGATCTACCTGCTCCTGGCCGAGCACGCCATCGAGATCGTGGCCGACCGCGGCATCAACGCGCAGGTCGATGCGGCCGAATGGGCGGCCATGGCCCAGCGCATGGGTGCGGCCTTTCGCGAAGGCCGCTTCGAGGACGGGCTCACGCAGGCGCTGGGCGAAGTCTCGGCGCTGCTGGTGGCGCACTTTCCGCTCGCCGACGACCAGCCCGACACCAACGAGCTGCCGGACGAACCGGTCGTGCTCTGATTTTCCCCCAGCGGGGGAAGGAGCCAGATTCGTTAACCCACCCCCGGCAGCGCCCACACCGCGTCGCCGCCCACCGCGTAGAAGCGACGCCCCGGCGCCCGCTCCACCAGCCAGCCGCCCGTGAATTCGCCGAAGGCCGGCAGCACGGCCAGGCCGGGCTCGCTCACGAAACACGGCAGCCGTACGCTGTCGCGCCCGGGGCCATGGAGCCGGCACACGGGGTGCAGGTGGCCTGACAGCACGAAATGGCTCGCATGCGGCTGCGGATGGTGACAGCAGGCGAACGGGCCGAGCAGCCAGGGCTCGTTGACCACGTCGATACCGAGGGCCGCGGGCGGATCGCCGGCCCGGCTGTCATGGTTGCCGCGCACCAGCGTCATGCCGACCTGCGCATGCATGGCGCGCCAGGCGGCCAGTGCCGCGAGCAGCTCGCGCGTGCGCGCCTGTGCCGCATGCAGGAAGTCGCCGAGGAACACGATGCGCTGCGGCGCGAGGCGCGCGATCAGCACGTCGAGCCGCGCCAGGTTCTGCCGCGTGGTGCCGCCCGGCACCGGCTGGCCGAGGGCGCGGTAGGTCGCGGCCTTGCCGAGGTGCAGGTCGGCGATGAACAGCACGCGCGCGCCGGGCCACCAGATGGCGCGCTCGGGCAGCAGGTGCAGCAGCTCGCCGGCCCATTCGACAACGGCGAGCGCGGCGGTGGAGGCTTGCGGGGAACTCACGGCTTGCATTTTCCCCTTGCGGACCCCAGCTCGTCGGCATGACCGGATCGCCACAACCCCTGCACATCGTCTGCCCGCACTGCCACACCACCAACCGCGTGCGTGCGGAGCAGCTGGCCAGCGCGCCCGACTGCGGCAGTTGCCACCGGCCGCTGTTCGCGGGCCGTTCGACCGCGCTCGCCGACGAGAAGACCTTCGATCGGCACATCGCGCGCAACGAGATCCCGGTGCTGATCGATTTCTGGGCGCCCTGGTGCGGCCCCTGCCGGCAGATGGCACCGGCCTACGAGCAGGCGGCGGCCCAGCTCGAGCCGCAGGTGCGGTTGGCCAAGGTCGACACCGAGGCGGTGCCGGCGCTGGGCGCGCGCTTCAACATCCGCAGCATCCCGACGCTCGCGCTGTTCCGCGGCGGCCGCGAGGTCGCGCGGCAGGCCGGCGCCATGGGCGCAGCGGACATCGTTCGCTGGGTCAAGGCACACGGCGGGGCTTGAGGCAGCAATGCCAGTCACCGCGGCCGCGATCGCCGGGACGGCGGCCGGCGCGCACGCGGCGGCGCGGGCGGCCCCTTGCCCGGCCCTTCCTGCCCGAAGGCGAGCGTGCCCTTCACCTGCGCCACGTCGCCGGCCGTGACCACCCCGCCGGCGGCTTTCTCGAGCTGCTCGACCATGCGCGCGATGCGGTCGGCCACCTTCTCGTTCGAGAGCTTTTCACGGAACAGCTCCACCATGAGCGGAAACGCGAACGGCGTCGGCCGCTCGAGTGCCTTGAGCACCAGCCGCTGGCCCGCCATGCGCGCCAGGCTCGCGCCGAGGCGGCCGATCTCGAGCTCCTGCGCGAGCAGTTCCTGCTCGGCCTGCAACAGCAGCCGGTTGGCCGGGTCGTACTTGCGGAACACCTCCCAGAACAGCGATGACGAGGCCTGCAGCTGGCGGCTGCTGCGCCGCTCGCCCGGGTAGCCCTGGAACACCAGGCCCGAGACGCGCGCGATCTCGCGGAACCGGCGCTGCGCGAGCTCGCCTGCATTGAGCGAGGCCAGCACCTCGTGCAGCAGCGTGGCGTGCGCGTCGTTGCCCTGCGGCAATGCCAGCACCTGCGGCAGCAGCGCGGGCCAGTCGACCGGCACGGCGCTCAGCAGCTCGAAGCCGTAGTCGTTCACCGCGATCGAGAAGGTGCGTGCCTCGTGCTGCGCAACGCGCCACGCGAGCAGGCTCGCGAGCCCCATGTGCACCTGCCGCCCCGCGAACGGGTAGAGGAACAGGTGCGAGCCCTCGCGCGTGGTGAGCGTCTCGGCCAGCAGCGTCTGCGGCGTGGGCAGCGCCGACCATTGCTGCTGGATGTCGAGCAGCGGCCGCACGCACTGAAGCTCGGGCGAGCCGTAGCGGCCTTCGCCGGCGAGCGCGAGCTGCTGCACCACGGCGTCGGCCAGCGTGGACGACAGCGGCATGCGCCCGCCGTTCCAGCGCGGCACCGCGGCGCGCTGGCCCGTGGCGCGCCGCACCCAGGCCGTCATGTCGTGGATGCGCACGAGTTCGAGCAGCCGGCCGCCGAAGAGAAAGCAGTCGCCGGGCTTCATGCGCGCGACGAAACTCTCCTCGACGCTGCCGATGCGGCCGCCGCCGAGGTATTGCACCGCCATGCTGGCATCGCTCACGATGGTGCCGATGTTCATGCGGTGGCGCCGCGCGAGCCGCGTGTCGGGCACGCGCCAGACGCCGTCGGCATCGGGCATGGCACGCCGATAGTCAGGGTAGGCGGCGAGCGAAGGCCCGCCCTGCGACACGAAGTCGAGGCACCAGGCCCAGCTCTCGCGCGAAAGATGTGCGTAGGCCGCCGTTGCGCGCACCTCGTCGTAGAGGTCGTCGGGCTTGAAGCCGCCGCCGAGCGCGATGGTGACCAGGTGCTGCACCAGCACGTCGAGCGGCTGCACCGGCGTCTGCCGCGCCTCGATGTGCCCGGCCGCAATGGCCGCGCGCGCCGCAGCGCCCTCGACCATCTCGATGCTGTGCGTGGGCACCAGCGTGATGCGCGACGGCCGGCCCGGCGCATGGCCCGAGCGGCCCGCCCGCTGCAGCAGCCGCGCCACGCCCTTGGGCGAGCCGATCTGCAGCACGCGCTCGACCGGCAGGAAGTCCACGCCCAGGTCGAGGCTCGACGTGCAGACGACGGCCTTGAGTTCGCCGCTCTTGAGCCCGAGCTCGACCCATTCGCGCACCGCGCGGTCGAGCGAGCCATGGTGCAGCGCGATGGTGCCGGCCCATTCCGGCCGCGCCTCGAGCATGGCCTGGTACCAGATCTCGGCCTGCGAGCGGGTGTTGGTGAACACCAGCGTGGTGCTGCTCGCGGCGATCTCGTCGAGCACCTGCGGCAGCATCGTGAGGCCCAGGTGGCCGCCCCATGGAAAGCGCTCGGCCCGACCCGGCAGCAGCGAATCGACGACGAGCTTCTTGGGCACCGCGCCCTGCACGAGCACGCCCTCTTCGCTCTTCGCGCCGCCCAGCAGGGCATGCATGGCTTCCTGCAGGTTGCCGAGCGTGGCCGACATGCCCCAGACCGAGAGCCCGGCATTCCAGCGCCGAAGCCGCGCGAGCGCGAGCTGCACCTGCACGCCGCGCTTGTTGCCGAGCAGCTCGTGCCATTCGTCGACCACCACCATGCGCACATGGCCCAGCACCTCGCTCGCATCGGCACGGGCGAGCAGCAGCGACAGGCTCTCGGGCGTGGTGACGAGCACCGTCGGCAGGCGCTCGTTCTGCGCGCTGCGCTCGGCCGACGAGGTGTCGCCGCTGCGCGCGCCCGCGCTCCAGCGCTGGTGCACTTCGGCGCCGAGCGCCTCGAGCGGCTGCTGCAGCGCGCGCAGCGTGTCGGCCGCGAGTGCGCGCATCGGCGTGATCCACAGCACCGTGAGCGGCGGCGCGACGGCCTTGCCGCTGCGCGATGGCGGCGCGGGCGCCGACGCGAACGCCTGCAGCGCGCCAAGCCACACGGCATAAGTCTTGCCCGCGCCGGTGGTGGCGTGCAGCAGGCCCGACTTGCCCTCGCCGATGGCTTTCCACACGTCGCGCTGGAACTTGAAAGGCTTCCAGCCACGCGCGGCGAACCAGGCGTCGAGCGCTGCCTTGATGATCTTGCTCCTTCCCCCTCCGGGGGAAGGCTGGGATGGGGGCGCGCGGCCTTCGACAGACGGCTGGCGCTGGATGCGCCGCTTGCCCCCACCCCTGCCCTCCCCCGGCGGGGGAGGGAGCAATTCGGGGTCCGATGCGGCGCTCACAGCAACACCCACGTGTCGAGCGCGGCCTTGATGATCTTGCTCCTTCCCCCTCCGGGGGAAGGCTGGGATGGGGGCACGCGGCCTTCGACAGACGGCTGGCGTTGGATGCGCCGCGTGCCCCCACCCCTGCCCTCCCCCGGAGGGGGAGGGAGAGATTCGGGGTCCGTCGGCGCGCTCATACCGGCAGCAGCGCCGCCAGCGTCTGCAGCGTGTCCGCCTCTTCCACCGGCTTGTCCTCGCGCCAGCGCAGCATGCGCGGAAAGCGCACCGCGATGCCGCTCTTGTGGCGCGTGCTGCGCGCGATGCCCTCGAAGCCGAGCTCGAACACCAAGGTGGGCGCCACGCTCTTCACGGGCCCGAAGCTCTCGACCGTGGTCTTGCGGATGATCGCGTCCACGCGCGCCATCTCGGCATCGGTGAGGCCCGAATAGGCCTTCGCGAACGGCACGAGCTTGCGGCCTTCCTGCCCGGGCGGGCCGTCCCAGACCGCGAAGGTGTAGTCGCTGTAGAGGCTCGCGCGCCGGCCGTGGCCGCGCTGCGCGTAGATCAGCACCGCGTCGATGCTGAGCGGATCGACCTTCCACTTCCACCACACGCCCACGTCCTTGGTACGGCCGACGCCGTACTGCGCATTGCGGCGCTTGAGCATCATGCCTTCCACGCCCATGCTGCGCGCGGCCTCGCGCTGGCGCGACAGATCGTTCCAGTCGGTGCCGGCGAGCATCGGGCTCGGCAGCAGCGAGGGATGCTGCAGCTGGGCGATGAGCTCGTCGAGTTGCGCGCGGCGCTCGAACTGCGGCAGCGCACGCAGGTCGCGCCCTTCCCATTCGAGCATGTCGTAGGCCAGCAGCACCACCGGAATCTCGCGCAGCAGCTTGGCCCCCAGCGTCTTGCGGCCGATGCGCTTCTGCAGCTCGGCAAAGGGCTGCACGCGGCCATCGCGCCAGACCGCGATCTCGCCGTCGAGCACGGTGCCGTCGGGCAGCGCCTCGCCCATCGTGGCGAGCTCGGGAAAGCGCTCGGTCACGAGCTCCTCGCCGCGCGACCACAACCAGACCGCGCCCGCGCGCTTGACGAGCTGCGCGCGGATGCCGTCCCACTTCCATTCGACGATCCAGTCCGAGGGCGGGCCCAGCGCGGCGTCGAACTGGTCGAGCGGCAGGTTGAACGGATGCGCGAGGAAGAACGGATAGGGCTGGCCGCTGGTCTTCTGCACCTGCTCGGCATCGGACTCGGGCGCGATCAGCGCACGGTAGTCCGACGCGCGCGGACGCCCGCCGATGTGGGTGTAGCCCATGAGCCGCTGCGCCAAGCGCTTGGGGTCGATGCCGCCCACCGCCGCGAGCGCCTGCGTGACCTGCAGCTTCGAGACGCCGACGCGGAAGGCGCCGGTGATGAGCTTGAAGTACACCAGCCGCTCCTCGGCCGCGAGCCGCGCCCATTGCGCGCGCAGCCGCGACGGCAGTTCGTCGGGCGCCGACTTGCCGGCCTCGCGCAGCGGCAGCAGGTGGTCCTCCACCCACTGCGCGAGCCCGAGGTCGTGCGCCTCGGTGGGCGGCGGCAGCAGCAGCGCGATGGTTTCGGCCAAGTCGCCGACCGCGTCGTAGCTTTCGTCGAACAGCCACTCGGGCAGGCCCGCGGCCTCGCGCGCGAGCAGCCGCAGCAGCTTGGTCGGCACCAGCTGGCGCGGCTTGCCGCCGGCCAGAAAATACACGGCCCAGGCCGCGTCGGCCGGGTCGGCTTCACGCAGATAACGCTGCAGCGCGGCCTGCTTCGCGAGGCTCGAGGTGCTCGCGTCGAGCTCGCGGTAGAGCGCCGCGAAGTCCTTCATGGCTTCGCCCCTTCCCCCTCCGGGGGAAGGCCGGGATGGGGGCCGGCGGCAGCGGAGGCGTCCTGATCGTCCTCGTCGCCGTATTCGGTCTTGAAGCCCTGCGCATCGAGCCCGTTCTCGCGCAGCCAGCGCACCATCACCTGCACGCTGCCGTGCGTGACGAAGACGCGCCCGGCACCCGTGCCCGCGATCGCCTGCTGCAGGCCAGGCCAGTCGGCATGGTCGGACATCACGAAGCCGCGGTCCACGCCGCGCCGCCGCCGCGTGCCGCGCAGTTGCATCCAGCCGCTCGCGAACGCATCGGCATGCTGGCCGAAGCGCTTCATCCACGGCGTGCCCTGCGCCGACGGTGGCGCGAGCACGAGCGCGCGCTTCAGCAGCGCCGCATCCACGCCCGGGTCGGTGACGCGCAGGGTCGCGGGCAGCGCCACGCCGGCCGCGCGGTACACCGCGTTGAGCGGCTCGACGGCCCCGTGCACCACGATCGGCCCGATCGACGCGTCCACGCCGTGCAGGATGCGCTGCGCCTTGCCGAAGGCATAGCAGAAGAGCACCGACGCGCGCCCGGCTTCGGCATTGCTGCGCCACCAGGCGTCGATCTCGGCGAACAGCGCCGCCTGTGTGGGCCAGCGATAGATCGGCAGGCCGAAGGTCGACTCGGTGATGAAGGTGTCGCAAGGCACGGGCTCGAAGGGCGTGCAGGTCCCGTCGGGTTCGGTCTTGTAGTCGCCCGACGCCACCCACACGCGCCCGCCGTGTTCGAGCCGCACCTGCGCCGAGCCGAGCACGTGGCCTGCGGGATGCAGCGAGACGCGCACCCCGTGGTGCACGATGGCCTCGCCGTACGGCAGCGTCTGCAATGCGATGTCCGCCCCGAGCCGCGTGCGCAGCGTGCCGGCGCTGTCGGTGTGGGCCAGGTAGTGCGCATGGCCGATGCGCGCATGGTCCGAATGCGCATGCGTGATGACGGCGCGCGCCACCGGCCGCCAGGGGTCGATGTAGAAATCGCCGGGCGGGCAGTACAAGCCCTCGGGCCGGGCGACGACGAGATCTTCTGCAGCGGGCATGGCACGCCATGGTAGGCGCCGCCGGGCGGTCCTGCCGCCGATGCTCGGCCGCGATGCGGTGTGGGCCGGCGCCTACTTGCCGCCGCTGCCTGCAGCCGCTACCAGGCGGTCCATTTCGCGTCGCTGGCCGCCGACGCCACCGTGCGCTCGATGAAGCGCACGCCGCGTGCACCGTCTTCCACGCGCGGATAGTCGGCGGCGAGCGCATCGGCAGGCTGGCCGGCGATGCGCGCACGGATATCGGCCGCCACGCCGGCGTAGATGTTGGCGAAAGCCTCGATGAAGCCTTCGGGATGGCCGGCCGGCAGCCGGCTCGCGCGCTGTGCCGATGCGCAGAGCCAGGGCGCGCCGCGCGTGAGGATGCGCTTCGGTCCGTCGTGCGGCAGGTGCACGAGCTGGCTCGGCTGCTCCTGGCGCCATTCGAGCGTGCCGAGCGTGCCCGAGATGCGCAGGCGCAGGTCGTTCTCGAGGCCGGTGTTGATCTGCGAGGCGATCAGCACGCCGCGCGCGCCGCCCCGGAAGCGCAGCAGCAGGCTGCCGTCGTCGTCGAGCATGCGGCCCGGCACCAGTGCGCCGAGGTCGGCGCAGAGGCTTTCGATCTCGAGGCCGGTGATGCTGGACACGAGGTTCTCGGCATGCGAGCCGATGTCGCCGATGGCCCCTGCGGCGCCGCTGCGCGCGGGGTCGGTGCGCCAGTCGGCCTGCTTGTTGCCGCTGCCTTCGAGCTGGCTCGCGAGCCAGCCCTGGTTGTATTCGACGACGATCTTGCGCAGTTCGCCGAGCTGGCCCGAGCGCACCATCTCGCGCGCCTGGCGCACCATGGGATAGCCGGTGTAGTTGTAGGTCACGCCGAAGACGGTGCCCTGCTTCGCAACGCTCGCGACCAGCGCATCGGCCTGCGCGCGCGTGTGCACGAGCGGCTTGTCGCACACCACATGGAAGCCGGCCTCGACGAAGGCCTGCGCGACCGGATAGTGGACGTGGTTGGGCGTGACGATCGAGACGAAGTCGATGCGCTCGTGCGCGGGCCGCGCAAGCTCGTCGGCCAGCAGCGCCCGCCAGTCGCCGTGGTTGCGGTCGTCGGCGAGGCCGAGGTCGACGCCCGACGCGCGCGCCTTCTCGGGGCTGGACGACAGCGCGCCCGCGACGAGCGCGATCTGGCCGTCGAGCGCCATGGCCTTGCGGTGCACGGCGCCGATGAAGGCGTCGCGGCCGCCGCCGACCATGGCGGCGCGGAGCTTGCGAAGGGGGGTCTCGCTCATCAATCTTCTCGGATGTTGCTGGCTTTGGCTTTTCCCCTCTCCCTGGGGGAGAGGGCGTGAAGCGATCGGCCACCGGGCCGATGGCATTCAGAACGGCGAATTCGGGTGGTAGAAGTCCTTCGCGTTTTCCTTGGTGATCAGCACCGACGGAATGATCGTCGTCGCGGGCAGCTTCTCACCCTTCAGGCGCGCTTCGGCCGTGAGCTTGATCGCGTCGTAGATGAACTTGGGCGAGTAGCTCACGTCGGCGCCGATGCGCTTGTCCTTGCCGTCCATGATGGTCTTGACCATGCCCTTGGCGCCCGCGCCGCCGAACACGATCTTGATGTCGTCGCGCTTGGCCTGCTCGATGGCCTTGAGCACGCCCACGGCCATGTCGTCGTCGGCGGCCCAGATGGCGTCGATCTGCTTGAAGCGCGTGAGGTAGTCCTGCGTGACCTTGAAGGCATCGTCGCGGTTCCAGTTGGCGTACTTGGCGTCGAGCAGCTTGATGTCGGGATGGTTCTTGAGCACCGCGTTGAAGGCGTCCATGCGCTCGTTGTCGAGCGTGGTCGCGATGCCGCGCAGCGCCACCACGTTGCCCTTGCCGCCGAGCTGCTTGACGATGTACTCGGCCGGGATGCGGCCGAAGGCGGTGTTGTCGCCGGCCACGTACGCATCCTGCGCGCTCGTGTCGGTCAGGCCGCGGTCGACCACCGTCACGTAGGCGCCCTTGGCCTTGACCTGCGCCACCGGCTTGGTCAGCGCGGCCGACTCGAACGGAAACACGACCAGCGCATTGATCTTGGTGACGGTCGAGAGGTCTTGCAGCTGGTTGGCCTGCTCGGGCGCGTTGGCCGCGGTCTTGATCGTGATCTTCAGGTCCTTGTGCTGCTTCTCGAGGTCCTTCTTCGCCTGGTTGGCCCAGTAGTTGATGCCGCCCATGAAGCTGTGCGTGGCCGCGGGAATCGAAACGCCGAGGTTGACCTTCTCGGCGGCGAGCGCGGGCTGGCTGGCGAACGCGGCAGCGGCAACCGCCGTGAGTGCGATGCGTCGGGTGAAAGTCGTCATGCTGGATGTCTCCTCTTGGTGGGTGGAAAGGAACGGGGAAAAAAGGAAAAGAAGAAGCGCGGATCAGCGGCGCCCTCTTTGCAGGAACGCGACGATGATGATCACGAAGCCTTGCACCGCGGCGTTGAGGTACACACTGATGATGCTCGTGAGGTTCAGGATGTTGCTGATGACCGAGAGCAGGATCGCGCCCACGACGGTGCCGGTGATGCTGCCCGCGCCGCCTTTCAGCGCGGTGCCGCCGACGATCACCGCGGCGATCGCCTCGAGCTCCCAGAGCAGGCCCGTGGTGGGCGAGGCCGAGCCGAGGCGCGGCACGTAAAGCAGCGTCGCGATGCCCACGCACACGCCGAGCAGCACGTAGGTCAGGATCTTCACGCGGTCGACGTCGACGGCCGCGTAGCGCGCGACCTGTTCGTTCGAACCGATGGCCTGCACGTAGCGTCCGTACGCCGTGCGGTTGAGGATCACGCCGCCGACGATCGCCACGGCCACGAACACCCACACCGGCACGGGCACGCCCACGAAGCTGGCGTAGTAGACCGGCGCGTAGAGGTCGGACAAATCGTTGTCGAGCGTGAGCGCACCGCCGTCCGCAAAGAAGGTGAGGTAGGCGCGGAAGATGCCCAAGGTGCCGAGCGTCACGATGAAGGGCTCGATGCGCCCCTTGGTGATCAGCAGGCCGTGCGCCAGTCCGAACAGCGCGCCGAGCACCACCGCGAGCACCGCGCCCATCACCACCGCCATCAGCGGCGAGCCCGAGGCCGGACCGGCCCAGTTGATGAACATGATCACGCTGCCCGCGATGAGCGCGGCCATCGAGCCGACCGACAGGTCGATGCCGCCCGAGATGATCACGAAGCACATGCCCACCGCGATGATGCCGATGAAGGCGGTGCGCGTGAGCACGTTCATCGCGTTGTCGACGGTGGCGAAGTCGCTGTTGAGCAGCGTGCCCGCGATGCACAGCAGCGCCAGGCCGATGACCGGCCCGAGGCCGTGCAGGTGCTCGGTCCAGCGCGGCCGGCCCTGGCCGCGGTGCTGGCCGCCTTCAGGCTGCGGCGGCGTTGTCTGCTGTTCCGGTGGCATGCGCGATGAGCTCCTCTTCTGTCAGTTGGTCCGCGTCGAGCGTGGCGACGAGACGGCCCGCGCGCATCACCGCGACGCGGTGGCACAGGCCGATCAGCTCCATCAGCTCCGACGAGACGACGATCACCGCGAGCCCTTCGCGGGCAAGTCGCTGGATCAGGAAATAGATGTCGCGCTTGGCGCCCACGTCGACGCCGCGCGTGGGCTCGTCGAGCACCACCACCTTCGGTTTCGGCTGCAGCACCTTGGCGAGCGCGAGCTTCTGCTGGTTGCCGCCCGAGAGCGACGAGGCGCGCACGTCGAGCGAGCCGGTGCGGATGCCGTAGTCCTTCACGGCTTCGGCGAGCGCGCCGCGCTCGGCGTCCGGTTTGAGCCACGGCGTTGCGTAGCGCTCGAGCGCCATCAGCGTGAGGTTCTGGCGCAGGCCGAAATCCACGTGCAGCCCCTTGCCTTTGCGGTCTTCGCTCAGGTAGGTGAGGCCGTGCTTCGCGGCGTCGCGCGGATTGCGCCAGCCCCTGCCGTGAGGCACCGGGCGGCCGAGTATCTCGACCTCGCCGCTCGCGGGCCGCAGGCCGAGCAGCCCTTCGAACAGTTCGGTGCGGCCCGCGCCAACGAGGCCCGCGAAGCCGAGGATCTCGCCGGCGCGGACCTCGAAGCCGATGTCCTGCGCCCAGCCGGGGACGCTGAAGCCGTGCACGCGCATTGCCGGCGCGCTGTGCGTGAGCACCGGGTCGCGCGGCGGGTAGAGGTCGGCCAGTTCGCGTCCGACCATCAGGTTGGCCATCTGCTGGCGCGAGACCTCGGCCGTGGCCGCCTGCGCCACGAAGCGGCCATCGCGCATCACGACCACCTCGTCGGTCACGCGCTCGACCTCGTCGAGCTTGTGCGAGATGTAGACGATCGTCACGCCGTCGGCGCGCAGCTGCGCGATGAGCTTGAAGAGGCGCTCGGTCTCGCCGGGCGTGAGCGTGGCGGTCGGCTCGTCCATGATGAGAAGCCGCGCGCGCCGCGCAATGGCCTTCGCGATCTCGACCAGTTGCTTCTCGGCCACGATGAGCCGGCGCACCTTGGTGCGCGGATCGATGGCCAGCCCTACGGCCGCGAGCGCGGCGGCCGCCTCGCGCTCCATGCCGGCATCGTCGAGGAAGAGGCCCTTCTTCCTTTCATGGCCGAGGAAGATGTTCTGCGCCACGCTGAGGTCTTCGGCGAGGTTGAACTCCTGGTGGATCAGCACGATGCCGAGCGCCTCTGCATCGCGCGAGCCGGCAAACTGCTGCGGCTCGCCGTTGATGCGCAGCACGCCGCCGGTGAGGCTTTCGTAGCCCGACAGGATCTTCATCAGCGTGGACTTGCCCGCGCCGTTCTCGCCGAGCAGGCCGTAGACCTTGCCGGGCGCGAGCGAGAAGCTCACGCCGTGCAGCACCTGCACCGGGCCGAAGGCCTTCACCACCCCGTCGAACTCGACGGCGACGCTGCCTTTCGTTGCGTCCGTGGCGGTCATGGCGCGACTCCGCGAACCTTCAACGTCTCGTGCATCGCGAGCACACCGGCGCCGATCAGGCCGCCTTGCGTGCCGAGCGGCGTGTACTGGATCTCGAGATGCCGCGTCGACAGCGCGAGCGAGCGCTGGTACACGCTCTGCCGCACGGCCGCGAGGAACAGCGGCCCGATGCGCGTGATGCCCCCGCCGATGAACACATGCGACGGGTTGAAGAAGTTGACGACCGACGCGAGCATCTGGCCGATCAGGTTGCCGGCGCGCTGGATGATGCCGTTGGCCGCGGTGTCGCCGGCGCGGCTGGCCTGGCCGACGTCGACCGCGTCGATGCGGCCGTGCTCGCGCAGGCATCCGGCGAGCAGGTCGCTTTCGCCGGCCTCGGCCGCCTGCACCGCCATGCGCGTGATCGCGGGGCCGGCGGCCATCGCCTCGACGCAGCCGAGATTGCCGCAATGGCAACGCGGCCCTTCCTGGTCGACGCAGATGTGGCCCACGTCGCCTGCGGACCCGGCCGCGCCGCGGTACACCTCGCCGTGGCACACGATGCCGCAGCCGATGCCTGTGCCGATCTTGATCACGAGGAAGTTGCTGAGCGAGCGCTTGCGCCGCCAGAGTTCGCCGAGTGCCATCAGGTTCACGTCGTTGTCGACGAAGACCGGTGCCGCATAGTCTTCGCGCAGGTAATCGCGGATCGAGAAGCTGTCCCAGGCCGGCATGAGCGGCGGGTTCACGAGCTGGCCGATCTCGAAGTTGACCGGGCCCGGCACACCGATGCCGATGCCGAGCACGTCCTTCGCGCCGGCGCCGCAGCCGGCGAGCAGTTCGCGCATCAAGGTGCGCACGCGCGCCAACACCACGCCCGGGCCATCGCGCACGTCGGCCGGCTCTTCGTGCTGCGCCAGCACCGTGAGGTCGGGCCGCAGCACGGCCACGTCGAGGCTGGTGGCGCCGATGTCGATGCCGACCAGCACGCCGAGCCCGGCATGCAGTTGCAGGTTCTCGGCCCGTCGCCCGCCCGAAGAGCGCTGCAGGCCCGCTTCGGCGAGCAGGCCCTGGTCGACAAGGCCCGCGATCAGCGCATTGGCCTTGCTCTTGGAGAAGCCGAGCTGCTCGGCCATGGCATGGCGCGAGCCGCCGGCCGACCAGAAGGTCGTTTCCAGCAGCCGCATTTCATCGGCGGTAATGCCACTCCAGCGTGCCACGCGTGATGTCTCCGGTGTTCTCTCGTCGTCTGGCGGCGAATACTAGGCGCGCGGCTTCAGCCAGACAAGGCTTAACTTCGATCAATTTCAGGCCGAAGCTGGTTTTGTTCGGAGTGCCATAGACCCAGACGCAAAAAAGCCGCCCGAAGGCGGCTTTTTGGAGGCTCGACCCGAAATGGTCGGCAGCCGGCTTACTTCTTCTGCCGGTACTTGCGCAGTGCCGCGATCTGCGCGGCCATCACCGCGAGCTCGGATTGCGCGAGCGCAATGTCGATGTCGCTCTTGGCGTTCTTCAGCGCCTCTTCGGCGGCGGCCCGGGCCTTGTTGGCCTTCTCGTCGTCGAGGTCCTTGCCGCGGATCGCGGTGTCGGACAGCACGGTAACGGTGTCAGGCTGCACTTCGAGGATGCCGCCAGCCACGAAGACGAATTCCTCGCCGCCGTCGGCCGTCTCGATGCGCACCGCACCGGGGCGGATGCGCGTGATCAGCGGGGTGTGGCGCGGATAGATGCCGAGCTCGCCGGCTTCACCGGGCAGCGCGACGAACGTCGCCTCGCCCGAGAAGATCGACTCTTCCGCGCTGACCACGTCGACGTGAATGGTGTTTGCCATGTGCGTTCCTGCGCCGCCTTAGGCGACCTTCTTGGCCTTCTCGAAAGCCTCGTCGATGGTGCCGACCATGTAGAACGCCTGCTCGGGCAGGTGGTCGGCTTCGCCGTTCACGATCATCTTGAAGCCGCGGATGGTTTCCGACAGCGGCACGTACTTGCCGGGCGAGCCCGTGAACACTTCGGCCACGTGGAACGGCTGCGACAGGAAACGCTGGATCTTGCGGGCACGGGCCACGGCCAGCTTGTCCTCGGGCGCGAGTTCGTCCATGCCGAGAATCGCGATGATGTCGCGCAGTTCCTTGTAGCGCTGCAGCGTGCCCTGCACGGCGCGGGCCACGTTGTAGTGCTCTTCGCCGACCACGTTCGGGTCGAGCTGGCGCGAGGTCGAGTCCAGCGGGTCCACGGCGGGGTAGATACCGAGCGAGGCGATGTCACGCGACAGCACCACGGTCGAGTCCAGGTGGGCGAAGGTCGTGGCGGGCGACGGGTCGGTCAAGTCGTCGGCTGGCACGTACACGGCCTGGATGGAGGTGATCGAGCCGACCTTGGTCGACGTGATCCGCTCCTGCAGGCGGCCCATTTCCTCGGCCAGCGTCGGCTGGTAGCCCACGGCGGAAGGCATGCGGCCCAGCAGTGCCGACACTTCGGTACCGGCCAGCGTGTAGCGGTAGATGTTGTCCACGAAGAACAGCACGTCGCGGCCTTCGTCGCGGAACGACTCGGCGATCGTCAGGCCGGTCAGCGCCACGCGCAGACGGTTGCCCGGAGGCTCGTTCATCTGGCCGTAAACCATGGCCACCTTCGAGTCCTCGAGCTTCTCGAGGTTCACGACGCCGGAATCGGCCATCTCATGATAGAAGTCGTTGCCTTCGCGGGTACGCTCACCGACGCCGGCGAACACCGACAGGCCCGAGTGCGCCTTGGCGATGTTGTTGATGAGTTCCATCATGTTCACGGTCTTGCCCACGCCGGCGCCACCGAACAGGCCCACCTTGCCGCCCTTGGCGAACGGGCACACCAGGTCGATCACCTTGATGCCGGTTTCGAGCAGGTCTTGCGAGGGCGAGAGTTCGTCGTACGCAGGGGCCTTGCGGTGGATCGAAGCGGTGAGCTCCTGGCCGACCGGGCCGCGTTCGTCGATGGGCGAGCCCAGCACGTCCATGATGCGGCCGAGCGTGGCCTTGCCGACCGGCACCGTGATGGGGGCGCCGGTGTTGGTGACCATCAGGCCGCGGCGCAGGCCGTCGGACGAGCCGAGCGCAATGGTGCGCACCACGCCGTCGCCGAGCTGCTGCTGCACTTCGAGGGTCAGCGCGCTGCCCTCGAGCTTCAAGGCGTCGTACACCTTGGGCATCTGGTCACGCGGGAACTCCACGTCGACCACGGCGCCGATACATTGGACAATTTTTCCTTCAGCCATGGCGTTTCCTTCTGGATCTCAATAATGTTGCGACAGGTTCTTGCAGAAGCGTCCTTGTGCCATTGCGGGCCGCTTTTGCAAGAATGCCGGCCAAGCCGGCACCCTTGATTTCAGGTCGGTGCGATCAGACCCCGGCCGCCGCTGCGGCGCCGGACACGATTTCGGACAGCTCCTTCGTGATGCCGGCCTGGCGGGTCTTGTTGTAGACCAGCTTGAGCTCGTTGATCACGTTGCCGGCGTTGTCGGTCGCGGCCTTCATGGCCACCATGCGCGCCGAGTGCTCGGAAGCCATGTTCTCGGCCACGGCCTGGTAGACCAGCGACTCCACGTAGCGCACCAGCAGCTCGTCGATGACGCTCTCGGGATCGGGCTCGTAGATGTAGTCCCACGAGTGCTGCCCTTCGTTCACCTGGAGCGAATCCGCCGCCAGCGGCAGCAGGTGTTCGACCACCGGCTCCTGCTTGATGGTGTTGATGAACTTCGTGTAGCACAGGTACACGGCCGACAGCTTGCCTTCGGCGTACGCGTCGAGCAGGGTCTTGACCGGCCCGATGAGCTTGTCGAGATGCGGCGTGTCGCCCAGGTGGGTGACGTTCGCAACGACGCGCGCACCCACGCGGTTCAGGAAACCCAGGCCCTTGCTGCCGATGGCCACCGTTTCGATCGCGACGCCCGCGGCCTGCGCTTCCCGCAGCTTGCCGGTAACGGCGCGCAGCAGGTTGGTGTTCAAGCCACCGCACAGGCCCTTGTCGCTCGTCACGATGATGAAGCCGATGGCCTTGGCCTCGTTGGTCTTCATGAACGTGTGAACGTACTCGGGATTCGCATGGCCCAGGTTGGCCGCGATGTTGCGGATCTTTTCGCTGTAGGGGCGCGCGGCGCGCATGCGCTCCTGCGCCTTGCGCATCTTGGAGACCGAAACCATCTCCATGGCCTTGGTGATCTTCTTGGTGTTTTCCACCGATTTGATCTTGCCGCGAATCTCTTTACCTGCAGCCATTTATGAGCTCCTGAACTTCTTCCCGGCGCGGCCTGCGGCCGCTTCGGGGGTGGACCAATTCATCAGGCGAACGACTTCTTGAACGCGGTGATCGCGCTCGTCAGTTCGGCCTCGGCGTCCTTGTCGAGTGCCTTGGCTTGTTCGATCTTGTCGAGCAGGGCCGCGTGGCTGGTCTTCAGGAACTGGTGCAGGCCGTGTTCGAAGGCGAGCACCTTCTTGACGTCCAGGTCGTCCATGAAGCCCTTGTTCACCGCGAACAGCGTGGCGCCCATCAGCGAGATCGGCAGCGGGCTGTACTGGGCCTGCTTGAGCAGTTCGGTCACGCGGGCACCGCGGTCGAGCTGCTTGCGGGTGGCTTCGTCCAGATCGGAAGCGAACTGCGCGAACGCAGCCAGCTCGCGGTACTGCGCGAGGTCGGTACGGATACCGCCCGACAGGCCCTTGATGATCTTGGTCTGGGCCGACGAACCCACACGCGACACCGAGATACCGGCGTTGATGGCGGGACGGATGCCTGCGTTGAACAGGTTGGTTTCCAGGAAGATCTGGCCGTCGGTGATCGAGATCACGTTGGTCGGCACGAACGCGGACACGTCGCCGGCCTGCGTTTCGATGATCGGCAGTGCGGTCAGCGAGCCGGTCTTGCCCTTGACTTCACCCTTGGTGAAGGCTTCGACGTAGTCGGCGTTCACACGTGCCGCGCGCTCGAGCAGGCGGCTGTGGAGATAGAACACGTCGCCGGGGTAGGCTTCGCGGCCTGGCGGGCGGCGCAGCAGCAGCGACACCTGGCGGTAGGCCACGGCCTGCTTCGACAGGTCGTCATAGACGATCAGCGCGTCCTGGCCGCGGTCGCGGAAGTACTCGCCCATCGTGCAGCCCGAATAGGCCGACACGTACTGCATGGCCGCCGATTCGGACGCCGAGGCGGCCACCACGATCGTGTAGTCCATGGCACCGGCCTGCTCGAGGGCGCGCACCACGTTCTTGATCGACGAGGCCTTCTGGCCGATGGCGACGTAGATACACGTGACGCCCTGGCCCTTCTGGGCAATGATCGCGTCGATGGCCACGGCCGTCTTGCCGGTCTGGCGGTCACCGATGATCAGCTCGCGCTGGCCACGGCCGATCGGCACCATCGAGTCGATCGACTTGAGGCCGGTCTGCAGCGGCTGGTCGACCGACTTGCGGGCGATCACGCCCGGAGCGACCTTCTCGATCACGTCGGTCATCTTGGCGTTGATCGGACCCTTGCCGTCGATCGGCTGGCCCAGCGCATTGACCACGCGGCCGATGAGTTCGGGGCCGACGGGCACCTCCAGGATGCGGCCGGTGCACTTGACCGTGTCGCCTTCGGAGATGTGCTCGTACTCGCCCAGAATCACGGCGCCGACCGAGTCGCGCTCGAGGTTCAGCGCCAGGCCGAACGACGGCGTGCCGTCCGCGCTGGGCGGGAACTCCAGCATTTCGCCCTGCATCGCGTCCGACAGGCCGTGCACGCGCACGATGCCGTCGGTCACCGAGACCACGGTGCCTTCATTGCGGATGTTGGCGCTGACGCCCAGACCCTCGATGCGGCTCTTGATCAGTTCGGAAATTTCTGCGGGATTGAGTTGCATGACTCTTTCCTTCTTTCTGTAAATGGGGCCAACTGGCTGCCGCCCGCCCTCAGGCGGTCAGCGCCGCTTTCATTTGTTCGAGGCGCGCCTTGACCGAGGTGTCGAGCACTTCGTCGCCGACCACGGCGCGGATGCCGCCGATCAGCGAGGGGTCGAGTTCGACCCGCGTCGTGAGCTGGCGCCCGAAGCGCCGCTCCAGCGCCGCGCCCACTTCGGCCAGCGCCGCGCCGTCGATCGGGAAAGCGCTGTAGACCACGGCATCGGCAGCACCGCTGCGCGCGTTGCGCAGGGCACGGAACTGCAGCGCCACTTCGGGCAGCGTGGCGAGGCGGCCGTTGTCGATCACGGTGCGCAGAAAGTTCTTGCCCGCCTCGGGCAGCGGCTGCTTCAACAGCCCGGCAATCAGCTCGAACACCTGCTCGGACGGCGCCTTCGGATTGGCGGCGAACTGCAGGACCTGCGGATTGCCGGCAATGGCCGCCAGCGGGTCGAGCCAGCCGGCCGTGCCGTCGAGGTCTGCAGCGCAGGCCTTGAACAGCGCTTCGGCGTAGGGACGGGCGATGGTCGCGAGTTCGGCCATGTCGTCCTCAGAGCTCGGTCTTCAGGCGGTTGAGCAGGTCGGCATGAACGCCGGCATTGACTTCCTTGCGGAGAATCTGCTCGGCACCCTTGACGGCCAGTGCAGCCACCTGCTCGCGCAGCGCTTCGCGCGCACGCACGGACTGCTGCTCGGCCTCGTCGCGCGCGGCGGCCACGATCTTGTTGGCCTCCTCGGTGGCGCGGCTCTTGGCCTCTTCGATGATCTGCTGGGCACGGCGCTCGGCGTCGGCCAGGCGGTTGGTGGTCTCGTTGCGAGACGCCACCAGTTCCTGCTCGACACGCTGGTTGGCGGAGGCCAGTTCGGCCTTGGCCTTCTCGGCGGCCGCCAGGCCCGCAGCGATCTTTTGTGCTCGTTCGTCCAGGGCCTTCGCGATCGGCGGCCACACGAATTTCATCGTGAACAGCACAAGCAGCAGGAAGACGATGGCCTGAACGAACAGGGTCGCGTTGATACTCACGGCAACACCTTTCTGGAGTGGCGTTGAACGGAAATTACTTCGGCAGCGCAGCGATGAACGGGTTGGCGAAGGCGAACAGCAGGGCGATGGCCACGCCGATCAGGAACGCGGCGTCGATCAGACCGGCCAAGATGAACATCTTGGTCTGCAGGTCGTTCATGAGTTCAGGCTGGCGAGCCGACGACTCGAGGAACTTGCCGCCCATCAGTGCGATACCGATGGAAGCACCGATCGCGCCGAGACCGACGATCAAACCACAAGCCAGAGCGACGAGACCGAGAACGTTTTCCATGATGACTCCTTAGGACAGATTGAAAGCAAACGAAAAGAAAAAGGGGAACTCAATGCGCTTCATGAGCCTGGCCGAGATAGATCAAGGTCAGCATCATGAAAATGAATGCCTGCAGCGTGATCACCAGGATGTGGAAGATCGCCCAGACGGTACCGGCAATGACGTGGCCGATGGGCAACATCACTCCCGAGAACGAGGCCGCCATCGCGCCACCCATGAGCGCGATCAGCATGAAAACGAGTTCACCCGCATACATGTTGCCGAACAGCCGCATGCCGTGAGAGACGGTCTTTGCGAGGTATTCGATGACCTGCATCAGCAGGTTGATGGGCCAGAGCACCGGATGGGCGCCGAACGGGGCGGTGATGAGTTCGTGGCCCCAGCCGCCCAGACCCTTGATCTTGACACTGTAGAACAGGCACAGCAGCAGCACCGAGGTCGACAGGCCGAGCGTGGTCGAGAGGTCGGCCGTGGGCACGACGCGCATGTAGGCGTGGTGCGGATCGTGGCCGGCCGCTTCGTAGACCTTGGCCCAGATCGAGGGCAGCAGGTCGACGGGCAGCATGTCCATGGCGTTCAACAGGAAGATCCAGACGAACACGGTGAGCGCCAGCGGCGCAATGAACTTGCGGCTCTGGGCGTTGTGGATGTTGGCCTTGGCCTGGTTGTCGACCATCTCGACCAGGATCTCGACGGCGGCCTGGAAGCGCCCCGGAATGCCCGGCGTCGCCTTGCGCGCGGCAAGCCACAGCACGAAGCAGCCCAACGCCCCCACGATCAGCGCATAGAGCACCGAGTCGAGGTTGATGACGTTGAAGTCGACGATCGCCTTCTGGACGACGGGATTGAGGCTCCAGTCAACTTGCCAGTGCTGGAGGTGGTGAACGATGTATTCACTCGCGGTCGGGGCGTGTCCTTCGGCGGCCATCTTTCAGCGTCTCTTTTTAAACAGTCAAATCCGGTTCAACAACCCGGGCCGCACCAGCAGCGCCACCCAGTACATCTTCATGGCGGCCACCACGCCAGCCACCAAGGCCAGCCAGTTGATGCCCTCGATCAGCCACGGCGCCGCGGCCAGCAAGGCCACGGTCAGTCCGATCTTGATCATCTCCCACACAAAAAATCTCAACATGGCCGCAGACTGCGCGCCGGCAACACCCGCCCTGCGCACACCCCGGACGAACAACGCCGCCGGGATCGCCACCGCCATGGCCCCATAAAAACCCGAGACCGCCGCGCCGATGCGCTGCGTCCAGATCCATGCCCCTCCAGCCACAAGCAATCCCACGGCCACTTGGGCCCCAATCACCCACCAGGGCGACAATTCGGGATTTTTCTCGCGAAGCCGCTGCGCCTCCTCGGCAGTCAGCGGCTTGAAGTCGGAGACTTCGGCATCGATCTCGGAGACGGGAGCGTTGGTTGTCATTGGAATGCCGCTCGCGCTGTCTGCCGGGAATTTAACAAAGCCATTGATTATAAGTAGAAACCCAGGCGCCTCGGCCACTTCCGGGCTCACGTTTGAAAAAGGGACGTCGCATCGGGGCCGGAACGCAACTCAGCACCTGCGCGGAGGGCCGGCCGATAATTCCCGCATGCACCCCCTCATCGCCGCACTCCCCTCCACCACCTGCTACCTCGACGGCGAATACACCGCCCTCAAGGACGCGAAGATCAGCGTCCTCGACCGCGGCTTCATCTTCGGCGACGGCGTCTACGAAGTCGTCCCGGTCTATCACGGCCAGCCCTTCTGCTTCGAGGAACATATGGCGCGCCTCGACCGCTCGCTGGCGGAACTGCAGATCGCCAAGCCGCTGTCGCTCGCGCAGTGGCGCGAGATCGTGATGCGCCTGGTCGCGCCCGGTGGCGACGCGCCCCAATCCGTGTACTTTCAGGTGACGCGCGGGGTGGCCCCGCGCGACCATGTCATGACCCGCGGCGTGCGCCCGACGGTGTTCGTGATGGTGAATCCGCTGCCGCCGGTGGCCGATGCGGTGCGCGCCAAGGGCGTGGCCTGCGTGAGCGCGGCCGATTTCCGCTGGGAAAAGGCGCACATCAAGAGCACCAGCCTGCTGGGCGCCGTGCTCGCGCGGCAGATCAGCGTGGAGGCCGGCGCCGCCGAAACCGTCATGTTCCGAGACGAATGGCTCAGCGAAGCCTCGTCGAGCAACGTCTGGGTCGTGAAGGACGGCAGCGTCTTCGGGCCGCCGAAGGACAACCTGGTGCTGACCGGCATCCGCTACGGCCTGCTCGAGCGCCTCTGCGCCGAGCGCGGCATCCCGTTTGCGCTGCGCCGCATCGGGCGGGACGAGGTGTTCGCCGCCGATGAGTTGCTGCTCTCCTCGGCCACCAAGGAAGTGCTGCCGGTGACGACGCTCGACGGCCAGCCCATTGGGAACGGCCGCCCCGGCCCCATCTACCAAGCCTTGTACGCGGCTTACCAAGAGGCCAAGCAGCGCAACGCACGACAGCAGCACCCAGCACAAGGAGCGACCACCCCATGAACGACAGCAGCACCGACACCGGCACGACGGCCGCTCCCGATCCCCGCAAGGAATCGCTGATCGAGTACCCGTCGAAGTTCCCGATCAAGGTCATGGGCGCCAAGGCCGACGGCTTCGTGCATGCGGTGACCCAGATCGCCGAGCGCTTCGACCCGGCCTTCGACGCCACCACGGTCGAGCTGCGCAACAGCAAGGCCGGCAATTACCTGGGCGTCACGATCACCGTGACCGCCACCAGCCGCGAGCAGCTCGACGACCTGTACCGGGCGCTGTCGAGCCATCCGATGGTCAAGGTCGTCCTCTGACTGCGGACATGGCCGGCACGGGCATCGAGGTGCAGTGGCTCGGCCGCGCCGACTACGCGGCCACCTACGAGGCCATGCGCGCGTTCACGCACGGGCGCCAGCCCGACACGCCCGACGCGCTCTGGCTCTGCGAGCACGCACCCGTGTTCACGCAGGGCATCGCGGGCCGGCAGGACCACATCCTCGCGCCCGGCGAGATCCCCGTGGTGCAGACCGACCGCGGCGGCCAGGTGACTTTCCACGGCCCGGGCCAGGTGGTCGGCTATCCGCTGATCGACCTGCGGCGCGCGGGCTACTACGTGAAGGAATACGTCTACCGCATCGAGGAATCGGTGCTGCGCACGCTCGCGCATTTCGGCGTCACCGGCCACCGCGTCGCGGGCGCGCCCGGCATCTACGTGCGGCTCGACGACCCGTTCTCCCATGCGGCGCTGACCGGCCCGCTGCCTGCAGCCGAGCCGTTCCGGGGCCTCGGCAAGATCGCCGCGCTGGGCATCAAGGTCAGCCGCCACGCCACCTACCACGGCGTGGCGCTCAACGTCGGCATGGACCTCGAACCCTTCTCGCGGATCAACCCTTGCGGCTACGCAGGGCTGCAAACAGTGGACCTTTCTACAATCGGGGTCCAAACCACATGGGAAGAGGCCGCCCGGGTGCTGAGCCAGAAGCTCGCCACCTTCCTGGCGCCCTAGAGAAGCCAATGAGCACCACCACCGAAGCCGTCCCTGCCCCCGTCGTCCGGGAAGCCCAGAGCGCCGAGAACTACAACCCGCTGGCCAAGCAGAAGGCCGCGGCCAAGCTCTCGCGCATCCCCGTCAAGGTGGTCCAGAGCGGCGAAGTGCTCAAGAAGCCCGAGTGGATCCGCGTCAAGGCCGGCAGCCCCACCACGCGGTTCTACGAGATCAAGCAGATCCTGCGCGAGAGCAACCTGCACACGGTCTGCGAGGAAGCCTCGTGCCCCAACATCGGCGAATGCTTCGGCAAGGGCACGGCCACCTTCATGATCATGGGCGACAAGTGCACGCGCCGCTGCCCGTTCTGCGACGTGGGCCACGGCCGCCCCGATCCGCTCGACAAGGACGAGCCGCTGAACCTTGCCAAAACGATCGCCAAGCTGCGCCTGAAGTACGTGGTGATCACCAGCGTCGACCGCGACGACCTGCGCGATGGCGGCAGCCAGCATTTCGTCGATTGCATCCGCAACGTGCGCGAGCTTTCGCCGGAAACGCAGATCGAGATCCTGGTGCCCGACTTCCGCGGCCGCGACGACCGCGCGCTCGAGATCCTCAAGGCCGCGCCGCCCGACGTGATGAACCACAACCTCGAGACCGCGCCGCGCCTCTACAAGGAGGCACGTCCGGGCAGCGACTACCAGTTCAGCCTGAACCTGCTCAAGAAGTTCAAGGCGCTGCACCCGAAGGTGCCGACCAAGAGCGGCATCATGGTGGGCCTCGGCGAAACAGACGAAGAGATCCTGCAAGTGATGCGCGACATGCGCGCGCACGACATCGACATGCTGACCATCGGCCAGTACCTGTCGCCGTCGGGCTCGCACCTGCCGGTACGCCGCTACGTGCATCCCGACACCTTCAAGATGTTCGAGGAAGAGGCCTACAAGATGGGCTTCACGCACGCGGCCGTGGGCGCGATGGTGCGCTCGAGCTACCACGCCGACCAGCAGGCGCACGCAGCCGGCGTCTGAGCGGGTGCGACGGGCCGCCGCAGGGCGGCGCCGTCGCGCGCGGCTCACTGGCCGCCGTCCTTCTTCGCTATCCTGACGGCTGGCCAAGTTGAAGGACTGATTCTCTCCATGCACACCGCTGTTCAAGCCATGATGGAACGCGACTTCGGCACCATTGCCGACCTGGTTCGCCTCCATGCCCGACATTCCCCCGACCGCGCGGCCCTGGCCGATGCGCAGCACACGCTGAGCTACGGCGCGCTCGACGCACTGATGGACCGCATCGCGGCCGGCCTGCAGCGCGACGGCCTTGGGGCCGGCGACGCGATCGCGGTCTGCGCGCTCTCGTCGGTGCACTACGCGGCCGTGTTCCTCGGCGCGCTGCGCGCGGGCGTCGCGGTCGCGCCGCTGGCGCCCGGCTCCACGCCTGCGAGCCTGGCGCGCATGATCGCCGACGCCGACGCGCGCATCCTTTTCACCGACGCCTCGGCCGCCGAGGTCGTCGGCCCCGCACAGCCGGGCGGCATCCCGCGCGTGGCACTCGACGGCTCGCAGGCGGGGCGCAGCCTCGACGATTGGCTCCCTCCCGCCGGCACGACGCCCCGCGCGGTCGAGGTGCAGCCCTCGTCGCCCTTCAACATCATCTATTCGTCGGGCACCACGGGCGAGCCCAAGGGCATCGTGCAGGGCCACGGCATGCGCTGGGCCCATGTGCAGCGCGGCGCCAAGTACGAATACGGGCCCGACACCGTCACGCTGCTGTCGACGCCGCTCTACTCCAACACCACGCTGGTGGTGTTCTTCCCGACCATCGCCTTCGGCGGCTGCGTGGTGCTGATGTCCAAGTTCGACGCGCTCGGCTACCTGCAGCTCGCCGAGCGGCACCGCGTGACGCACACCATGCTCGTGCCGGTGCAGTACCAGCGCCTGATGGCGCATCCGCGCTTCGGCGAACACGACCTGTCGGCGTTCCGCTTCAAGTTCAGCACCAGCGCGCCGTTCAATGCGGCACTCAAGGCCGACGTGCTCGCGCGCTGGCCCGGCGGGCTGATCGAGTTCTATGGCATGACCGAAGGTGGCGGCACCTGCATCCTCGAGGCGCACCTGCATCCAACCAAGCTGCACACCGTGGGCGAGCCGGCGCCGGGCAGCGACATCCGCCTGATCGACGAGAACGGCAACGAGCTGCCGCGCAACGACCCCGAGGCCGCGGGCGAAGTGGTGGGCCACTCGGCCGGCATGATGACCGGCTACCACCGCCAGCCCGAGAAGACGCGCGAGGCCGAGTGGTTCGACGCCGCGGGCAAGCGCTTCATCCGCACCGGCGACGTGGGCCGCTTCGACGCCGACGGCTTCCTGATCTTGTTCGACCGCAAGAAGGACATGATCATCAGCGGCGGCTTCAACATCTACCCGAGCGACCTCGAAGCCGTGCTGCGCGGCCATGCGGCCGTGGCCGACGTGGCGGTGGTCGGCGTGCCGTCCGAGCAATGGGGCGAGACGCCGGTCGCGTTCGTGGTGCGCCGCGAGGGCGACGCCACCGCGGCGGGCGAACTGCTGCAATGGACCAACGCCCAACTCGGCAAGACGCAGCGCCTGGCCGACCTGCGCCTGATCGACGAACTGCCGCGCAGCGCGATCGGCAAGGTGCTCAAGCGCGAGCTGCGTGAGCTCGCGCGCTGACGCTGACGACGCACGCGACCCGCTGCCCCGCGAGGGCGGCGGCCACGGCCTGCTGTGGCTGCTCGCCGCGGCGGCCGCGGCCTTTGCGGTGCTGCGGCCGCGCGCACCGATGGACTGGCTCGCGCTGGTCGACTGGCAGACCATCGGCGCGCTCGCGGGCATGCTCGCGATCACCCAAGGCGTGGAAAAAAGCGGCATGCTGCAGGCCGCAGCGCAACGCCTGCTGGCCCGCACGCACGACCAGCGCAGCCTGGCGCTGTGGCTCACCGGCGGCGCGGCGCTGCTTTCGGCACTGGTCACCAACGATGTGAGCCTCTTCCTGCTGGTGCCGCTCACGCGCGTGCTCGCCAACCAGGCCCACCTGCCGCTCGCGCGGCTCGTGGTGCTCGAGGCGCTGGCCGTCAACGCGGGCTCGGCGCTCACGCCGATCGGCAACCCGCAGAACCTGTACCTCTGGCACCGCTCGGGCGAGAGCTTCGCGGGTTTCATGGGCATGATGCTGCCGACCGTGGCGGTGATGCTGTTCTGGCTCTTCATCGCGGTGTGGCTGCTCGTGCCGCGCACGCCGGTCGCGCTCCGGCCCGAGGCCGAGGCCGCGCCGCTGCAGCCGAAGCTGCTGGGCCTGGCGGCGCTGCTGTTCGTCGGCTTCGTCATCGCGCTCGAACGGCGCTGGCTGCTGCCGGGGCTGGGCGTGGTGCTCGGCGCGTTCCTGCTGTTCCACCCACGCGTGCTGCGGGACGTCGACTGGGCGCTGCTCGCGATCATCGCGCTGATGTTCGTGGACCTGCGGCAGCTGGCCGAACTGCCCATCATGGACGCGCTGCTGAACCACTGGCCGATCACCGAAGGCTGGCGCGCCTACCTGGCGGCCATTGCCGCCTCGCAGCTCATCAGCAACGTGCCGGCCGCGATCCTGCTCGACGGCCATGTGCGCGACCTGCCCGCGCTCGCGGCGGGCGTGAGCGTGGGCGGCTTCGGCTTCGTGCTCGGCTCGCTGGCCAACCTGATCGCGCTGCGGCTCGCCAGGGTGCCGCACGGGCTGCGCGAGTTCCACCGCATCAGCATTCCGTTCCTGCTGGTGGTGGGGGCTTCGGCGCTGCTGCTGCGGTTGGCATGACAATCGGGCAACTGCCACCATGCACCTGCGCACCCCGCCCCAGCTTTCCCTGCGCCGCTACGGCCCGTCGCGCGGCAGCCACGCGCACGACCATTTCCAGGTGCTGGTCGGCCTCGAGGGCGTGCTGGATGTCGAGGTCGAGGGCCGCGGCGCAGGCATCGGGGTCGGCGCGGCGCAGGTGATCGCACCGGGCGACCGGCACGACTTCGAGGCGCGGGGCCCCGGCAGCGCATGCCTGGTGCTCGACACCCCGAATGCGCACTGGGCGCGCTGCGCCGGGCGGGCACCGTCCGACCCGGTGCAGTTGCTTGCGCTGGCGCGCTATCTCGCGCATTGCCTGGGCAAGCAGCCGCAACCGTTTCCGCAGGCCCTGGTGCACGGGCCGGCGCTGCTGCTCGAAGCCTGGTGCCCCGGCGCACCGGTGCCGGCCACGCGCCGCCGCCGCATCGACTGGGCGGCGCTCGCGACCTGGGCCGGCGCGCGGCTGCACCAACCGCTCACCGTGGCCGACTTGGCGCGCGTGGCCTGCCTGAGCCCGAGCCAGCTGGCGCAGCGCTGCCGCGAGGAGCAGCACACGAGCCCGATGCACTGGCTGCGGTCGCTCCGGCTGGCGCAGGCGTGCGAGCTGCGGCGCGAGGGGCTGAGCGTGGCCGAAACGGCCCGCCGCACGGGCTACCGATCGCCGTCGGCGCTGACGGCCGCGCTGCGCCGTTGACCTTGCATTTCTCCCTCCCCCGCCGGGGGAGGGCTGGGGTGGGGGCACGACGGCGTCCGCGAAAATGCGGCGCCTCATCGAAGGCCTGCCCCCATCCCAGCCTTCCCCCAGCGGGGGAAGGAGCAAGACGAAGGGCCAGACCGTCGTTGCACGACGACGTGCCGTCATCCGGCGACGACCATATCGCGTAGCCTCGGCGTCCATGTCCGCCACCTTCTACGCCCTGCTCGCGATCGCGCTCTGGGCCACGCTCGCCGCGCTCGGCACCGCGCTGTCGCACCTGCCGCCGTTTCTCCTGACCGGGCTCGCGCTCGTCATCGGCAGCGTGCCGAGTTGGCCGCTGGTGCTGCGCGACCGCGCGGCCTGGCGTGTGCCGCCGCGCACGTTGGCGCTCGGCGTGTACGGCCTCTTCGGCTTCCACTTCCTGCTGTTCATCGCGCTGCGGCATGCGCCGCCGGTCGAGGCCAACCTCGTCAACTACCTCTGGCCGCTGTTCATGGTGGTGCTCGCACCGGTGCTGCTGCCGGGCGTGTCGCTGAGGCTGCTGCATGTGGCAGCGGCATTGCTCGGCTTCGCGGGCGCCGCGGTGGCGATCCTCGGCACGCGCGGCGGCGCGGGCGCGGACGCGCTGCACGGCTACTGGGGCTTCGTGCCGGCGCTGGGTTCGGCCTTCATCTGGGCCAGCTACTCGCTCTGGACCAAGCGCGTGGCCGCGTTCCCGACCTCGGCCATCGGCTTGTTCGGCCTGGTCTCGGGCGTGCTCTCGCTGGCTTGCCATGCGCTGCTCGAGGCGCCGGTGGCGCTGTCGGGCCAGGACTGGCTGCTGCTCGCGCTCTGCGGGCTCGGCCCGCTCGGCGCGGCCTTCTTCGTCTGGGACATGGCGCTCAAGCGCGGCGATCCGCGCCGCATCGGCATCCTGAGCTATCTGACGCCGCTCGGCTCGACGGCGCTGCTGCTGCTCGTGACGGGCCGGCCGCTGACTTCGAGCATCGCGCTGGCCGCGGCGCTCATCATCTCGGCGGCGGTGATGGGCACGCGCGCGCGCTGACTGAATGGCTCTCGTCCGACGAAGGCGCGCGTTTTTATGACTAGAGTGGAGGTCCAGGAAAAAATGGAGCTCCCCCCATGGACAAGAACAAGAACGAAGACTTCGAGATCACGCCCAAGCTGGTGTTCGACCTGAACCTGGCGCTCTACCTCGACCTCGTGGCCGCGCTCGAAGGCGCCGGCGCCGTCACCTACCGCCAGATGGCGGCGCGGGTGCTCAACATCAGCATGGACGCGCGCGCCGACGGCGAGGCCGGCCTGGCGACCGCGCTCGAAGGCGTGGCCAACGGTTTCGCGGGCCAGGGCGGCGGCCTGTCGATCGAGCTGCTGAAGGCGGCGCGCAACCTGCGCGAGGACGACGCGCTGGGCGACATTCCGATGCGCCCGAGCGAAGGCTGACGCGCCCGTGGACGCGCGTCAGTCTGCCGCCACCTGCAGCACCAGCTTGCCGAAGTTCTCGCCGCTGAAAAGGCGGTTCAGCGCTTCGGGGAAAGTGTCGAGCCCGACCACCACGTCTTCCTTGCTCTTCATGCGGCCGTCTTTCAGGTAGCCCGCGAGTTCGGCCACCGCGACGTGGTAGCGGTCGGCGTAGTCGAACACCACGATGCCTTCCATGCGCGCGCGGTTCACGAGCAGGCTCAGGTAGTTGCGCGGGCCCGCAGAAGGCATGCTGTTGGCGTTGTTGTACTGGCTGATCGCACCGCAGATGATCACGCGGGCCTTGCGCGCGAGGCGTGCGAGCACCGCGTCGAGGATTTCGCCGCCGACGTTGTCGAAGTAGATGTCCACGCCCTTCGGGCAGTTTGCCTTGAGCCCCTCGCGCACCGCGCCGGGGCCGGCCTTGTAGTCGATGCAGGCATCGAAGCCCAGCTCCTTCACGACCCACTCGCACTTGGCGGCGCCGCCCGCGATGCCGACCACGCGGCAGCCCTTGATCTTGGCGAGCTGGCCCACGGTCTGGCCCACGGCGCCGGCAGCACCCGAAATGACCACCGTCTCGCCAGCCTTCGGCTGGCCCACTTCCATCAGGCCGAAATAGCCCGTCATGCCGGGCATGCCGAGCACGTTGAGCCACTGGTGGAGCGTGCCCATGCCGAGGTCGATCTTCACGAGGCCGTTTCGCTTGATGTCTTCCTGTGCGATGAGCGCATATTCCTGCACGCCCAGCGTGCCGTAGACGGTGTCGCCCACCGCGAACTGCGGGTTCCTGGAAGCCACCACCCGGCCGACGCCGCCGGCGCGCATGACCTCGTCGATGGCGACCGGCGCGATGTAGCTCTTCGCGTCGTTGAGCCAGCCGCGCATCGCCGGATCGAGCGAGAGCGACAGCGTCCGCACCAGCACGCCGCCGTCGGCGGGCTCGCCGACCGGCTCGGTGGTGAAGCGCCAGTGCTCGCGCGTGGCCGCCCCCTCGGGGCGCTTCGCGAGGCGGACCTGGTGGTTGACGAGAGGGCTGCTCATGGAGTCTCCTTGATCGATGGCGCTGCTGCAGGGAGGCGCATCGTAGCCCTGCGGCGCGCAGCGCCTGGTAGCGCAGGCGACAGCCCCTACAGCCGCACGACGATCCGCAGCCCCGGCTGCGCGTTGTGCACCGCCAGGCTGCCGCCGTGCGCCTCGGCGATCAGCCGGCACAGGTACATGCCGAGCCCGACGCCGCCGGTCGCCCGCGCGCGGGCGCCGTCGGTGCGGTAGAACGGCTCGGTCAGCCGTTCGAGCTGCGCCTCCTCGACGCCCGGGCCGTGGTCGCGCACCTCGATCTCGACGCCCTGCGACGCGGGTCCGTCGACCACTGCACGCAGCGACACGCTGGGCGGGCGCGGCGCATCGGTGCTGTAGCGCAGTGCGTTGTCGAGCAGGTTGCGCAACAGCAGCCGGATGCGCATGCGGTCGACGGCATGCAGCGGCAGGCCTTCGGCCAGGTCGAGATGCAGCGTCTGCGCGCCCGGCATCTCGGCCACGGTGTCGCGCACCAGGCCCGCGAGGTCGACGGGCTCGCGCAGCAGCGCCACGTGCGGGCTCGCGAGCCGCTCGCTCTCGAGCAGGTCGCTGATCAGGTCGCGCATCTCGTTGAGGTCGCGCAGCAGCGCCTCGCGCTCGGCGGCGCCTTCGGCCGTGGCCGGCAGCAGCTCGGCATTGAGACGGGCGCGCGTGAGCGGCGAGCGCAGCTCGTGGCTCAGCGCGAGCAGCAGGCCGCGCTTGGCGTCGAGCATGGCCTGGATGTCGTTGGCCATGGTGTTGATGCGCTCGGCCAGGTCGCCGAGGTCGTCGTTGCGGCGCACCGGGATCGGCTCGGTGAACTCGCCGCGGCCGAAGCGCTGCGCGCCCTCGCGGATGTCGATCAGCGGGCGCAGCAGCCGGCTCACGTAGGCATAACCCAGCACCACGAGCAGCAGCAGCATGCCGAGCGTGGTCCAGCCCGCGGCGCGCGGTGCGTTCTGCCAGAGCCGGGGCGACCAGCCGAAGATCACGCGATGGCCATCGGCGGTCGGGCGGATGAACCACTTGTCGCCCGAGGGCTCGTCGTCGTCGCGGCCGTGCATCCACCCGGCGCGGCCGTTGCCGCCGTCGGGGTCGCCGGGGTGCGAATCCCAATTGACCACGGGGCCGGCGATGCGGATGGTGATCGGCAGCCGTGCCACCAGCGCCTGCGCGCGCGCCACTTCGGGCGGCGTGCCGATCTCGGCCACCAGCCGGTCGGCATAGTCGACCAGCATCGGCTTCGCGGCTTCGGCCCAGCCGGTCGAGAAGGCCCTCTTCATGCCGCCCATGAAGACGCCCGCCATCACCAGCGCGAGCAGCATGAACATCATCACGATCCGGATGCGCAGCGAGCGGCGCCAGCGGCGCTTGCCCTGCACCTTTTCGTGCCACTGCGCGTGCCACTCGCGGTGCAGTTCCTCGCCGCGGCAGGCGATGCCGTGCCAGGCCTCGCGCAGGCCGCGGCGGCGGCGCGCCTTCATGCGGGCTCGCTGCTGCGCGCCACGGCCAGCGCATAGCCGGCGTTGCGCAGTGTCTTGATGCAGTCCAGCGGCTCGAGCTTCTTGCGCAGGCGGCTCACCACGATGTCGACCGCACGCGTGTAGAGCTCGGCCTCGTGGCCGCGCAGCCGGTTCAGGATGTCGTCGCGGCTGAACACCTTGCCGGGCTCGGCGGTGAGCAGCGCGAGCAGCTCGAATTCGGTGCCGGTGAGCTCGACGCGCTCGCCCTGCCGCGTCACCTGCCGCCGGTCGACGTCGAGCGTCAAGCCGTCGAACACGCGCAGCTGGGTGCCGGCCGGTGCGGGCGGCGCCGCGCGCTGGCGCCGCAGGATGGTCTGCACGCGCGCCACCAGTTCGCGCGGCTCGAAGGGCTTGGGCACGTAGTCGTCGGCGCCGAGCTCTAGGCCCACCACGCGGTCCATCACTTCGCCGCGCGCGGTGAGCATGACGATCGGGATGTCGCTCTCCTTGCGGATTTCGCGGCACAGCGCAAAGCCGTCCATCTCGGGCAACATCACGTCGAGGATGGCCGCGTCGTAGCTCTCGGCACGCAGCTTCGCGAGCCCCTCGCTCGGCCGCACCGCACTCTCGAGCGTGCAGCCGAAGCGTGCGAAGTAGGTGGTCAGCGGCGCGGCGAGGTGCTCGTCGTCGTCGATCAGCAGGATGCGCGGCATGGCGGGATTGTGCCTCCTGGCGAACAGCTGGCTCACGATCAGGCCGGCGGGCATGTCGGCACTCCCGGCGGGATCATTCGTGTGGCTTGCCATTGCGGCCCTCTCACCACGGGTCCGGCTTTCCGAGGCGGCCCAGGTGCGTCGCGCCGAAGCCCGTGGCATAGCGCAGGCCGAAGCCGAGCGCGCGGTCGATCCCGATGTGGGCGCACAAGATGAGCCCACCGGCCACGGCCCAGGGCATGGCGGCCAGCACGCCGACGGCGAGCAGCGCCACCGCGCCGAGGTAGGAATGCGTGGCGTTGTAGAGCGCGGCGCCGATGCGCGGGCCGGCCAGGTAGCCGAGCAGCGCGAGATCGGGCGCCAGCAGCCACAGCGCGAACACGCCCCAGCCGGCGCCGAACTGCGCATAGGCGGCCAGTGCCGCGCCGAGCACCACGGCGCCTTCGAGCCGCAGCAGCGTGCGCACGCCGCCGGCCACGGCCGCGTCATGTGTCCCGGGCGACGCGGCGGCGCCGGCATGACCCGACCGCATCGGGCGCAGCGGCATTCCAGGCGCCGACGCGAGTCGCGCGAAGACTGGCGTGGCCAGCCTAGCCATGGTGCTTCCAGCGGCGGCCGCCACGCGCCATGAAGTCGCGCACCTTCTGCTGCTGCGCGGGGTTCAGGTGGTCGAAGAAGTCGGCCGCGGCGGCGATGACTTCGGGGCTGCCGCTGCGCAGCGCCGCCGTCTTCTCCTCGACCAAACGGGCAGCACCCGCCTGGTCGAGCTTGTCGCCGGCGAACAGCGCGCGGAACTCCGAACGCGGATCGCTGCCGCCGCGCATGGCTTCGCGCTGCGCCTGCAGCTTCTCGGCGAGCGCCGTGAGTTTCTGCTTCTGCGATGCATCGAGCTCCAGCTTGCCGCCGATGCGCTCGACCATTTTGGTGCGGAACTCGGCGCTGTCGCCGTTGCCCCAGCCGTGGCGGTGGCCGGCACAGCCGGCGATGCTGCCCGCGACGACCGCGAGGCCGGCGAAACCGAAGAGGGTGCGCTTGATCCAGTGTTTCATGATGTTCCTTGCTGGGGCCGGGGCCGGTCGCCCACGGGGCCGGGTTTTTAGAGCCTGCTGCTGCTGCTGGCGGCCGCCGAGGCGCGTGCGTCGAACGGGTTCTGCATCGTCGAGACGACCTTGCTGTTCACGCGCGAGCCGGGCGTCACGTTCTGGTCGGGCTGGGCCGCCGTGCGCATGGCCTCGGCCACAACGCTGGCGCGGTCCTTCGACACCGCCACGGTCTCGGGGCCGCGCGAGCCGCGCACCACGTTCTGGTCGGGCGCAGCGGCGGTGCGAACGGCCTCGGCGTTGACGTCGGCGCGGCTCATGGCCGAGACGGCGGGGTGCACGCCTTCATAGGTTTCGGCCTTGGCGCCGGCGGCGGCGAGCATCGCGAACGATGCCACGGCGACGAGTTGGGGGAGCTGCGAGTACTGGAAGAGGGATTTCATGTCAGGCCTTTCTTTCGGTGGTGAAGAGGAGACCTGATGGTGCTTGCCGGGGCGCGGCAAGTCCTTTCGCCGCGGTTTCGGCGTGTTTCGTTTCTTTTCAGTGGGCGCGCCGGACGCGCGGGCGCTCAGCCCGCCAGCGCCGCGGCCGGGTCGTCCGATTCGAGCACGCCGCGGGCCCAGGCTTCGAGCTTGGTGGTGTCGGCGCGAAGCACTTCCTGCTTGACCGCGAGGATGCGCGAGGGATGCATCGAGAAGCTGCGCAGCCCCAGGCCCAGCAGCAGGCGCGTGAAGGCCACGTCGCCCGCCATTTCGCCGCAGACCGCGACACCCTTGCCCTGGCGGCGGCATTCGGCAATCGTGTCGGCCACGAGCTTCAGCACGGCGGGATGGGCCGGGTCGTAGAGGTGGGCGACCGCCTCGTCGGCACGATCGATGGCCAGCGTGTACTGGATCAGGTCGTTGGTGCCGATCGAAAGGAAGTCGAAATACTTCAGGAAGGTCTTGAGCGTGAGCGCCGCCGCGGGAATCTCGATCATCGCGCCGAGCTTCACCTGGCCGTGCACGGCCCCGCGGTTGTCGAGTTCGGCGCGCGCGAAGTCGATCAGCGAGAGCGTCTGGCGGATCTCGCTGACGTGCGCGAGCATCGGAATCAGCAGGTGGATCTCGCCGTGCGCGGCCGCGCGCAGGATGGCGCGCAGCTGGGTGAGGAACATCGCGGGATCGGCCAGGCTCCAGCGGATCGCGCGCAGGCCGAGCGCTGGGTTCAGGTGTTCCTGCTTGAAGCTGCCCTTGCCGTCGAGCGGCTTGTCGGCGCCCACGTCGATGGTGCGAATCGTGACCGGCATGCCCTGCATGCCCTCGACCGCGCGCTTGTAGGCCTGGTATTGCTCTTCTTCGTCGGGCAGCCGCGTCTGGCGCTGCGACTCGCGGCCCATGAACAGGAACTCGCTGCGGAACAGTCCCACGCCCACGGCGCCGGCCTTCATGGCGCCCGCGGTGTCCTCGGGCAGCTCGATGTTGGCGAGCAGGTCGACCCGCTCGCCGTCGAGCGTGACCGCGGGCTTGTGGCGCAGGCGCGCGAGCCGGCCGCGCTCGAGGTCGCCCTGGCGCTGCTTGAAGCCGTATTCGGCCAGGATGATCGGCGAGGGGTCGACAATCACCACGCCCGCATCGCCATCGATGATCACCCAGTCGTCCTGGCGCACGAGCTGGCTGGCCGAGCGCGCGCCCACCACGGCCGGGATGTCCATGCTGCGCGCGATGATCGCCGTGTGCGAGGTGCGCCCGCCGACATCGGTGACGAAGCCGGCGAAGACGCTCTTCTTGAACTGGAGCATGTCGGCCGGCGACAGATCGTGCGCGATCAGCACCAGCGGCACGTCGAAGCCGTCGCCGGCCGTCGGGTCGTCGTCTTCTTCGGAAGCCGGGCGCTTGCGGCGCGGCGGGCTCGGCGCGAGCACCGCGGCGGTGCCCTTCATGCGGTGCAGCAGCCGCTCGACGACCTGCTCGAGGTCGGCCTTGCGCTCGCGCAGGTACTCGTCCTCCATCTCGTCGAACTGGCGCGCGATGATCTCGAGCTGCGTCGTCAGCGCCCATTCGGCGTTGTAGAGCCGGTCGGTGATCCAGTGCTTCACGCCGCCGGTGAGCGCCTCGTCCTGCAGCAGCAACTGATGCACCTCGAGCAGCGCCGCGAGCTCGTGCGGTGCGTCGTTGGGGCCCATCTGCGACACGCTGGTCTGCAGCTTGGCGAGCTCTTCGGCGACCTGGTTGCGCGCGCTGCGCACCCGGTCGATCTCGGTCTCGATCTCCTCGGGCTTGATGAAGTAGTGCGCCACGTCGATGCGGCTGGACACCACCAGCACCGCGCGCCCTATGGCGATGCCACGTGCGACGGGGAGGCCGTGGATCGAGATCGTCATGCCGGGACCTTATTCACCCTCGCCGAACTTGTCGTCGATCAGCTGGAGGATGGCCTGCATGGCCTCTTCTTCCTGCGGGCCGTTCGTCTCCAGCTCGACCGTGGCGCCGAGGCCGGCGGCCAGCATCATCACGCCCATGATGCTCTTGGCGTTGATGCGGCGATCGCCGCGCGAGAGCCAGACCTCGCAGGGAAAGCTGCCTGCGAGCTTGGTGAGCTTGGCCGACGCGCGCGCATGCAAGCCCAGCTTATTGCTGATGGTCACGGATTTCTTGATCACTGTGCTTTCTCTTGGCCTGGTTCTGGGGTGCCGCCACCGCCACCTGCATGACGCCCGCGGTGCCGCCTGCGATGGCGCGCTGCACCAGCGATTCGAGCGGCTCGTGGCGGTAGGTCACCGCGCGCAGCAGCATCGGCAGGTTGACGCCCGCGATCAGCCGTGAACGGACACCGTCCACGAGCTTCTGCGCCACGTTGCAGGGCGTGGCGCCGAACACGTCCGTGAGCACCAGCACCTGCGAGCGCGGCGCATTGAGTTGCTGCGCGAGCGTGATGCGCGCGGCGGCCAGCGTTTCCTCGGGCGACACGTTGGGCAGCACGTCGAGCGCCACGATGTGCGGCTCGCAATCGGGGAACACATGCAGCGCGCACCGCCGCAGCGCCTGCGCGAACGGTGAGTGGGCAATGATGAGGATGCTGCTGTTCATGCGGGGCGGAAGACGACGCTTCGATTATGCGGGGCGCTCCGGCCGAAGTAGAGAGGGGACATCACCCGGCTGGCGCCACGCGGCTCATGGAAGGCGCAATCCCTCGAAAAAGGCCGACACCGCGTCCGGCGCCGTAGGGCGGCCGAGCACGGTCGCCTGGTACAGCGCCACCCGCCCGTCCTTCTGGCGCTGCGCGAACCAGAGCACCCGGACCGGCGCGGCGCCCGGCTGCGGCGGCTCGGCCTCGAGCCGCACGGGCGCCGGCCCCGCGGCTGCATTCTTGAGCGTGGCCGGCGCTTCGGCCGCCTGCACCGCGCCCAACTGGCTGCGCGTGGCGGCGCGCCAGGCGATGAGCCAGGCTTCTGCCTGGGCCGGGTCGTTGGCGGAGGCGTGGGCCACGGCAAAGGTCGCGCCGCCCGCCTCGCAGCCCGCCATTGCGATGCGCACCGACTCGGCGCCGAGGGGAAGGGCGCGCTCGGCCCGGTCGGGCTTGCAGGGCAGCAGCGCCACCAGGCCGGCCTCGGCGATCGGCACCTCGCGCCAGTTGAAGGTGGGGCTGCAGGCGGCCAGCACGGCGGCGGCGGCCAGCACGGGCCAGGGGCGGGAAACGGGCAATGGCAGCATCGAGCGCGATTATCCGGCCGGCCAACCGGGCCGGGCGTTGCGGCGCCATGCCTGCACGATCGCCATGGCGGAACTAAAATCGCGCCGCCCTTCTCCATCGGACCCCATGAAAAAATACATCGCCGCCAGCGCCGTCGCCCTTGCCGTCGTGGCCGGCGTGGGCGTGTACTTCGGCTCGGGCGCCACGGCCGCGCCGGCATCGACCTTCGTGCTGCTCGACGGCAGCAAGAAAAGCACCGAGGACCTGAAAGGCAAGGTCACGCTGGTCAACTTCTGGGCCACGAGCTGCGTGACCTGCGTGGCCGAGATGCCCAAGGTGATCGCCACCTACGACAAGTACAAGTCGCAGGGCTACGACACATTGGCCGTCGCGATGAGCTACGACCCGCCGAGCTACGTCGTCAATTTCGCCGAGACCCGCAAGCTGCCGTTCAAGGTGGCGATCGACAACACCGGCAGCGTGGCCCAGGCCTGGGGCGACGTGAAGCTCACGCCCACCACCTACCTCGTCAACAAGAAGGGCGAGATCGTCAAGCGCTATATCGGCGAACCCGACTTCGCCGAGCTCCACAAGCTGATCGAAAAGCTGCTCGCGGAGGCTTGAGGCCGCACCCCGGGTGTGAAAAAGCCCGCCGGCTGGCGGGCTTGGATTTGCACCCTTGCGCGTGGATCAGCGCGCCGGGGTCTTCGCGCCTTCGGCGGCACGGTCATCGCAAGGTGCCTTGGCGGGCTCGGCGCTGAGCGCCGTCGCAGCGCCGGCTTTCGCGGACTCGGCGGGCTTCACGGCAGCGACGGGTTTCACGGCAGCCACCGGCTTCGGTGCAGCGGCGGTTTCGGCCGTCGTTTCCTTGGCGGGCTCGATCGCCTTCAGGGGGACGAGCTTCGCACCGGCGTCCTTCGCGGCTTCAGCCGGCTTCACAGCAGCCACCGGCTTCGGGGCCACGGCGGGCTCGCTCGTGATTTCCTTGGCCTTCTCCGCAGGCTTGACGACCGGCTCCTTGGCGGGCTCGACCGCCTTCAGGGCGGCAGGCTTCGCAGTGGCATCCTTCGCGACCTCGGCCGGCTTCACAACAGCCAGTGGCTTCGGTGCCACGGCCGCTTCCTTGGCCTTTTCTGCTGGCTTGACGCTCGGCTCCTTGGCAGGCTCGATTGCCTTCAAGGCGGCAGGCTTCGCACCGGCATCCTTCGCGACTTCGGCCGGCTTCACAGAAGCCAGCGGCTTCGGGGCCGCGGCGGCTTCGCTCGTCTCCTTGGCCTTTTCTGCCGGCTTGGCGATCGGCTCCTTGGCGGCCTCGACGGCCTTCACGGCGGCGGGCTTCGCGCCAGCGTCCTTGGCGACTTCGGCCGGCTTCACAGCAGTCAGCGGCTTCGGTGCCGCGGCGGCTTCGCTCGCCGTCTCCTTGGCCTTTTCTGCCGGCTTGGCGACCGGCTCCTTGGCGGACTCGACGGCCTTCGCAGCGACCGGCTTCGCACCGGCGTCCTTGGCCACTTCGGCCGGCTTCACAGCAGCCATCGGCTTCGGTGCAACGGCGGCCTCGCTCGTGGTCTCCTTGGTCTTTTCCGCAGGCTTGACGGCCGGCGCCTTCGCAGGCTCGACCGGCTTCACAGCGGTGGCCTTCGGAGCGGCGTCGGTGGGCTTCACGGCCGGCGGCTTCGGCGCAGCGGCGGCTTCACCCGTCGTCTCCTTCGCCTTTTCTGCCGGCTTGACGCTGGGCACCTTCGGGGCCTCGACCGCCTTCACGGCCGGGGCTTTCGGGGCTTCGGCAGCGCCGGTCGCCGCCGTTGCAGCCTGGTCGCCGGCCTGGGCGCCACCCTCCTTCGGCGCCACGACCGGCTGGGCAGAGACCGCCTCGGCCGGCTTCACGGCCGTGGCTTTGGGTGCCGCGGCAGTGCTCGCCGTCGCATCCTTGGTCTTGGTTCCGGTTTCCTTCGCCGTCTCAGCCTTTGCTGCGGCGGGCTTCACGGCAGTGGCTGCCGAGCCCGTGGATTCCTTTGCCTGGGTCTCTTGGGCCATCGCGGGGGCCGTGAAAACGGCCATCGCCAAAGTGACGGCCACGGCCATGCGGTTGTAGGCAAACTCAGTCATTCAGAACTCCTTGCTGTTGGTTGCTCATGTCGAACGGCATACGCCGCACCGACAGATGCACAAGCATGGCACTGAACGCACGCCGATCTCGTGAGGAAAGAGGCAATTCGGCGCTGATAGGCTCCACTTACCGCAAATTGCGGCATTTTTTCGCGGATGGCGGCGGGGCTACATCTTTGTTATTGCGGACGGGCCTCAGGGTGTTCCCGACGCACATCCGCGCTTGGGGCCGCTGTTACTGATTGCGGAAGCTGTCGTGGCAAGCCTTGCAACTCGCCGCGGTCGGGCCGAACTGGGCCTTGAGCGCATCGATGTTGCCCGCCTTCGCGGCCACGACGAGCTTGCCGGTTTCAGCGATCATCTTGTCCTGGTGCTCCTTGAACTTGGGCGCTTCCTTCCAGACCTCGGGCTTGCTCTTGCCGCCCTCGGTGCCAGCGGCGAAGCCGGCCCAGGGCAGTTTGGCCATGTCGGCGACGATCTCGGCATTGGTGGTGGCGGCCGCGGCGTCGTAGAGCACGCGGCCGTTGGCCATCGCGCCGATGCGGCCGAAATGCTGTCCCATCACGAACAGCGCGCTCTGGCGGTACTTGATGGCGTCCTCGGTCTTGGCAAACTGGGCCGCAGCGGGCAGCGACAGGGCGGCGCACGAAGCGGCCATGGCGTACAAGGCAAGTCGAATCATCGGAGGGTCCTCGTTGTGGGTTCGACACCGTCGAGCGCGGTGCCGGGCCGAGTGTAGGGGCAGCACCGCCGCGCCGCATAGCAACAACCCGAAGCACGGTTCGGCGCCGACTTTGCTAATCTGCGCCTTCCGCAGATTCCTGCGCAGCCTGCCTTTCCGATGACCGACTCCTCCGCGGCCGCACCGCCGGCCGCCACGTCCAGCGAGCCCGTCCCCACGCGCATCTGGGACCTGCCGACGCGTGTTTTCCACTGGGCGCTGGGTGCCACGGTGATTGCCCTGATCGCCACCGGTCTCGGCGGTGTGATGGAATGGCATTTCCGGCTCGGCTACACGGTGTTTGCGCTGCTGCTGTTCCGGCTGCTCTGGGGCTTCGTCGGCGGGCGCTGGTCGCGCTTCGCCTCGTTCTTCTATGGGCCCGGGTCCGTGCTGGCCTACCTGCGCGGGCGAGCCCATCCCGACCACCTCATCGGACATACGCCGCTCGGGGCGCTGTCGGTCTTTGCCGTGCTCGCGGTGCTCGCGCTGCAGGTGGCCACGGGGCTGGTCGCCGATGACGAGATCTCCGCCGCGGGCCCGCTCACCCGTTTCGTCTCCGGCGAGGTCGTGAGCCGCGCCACGGGCTGGCACACGGGCGCCGGCAAGACCATCGTGATGGCCCTGGTCGCCCTGCATGTGCTGGCCGTGCTCTTCTATGTGCTCGTGAAGCGGCACCGGCTGGTGCGCCCGATGATCTCGGGCGACAAGCTGATCGCCGCCGGGGCGCCGAGCCGCGACGACACGGCCTCGCGCGGGCTCGCGCTCGCGCTGTTCGCCGTGTGCGCCGGCATTGCGTACGGGGTTGCCTCGCTGCGCCTATGAGTTTTCCGGTTTCACGCCCTCTGCCGCTGTCGGACACGCCGGCCGTGGTGCTGCTGACGCCCGACGGGCCCGCTGAACTCGAGGCGGCGCGCGCGCTGCTGCGCGACTATGCCGGGACGCTGAAGATCGACCTGTGCTTCCAGAACTTCGAGGAAGAAATGGCGACGCTGCCGGGTGACTATGCCGAGCCGCGCGGCGCGCTGCTGCTGGCGCTGGTCGATGCCGCGCACATCAAGGAGGAAGCCGGCCAGCACGCACCGACGCTGCGGCGCGCCAATGGTGCGCTGGCGCACGTGGCCGGCTGCTGCGCACTGCGGCCCCTGGACAACACCGACTACGCCAATGCCGCAGAAATGAAGCGCCTGTTCGTGCGGCCCGGCTTCCGCGGCCTGGGCGTGGGACGCCAGCTCGCCGAGGCGATCCTCGACGCGGCGCGCGGGGCGGGCTACGACTGCGTGCTGCTCGACACGCTCGACGACATGGAATCGGCGCGCGCGCTCTACGAAGATCTGGGCTTCGCCGAGGTGCCGCCGTACTATCACAACCCCGTCGCGGGGGCGCACTACCTGAAGGTGGACCTCTGAGTGCGCTCAGCCGCGCGCCTGCGCCAGCAGCGTGTCGGCGTCGCTCACTTCGAACTTGCCCGGGGCCTCGACGTTGAGCGCCGCGACCTTGCCGTCCTTGACCAGCATCGAGTAGCGGTTGCTGCGCAGGCCCATGCCGCGCCCGGTCAGGTCAAGCGTGAGGCCGGTGGCCTTGGCAAAGTCGGCGCTGCCGTCGGCCAACATGCGCACCTTGGTGCCGGTCTTCTGGTCGCGCGCCCAGGCGCCCATCACGAACGCGTCGTTCACGCTCACGCACCAGATTTCGTCCACGCCCGCGGCCTTGAAGTCGTCGAAGTGCTGCACATAACCCGGCACGTGCTTGGCCGAGCAGGTGGGCGTGAAGGCACCGGGGAGCGCGAACAGCGCGATGGTCTTGCCGGCCGCGGCCTTGCTCACGTCCACCGGGTTGGGGCCGATGCTGCAGCCCTCGCCCTCGACCTCCGAATATTCCTGCAGGGTTGCCGAAGGCAGGGTGTCGCCGACTTTGATCATCTGAATGCTCCTGAAAAAGAAAAACGGCCCACATTGTGGGCCGTTTCGAGAGGGGCTGTCGCGAGCCGGGAGATCAGACCAGGAGGGCCTTCTGGACCAGACGGGTCACAACCCAGTTCTTGGTCTTCGAGATCGGGCGGCTTTCGGTGATCTCGATGGTGTCGCCCAGCTTGTACTCGCCATTTTCGTCATGGGCGTGGTACTTGCTCGTCTTGGCCACGATCTTGCCGTAGAGCTCGTGCTTCACACGGCGCTCGACCAGCACGGTCACGGTCTTCGCACGCTTGTCGCTGACCACCTTGCCGATCAAGGTGCGCTTGAGGGATTTTTTAGCTTCCGTCATGTTCACTCCTTACTTGGCGGCTTGGGTTTCTTGCTGCTGCTTCTGCGCAAGAATGGTCTTGGCGCGCGCGATGTCGCGGCGCGTCACGCGCAGCGTCGCGGTGTTCGACAGCTGTTGCGTGGCTTTCTGCATGCGCAGGCCGAAATGGGCCTTCTGCAGGTCCTTGATCTCGGCTTGCAGGCCTGCAACGTCCTTCTCGCGAAGGGTCGCAGCCTTGGTCACCTTGGCGTTGGCCGCGGCGTCTTTTTTCTTACGGGTTGCCATGGATGTTCTCCTCTCAGGCGCCGAGCTGGCGAGCGACGAACGTCGTGCGCAGCGGAAGCTTGGCGGCGGCCAGGCGGAACGCTTCGCGGGCGAGTTCTTCGGGCACGCCGACGATCTCGAACACGATCTTGCCAGGCTGGATCTCGGCGACGTAGTACTCCGGATTGCCCTTGCCGTTACCCATCCGCACTTCGGCGGGCTTGGTCGAGATCGGCTTGTCCGGGAACACGCGGATCCAGATACGGCCACCGCGCTTCACGTGACGCGAGATCGCGCGGCGAGCGGCTTCGATCTGGCGCGCCGTGAGGCGGCCGCGATCGGTGCATTTGAGACCGAAGTCACCGAAGGCAACCGAGTTGCCCCGGGTTGCGATGCCGGTGTTGCGGCCCTTTTGTTCCTTGCGGAACTTTCTGCGTGCAGGTTGCAGCATGTTTTGTTACTCCGTGAGGGCCCCAGGTGCTTGCGCACCCGGGAGCGACCGATTACTCGGTCTTGGCACCGTCCGCTGCTGCAGCGGGCGCGGCTTTGCGGACGCGCTTAACGGCGGGTTTCGAGTCTGCACCGGCTGCGCCGGTTGCTTCTGCGGGCTTGTCGCTGCCATCGGCCGGGGCGGTGTTGCCACCGATCGGGCCGCGGGCACCGGCACGCGGGCCGGGACCACGACGATCCGAACCCGGACGGTCGCCACCCGGGCGGCCATCGCGGCGCGGACCGCGCGGACGACGTTCTTCTTCGGGACGCGGCGTTTCGACGGCCGGCAGGTCGTTACGACCCAGCGTGTCGCCCTTGTAGACCCAGACCTTGACGCCGATGACGCCGTAGGTGGTCTTGGCTTCCGAGGTGCCGTAGTCGATGTCGGCGCGCAGCGTATGAAGCGGCACGCGACCTTCGCGGTACCACTCGGTACGGGCGATCTCGATGCCGTTCAGGCGGCCAGCCGACATGATCTTGATGCCCTGGGCACCCAGACGCATGGCGTTCTGCATGGCGCGCTTCATGGCGCGGCGGAACATGATCCGCTTTTCGAGCTGTTGCGTGATGCTGTCGGCGATCAGCTGGGCATCGATTTCGGGCTTGCGCACTTCTTCGATGTTGACGGCCACCGGCACGCCGAGCTGACGGCCCAGTTCGCGCTTGAGGTTCTCGATGTCTTCGCCCTTCTTGCCGATCACGACACCCGGACGTGCCGAGTAGATCGTGATGCGTGCGTTCTTGGCGGGACGCTCGATCATGACGCGCGAGACCGAAGCATTCTTCAGCTTCTTCTTGAGGTATTCGCGCACCTTGATGTCTTCGGCCAGCATGCCCGCGAAGTCGCGGTCGCTTGCGTACCAGCGGCTGGACCAGTTACGGGTCACCGCAAGGCGGAAGCCGGTCGGATGGATTTTCTGTCCCATATTTCTTCCAGGCGTTCTTAGTTGCCAACCGTCACGTACACATGGCACGTGGGCTTGCTGATGCGGTTACCGCGACCCTTGGCGCGCGCCGTGAAGCGCTTGAGCGTGGCGCCCTGCTCGACGTAGATGGTCTTGACCTTCAGTTCGTCGATGTCGGCACCGTCGTTGTGCTCGGCGTTGGCGATGGCCGACTCGAGCACCTTCTTGATGATCACAGCGGCCTTCTTCTGCGTGAACTGCAGAACGTTGAGCGCTTGATCGACCTTCTTGCCGCGGATCAGGTCGGCGACCAGACGGCCCTTGTCGACCGACAGGCGGACACCGCGGAGGACTGCACGTGTTTCAGACATGGTCGTTCCTTACTTCTTCTGGACTTTCTTGTCCGCGGGGTGCCCCTTGAACGTGCGCGTGAGCGCAAATTCG